>Ga0207885_100041_pt1 | contig 146346 bp, 143 predicted proteins | sample LinPmetageLP31_FD_184047 | JGI IMG/M metagenome (GOLD analysis project Ga0207885, IMG submission 184047) | Marine viral communities from the Pacific Ocean - LP-31 (SPAdes) | ecosystem: Environmental > Aquatic > Marine > Oceanic | place: Pacific Ocean | collected 2009-08-23 | reverse complement strand
CATCGGTCTTGCACAACCGCCTGCGCACGCTTTACGCCCAGTAATTCCGATTAACGCTTGGACCCTACGTATTACCGCGGCTGCTGGCACGTAGTTAGCCGGTCCTTATTCTTCCGGTACCGTCATCCACACCCGGTATTATCAGGTGCGATTTCTTCCCGGACAAAAGTGCTTTACAACCCGAAGGCCTTCTTCACACACGCGGCATTGCTGGATCAGGGTTGCCCCCATTGTCCAAAATTCCCCACTGCTGCCTCCCGTAGGAGTCTGGGCCGTGTCTCAGTCCCAGTGTGGCTGATCGTCCTCTCAGACCAGCTACTGATCGTCGCCTTGGTAGGCCTTTACCCCACCAACTAGCTAATCAGACATCGGCCGCTCCTATAGCATGAGGCCTTGCGGTCCCCCACTTTCACCCTCAGGTCGTATGCGGTATTAGCTAGTCTTTCGACTAGTTATCCCCCACTACAGGGCACGTTCCGATGTATTACTCACCCGTTCGCCACTCGCCACCAGGATTGCTCCCGTGCTGCCGTTCGACTTGCATGTGTAAGGCATGCCGCCAGCGTTCAATCTGAGCCAGGATCAAACTCTTCAGTTCAATCTGCTGTTTTTCGCTCTATTACGAGCGGTCGCTCACTCTCAGAATCTGACTTGAACTTTCGTTCAAACCTTACTTCTGTGCGAGCACTTCATTACTTGTAAGCTAACGAACTTGCGTTCGTCGCATCCAGTATTAAGCGCCCACACTTATCGGCTGTTTGTTTGTTAAAGAACTGCGCGATCAACTTTGTTCACCGCGTCGCTGCGTTTGCTGCAGCAGAGAAACGAGATTATGCAGAGCTTTTTCGTCGCTGTCAACAACTCGCTGAAGAAATTTATTCGCTCAACTCGCTGCCAACTACCACCGCGACATCCACCCAGTCTCAACCACCAACCAGCCGGAAACCCGCACCACATCTACTTCTCCACCGCTTCAACACCCCCGCCGTCGCTTGCGTTTCGGCGCTGTGTTCTGCAGCGAGGGGCGAATATTAGGCGGGTTTCCGAGGCTTGGCAACACCTTTGTCGTGACGGGTTGATGACGGGACCATGAAGAATGCCCGACAGCCCAGTCTGCGCCTGGGATTGCCGCCGAAAAATGACCTGAAAATGACGCCCAAGATACTTGAGACAATCACTCGGGTACTCCTGCGGAGGCTTCCTGCGCACCTTGTTAGCTGTGTTTGAAAGCGGGGGGGCGCTTTTCCAGAAACGCGCGCATCCCCTCTTTCTGGTCTTCCGTGGCGAAAGTCGCGTGGAACAGGCGGCGTTCCAGGTGGACGCCTTCGGTGAGCGACGTCTCGTAGGCCGCGTTGATCGACTCCTTGATCATCATGACCGTCGGCAGTGAGAAGCCGGCGATGGTCTCAGCCGCCTGGATGGCTTCTTCGAGCAGCTTGTCGGCGGGGATGACGCGCGAGACCAGGCCGGCGCGCTCGGCTTCCTCGGCGCCCATCATGCGAGCGGTCAGACACAGGTCCATGGCCTTGGCCTTGGAAACAGCGCGCGGCAGACGCTGGGTGCCGCCGGCGCCAGGCATTGTGCCGAGCTTGATCTCGGGCTGGCCGAACTTGGCGGTGTCGGCGGCCAAGATGATGTCGCACATCATGGCCAGCTCGCAGCCGCCACCCAGGGCGTAGCCGGCCACCGCGGCGATCACCGGCTTGCGGATGCGGCGGATGGCCTCCCAGTTGCGCGTGATGTATTCGTTCTTATAGACGGTGGCGAAGTCGTAGTCGGCCATGGCGCCGATGTCGGCCCCGGCGGCGAACGCCTTCTCGCTGCCGGTGATGACGATGGCGCCGATGCCGGCGTCGGCATCGAAGGCGAGCAGCGCGGCGCCCAGTTCATCCATGAGGGCATCGTTGAGCGCGTTGAGCGCCTTGGGGCGGCTCAGCGTAATAAGACCAACACGACCCCGCGTTTCGACCAGAATGTTTTCGTAGGACATGGAAGCTCCAGTTGGAATGCATGTAATATTAGCCGACCAACCGGTCGGTTAATCAATCAGCCTGTGAACCGACTCAGGATTCGTCGCGAGCGCCCCGAGGTTGGCCCGAGAAGCGCAGCCGTACATGCGTACGGCGAGCATCGCAGGGGCAAGATCGGGGCGCACAGCAGGATCATGAGTCGGTTCAGACCGAGGAGGAGACAAGATGACTAGCCCGACAATTTTGCTCGACTGGCATGACCGCGTGGCCACCATCACGCTGAACCGGCCCGAGCAGCTCAACAGCTTCACGGCCGGCATGCACCACGAACTGCGCCAAGCCCTGGACCACGTGGAGCGCCAGCACGCGCGGGCGCTGATCCTCACCGGTGCCGGGCGCGGCTTCTGCGCGGGGCAGGATCTCTCCGAACTCAATTTCACGCCCGGGCAGATGACCGACCTGGGTACGCTCATCGACGAGCAGTTCAACCCGCTGGTGCGCCGCCTGCGCGCGCTGCCGCTGCCGGTGATTGCCGCCGTGAATGGCGTGGCGGCCGGCGCGGGCGCCAACCTGGCACTGGCGTGCGACATCGTGATGGCCTCCGAAAACGCCTGCTTCCTGCAGGCCTTCGTGAAGATCGGGCTGCTGCCGGATTCGGGCGGTACGTGGTTCCTGCCGCAGCGCATCGGCGTGGCGCGGGCGATGGGGCTGGCGATGCTGGGCGAAAAGCTCGACGCCAAGACCGCGCTGGCCTGGGGCCTGATCTGGGGCGTTTATCACGATAGCAAGATCCTGATGACCGAGGTGGCCGCCATGGCCGACCACCTCGCCAAGCAGCCCACCCGAGCGCTGGCTGCCATCAAGCGCGCCATGCATGCGGCGCCCACGCAGTCGCTCGATGCGCAGCTCGACCTAGAGCGCGACCTGCAGCGCGAGCTGGGCAACTCGCGCGACTATGCCGAGGGCGTCACCGCCTTCCTCCACAAGCGCCCCGCACACTTCACCGGCGAGTAAAGGAGAGCCCCGCGTGACCGAGACCGCCCTCCAAGATGCACAGGCGCTGGCCGAAGCCGCCTGCAAGAGCATGTATGACGCCGACGCCTGCACCCGCTGGCTCGGCATGCACGTGGAGGCGGTCGGCCCTGGCTACGCCCGCCTGTCCATGGCTGTGCGGCCCGAATTTCTCAACGGCCATCGCACGTGCCATGGCGGGCTGATCTTCACGCTGGCCGATTCAGCCTTTGCGTTTGCCTGCAACAGTCACAACCACAACACCGTGGCGGCCGGCTGCAGCGTCGAATTCCTGCGCCCGGCGCACGGCGGCGACGTGCTGACCGCCGAGGCCACCGAGCAGGTCCTCTCCGGCCGCCACGGCGTCTACGACGTGCGCGTGTCCAACCAGACCGGCGAAGTGGTCGCCATGTTCCGTGGCAAATCCGCGCAGATCCGCGGCCACGTCATTCCCGACCCCAACAGCACTGAGCACTGATTCGCCCTCTATATAGAGCCCCCTGATTGCGCCACCACAAGAGGACGCCGCACGACGACGCCCCGAGGAGACCCGCATGCGCCCCCGCTCGACCGACCTGCCGCTCGACCCGATCGAAACCGCCAGCCGCGATGCCATCCAGGCACTGCAGCTGGAGCGGCTCAAGCACAGCCTCGCCCACGCCTATGAGAACGTGGCGGCTTACCGGGCCAAGTTCGACGCGGCGGGCGTGCATCCGTCAGACTTGCGGTCACTGGCCGACTTGGCGAGGTTTCCGTTCACGACCAAGACTGACCTGCGCGACAACTACCCGTTCGGCATGTTTGCCGTGCCGCAGGAACGGATTGCACGCATCCACGCGTCGTCGGGCACGACCGGCAAACCCACGGTGGTCGGCTACACCCTGGCCGATATCGACACGTGGGCCGGGCTGGTGGCGCGCTCGATCCGCGCGGCCGGGGCGCGGCGGGGGGACAAGGTCCACGTCAGCTACGGTTACGGCCTCTTCACCGGCGGGCTGGGCGCACACTACGGCGTGGAGCGCGCGGGGTTGACGGCGATCCCGTTCGGCGGCGGGCAGACCGAGCGCCAGGTGCAGCTCATCCACGATTTCCAGCCGCAGATCATCATGGTGACGCCCAGCTACATGCTGGCGATCGCCGACGAGTTTGAGCGGCAGGGCATGGACCCAGCCGCATCGAGCCTGCAGATCGGCATCTTCGGCGCCGAGCCGTGGACGCCTGAGATGCGCAGCGCCATCGAAGCGCGCATGGGGCTGTCGGCGGTGGATATCTACGGCCTCTCAGAAGTCATGGGCCCGGGCGTGGCCAGCGAATGCGCCGAAACCAAGGACGGCCCGACCATCTGGGAGGACCACTTCTATCCGGAGATCATCGACCCGAACACCGGCGAGGTGCTACCCGACGGCGAATTCGGCGAGCTGGTCTTCACCTCGCTGACGAAAGAGGCAATGCCGGTGGTGCGCTACCGCACGCGCGACCTGACGCGCCTGCTGCCCGGCACCGCGCGCCCGGGTTTCCGTCGCATGGAAAAGATCACCGGCCGCTGCGACGACATGATGATCGTGCGCGGCGTGAACGTGTTCCCGTCGCAGATCGAGGAATTGATCCTGAAGCACGCGGCGCTGTCGCCGCATTACCAGTGCGTGCTGGGCAAGGAAGGGCCGCTGGATACGCTGACGGTGCGGGTGGAAGCGGCGCTGGGCGCCTCGGCGGACGTGGCGAACGCCGCGAGCGCCCATCTGGCGCACGAGATCAAGTCGATGATCGGGGTGACGGCCGCGATCGAGATCCTGGCGACCGGCGGCATCGAGCGCTCGGTCGGGAAGGCGCGCCGCGTGGTGGATTTGCGGCGCTGACTTTCAAGAAACGCGCTCAACCCGAAGCGAAGCGGTTCTGGCGGTTTGGCGGAGCCGCAGACAGTACAGGTAGTACGGCAAGGCGCCGCCGGACCGCCAGAATCGGTTTGAGCGTGTTTCTTAGCGGGTGGCGACGCTGCCGCCCTTCGGTACCAGCACCCACAGACGGCCGGCCTGCTTCATGCGCCCGGCCAGATCACCGGCGGCATCGCCGTGGCCGAAGTAATAGTCGGCGCGCACGGCGCCGCGGATGGCCGAGCCCACGTCCTGCGCGAACACCAGTTTCTGGATCGGCTCGGTCGATAGCGGCTTGGTGGTCGACAGGAATACCGGCGCGCCGAGCGGGATATAGGACGGGTCCACGGCGATGGAGCGCTCGGCCGTGAGCGGCACGCCCAGCTTGCCGATCGGGCCGTCGTTGCTGCCGGGGTTCTCGCTAAAGAAGACGTAGCGCGGGTTGATGTTGAGCATCTCGTCGACGCGGCCGGGGTTGGCGCGCGCCCAGGCCTTGATGCCCTGCATGGTCGCCTGCACGGGCGTGATCTCGCCCTGGTCGAGCAGCCAGCGCGCGAACGAGCGGAACGGCTGGTTGTTGGTGCCGCCCACGCCCAGGCGCATGATGCCGCCCTCTTCCAGCTGGACCTGGCCGGAGCCCTGGATCTGCAGGAAGGCCGCCTCGACCGGGTCATCCACCCACACGACTTCCTGCCCCTGCAGCGTCGCGCTGCGGATCAGCTGTGCGCGCGCCGGCAGCGTCTTGCCGCGCCAGGCGGCGGGCATGCGGTACAGCGGCGTCTGGTAGATGCCGTGGCGGGTGCGCGAGCCGCGCAGCAGCGGTTCGTAGTAGCCGGTGATCAGGCCGCTGTCGGTGCCGTCGTCCTTGATGACGCGGTACGGTGTGAAGTTGTCTTCGAAGAAGACGCGCATGGCGATCGGGTCGCCGGCATCGACCATCAGGCCGGCCGCGCAGACGCGCGACCAATCTGCGTTGCGCTTCATGGCCTGGCAGTTCGATTGCAGCGCGGGCCAGGCAGTGGCGAGGTCGTCGCTGGTCCAGCCGGCCACGTCGGCCCAGGCGGCTGGGTCCAGGTGGCCGCCGAGCGTACCGGTGGGCGGTTGCGGCGTTTCGATGCGCGGGGGCGGGCCGCTCGTGCACGCCGCCAGCAAGGCGGCGACCAGCGCGGCGGCCAGGCCACCCCATCCGCGCCGCATTCCGGTTTGTGTCTGTGAAGGCGATGTCACCGCTGCTGCTGTCATACGTCGTTCTTCCTGTCCGATCGGCGCGTGCGCTTGGCTACAATGCCCGCACCCACGCTATTGCCGTCGATCATGAGCGAATTCTTTGAAAACCATCCGATGATGCTGTTCGGCCTGGAGGCCGGCGTGGCGCTGTTCCTGCTGCTATTCATCGTCATCTGGACGATGTCGGGCGCCAAGAAGCATCCGCGCCCGCTGCGCGCCCCGCCCGAGCATCCGTCGCGCCTGGGCCAGACGGCCAAGCCTGCGGAATCGACCGGGGCGGAGCCGAAAGATTCGCAGCCGCCCAAGGCCGACGCCTCCTGATTAATGCAGCATGCGCGGCATCACCAGCGCAAATTCGGGGATCGGCGCCTCGAAGCGGTGACCGTCCTCGGCCACGCAGAAATATTCGCCGCGCATCGTGCCCACGGGCGTCTTGATGGTCGCCCAACTCGTGTATTCGAACGATTCACCCGGCGGCAGTAGCGGCTGGTGGCCGACCACGCCCAGGCCGTTCACCTCCTGCACCTGCTCCTCGGCGTCGGTGATCACCCAGTGGCGCGAGATCAACTGGCTCGGCACATCGCCGGTGTTGCGGATGGTGATGGTGTAGGCGAAGGCGAAGTTGCCTTGTTCCGGCTCGGATTGCTCCGGCAAATAGCGCGCCCGGACTTGGACGGTGAGTTCGTAGCTCGGCATGACGATCCACTATAAGAATGGCGCCCATTGTGCGGCAAGGCTGTGGCACCGGCAAGGCACGGTCGGACGGCTGATCCGGCTAAAATAGCGGCCTGTTGTTCGCACCTTCGCGCATCTTTACGCGCATCCGCGCGCCTTTCTGGTCACCCATCATGTCCGCAGCCATCGATCTGTCCGGTTTTCGCATCGCCCCGTCCATCCTCTCCGCCGACTTTGCCCGCCTGGGCGAGGAAGTGCGCCGCGTGCTCGAATCCGGTGCCGATTGGATCCACTTCGATGTGATGGACAACCACTACGTGCCGAACCTGACCGTCGGACCGCTGGTGTGCGAGGCGATCCGCCCGCACGCGCAGAAGGACGGCAAGCCGGTGCCGATCGACGTGCACCTGATGGTGAGCCCGGTGGATCGCATCATCCCCGACTTTGCCAAGGCTGGCGCCGATCTGATCACCTTCCACCCGGAAGGGTCCGAGCACATCGACCGCTCGCTGGCGCTGATCCGTGACCATGGCTGCAAGGCCGGCCTGGTGTTCAACCCGGCCACGCCGCTGCACTACCTGGACCACGTGATGGACCGCCTGGACATGGTGCTGATCATGTCGGTCAACCCCGGCTTTGGCGGCCAGTCGTTCATCCCCGAGGCGCTGAACAAGCTGCGCGCGGTGCGCCAGAAGCTGGATGCGTACCAAGAAAAGACCGGCCGCAAGATCCTGCTGGAAATCGATGGCGGCGTGAAGGCCGACAACATCGCCGAGATCGCCCGTGCGGGCGCCGACACCTTCGTCGCCGGCTCGGCCGTGTTCGGCAAGCCGGATGCGGACGGCGGCTATCGCGGCACGGTGGGCGCGCTGCGCCAGGCGCTGGCCGGCCTGTCGTGATGACGAGCATGACCGGCACGCTGCCGGCGGGCCCGGTCCGCGCCGTCATCATCGACCTGGACGGGACGATGGTCGACACGGCGGGCGACTTCCACGCCGCCATCAACGCGATGCTGGAGGCGCTCGGCGCCACGCCTGACATGCCGGCGGAAGAAGTCGTCGGCTATGTCGGCAAGGGCTCGGAGAACCTCGTGCGGCGCGTGCTCGACACGCGCCTGCCGCCGGCTCAGGCCAACAGCCGCTTCGCAGAAGCATTGGGCGCCTACCAGCGCGCCTACATCGCCATCAACGGCCGGCACGTGAGCGTCTATGACGGCGTGCACGAAGGGCTGGAAGCGCTGCGCGACATGGGCCTCGCCCTGGCGTGCGTGACGAACAAGCCACACGATTTCACGCAGCCGCTGCTGGCGCAGCTCGGTCTGGCCGCGTATTTCGACCTGATCTACCCCGGCGACGCCTTCCCGTACCGCAAGCCCGATCCGTACCCCATGCTGCGGGTGGCCGAGGCCTTTGGGGTGGCGCCGGCCGAGGTCGTGGCCATCGGCGACTCCGAAAACGACGCCCGCGCCGCCCGCGCGGCGGGCATGCGGGTACTGGCAGTGCCCTACGGCTACAACCACGGCCAGCCTGTACAGGACGCCGGAGCCGATGCTATAGTCGACTCACTTTTTGCGGCAGCGCAGCTGATTCGGCCTTACGCTGAACCCCACAACGCAATCTCTGCCGCACCCAACTGACGATCCATGTTCCTGAATCGCAAACGCGTCGACGCTGGTGGTGACCGGGGGGCCTGGCCCTGGCGGCCCTGGCACGCCCTCGTCCGGGCGTAAGCGTTTGCACGGCTGCTGATCGTTCTCCCACGGTTTTGGCACTCTGGCGCGTCACAAGCGCGCTGCCCAAACCACCACCGCATCTCCCGCCCCAAGCGCTGACCGCCCGCTGGTCTTCCGTTGGCTTCACGATAGGCTTACGGACGGCCCTTGCGGGATCGCACGGTTTTTCGCGTTCCCATCCCTGATGTTCTGCTAACGTTCCGACGGCACACCCGCGTTTGCCGTGGAGCGAAACGCATGCCGGTGGGCGCGCACGCGTGCCGTCCGGCCCCCAGACCTGACCGCTCATGACCGAACTCGAATTCAAATCGCTGGCCGACCAGGGCTACAACCGCATCCCGCTGATTGCCGAGGCACTGGCCGACCTGGAGACGCCGCTGTCGCTGTATCTGAAGCTGGCGCAATCGCACGACCGTGGCACGCACACCTTCCTGCTGGAATCGGTGGTGGGCGGCGAGCGCTTCGGGCGCTACTCGTTCATCGGCCTGCACGCGCGCACCCTGCTGCGCGTGACCGGCAACCACACCGAAGTCGTGACCGACGGCAAGGTGGTGGAGACGCACGAAGGCAACCCGCTCGACTTCATCGCCGCCTTCGAGCGCCGCCAGAAAGTGGCGCTGCGCCCGGGCCTGCCGCGCTTCTGCGGCGGCCTGGCCGGCTACTTCGGCTACGACGCCGTGCGCTTCATCGAGCCACGCCTGGCCGAGACCACCCCGCCCGACGACCTGCAACTGCCCGACATCCAGCTCATGCTGTGCGAAGAGCTGGCCGTGATCGACAACCTGTCGGGCAAGCTCTACCTGATCGTCTACGCCGATCCGTCCAAGCCCGAGGCCTACTCGCGCGCCAAGCAGCGCCTGCGCGCGCTGCGCACCAAGCTGCATCAGCCGGTGGACGTGCCGGTGACGTCGCCGTCGGTGCGCACGGACACCATCCGCGAATTCGACAAAGCGGATTACATCACCGCCGTGCTCAAGGCCAAGGAGTACATCGCCGCCGGCGACATGATGCAGGTGCAGGTCGGCCAGCGCCTGGTCAAGCCGTTCCGCGATGCGCCGCTGTCTTTGTACCGCGCGCTGCGCTCGCTGAACCCGTCGCCCTATATGTACTTCTACAACTTCGGCGACATGCAGATCGTCGGGGCCTCGCCGGAGATCCTGGTGCGCCAGGAAGAGCGCCGCATTCCAACCACTGGGGCCGGCACGAATGGTGCGACCGACGGCAACGGCAACAGCGCCGATGAAGCCGCCCGCATCGTGACGATCCGCCCGCTGGCCGGCACCCGCCCGCGCGGCGCCACGCCCGAGCGCGATGCCGAACTCGCCACCGAGCTGCTCAACGACCCGAAGGAGATCGCCGAGCACGTCATGCTGATCGACCTGGCGCGCAACGACATCGGCCGCATCGCCGAGATCGGCTCGGTCAAGGTGACCGACCAGATGATCATCGAGAAGTACTCGCACGTGCAGCACATCGTCAGCTCGGTCGAGGGGCGCTTGAAGCCCGGCATGACCAATATGGACGTGCTGCGCGCGACCTTCCCGGCCGGCACGCTGTCGGGCGCGCCCAAGGTGCGCGCGATGGAGATCATCGACGAGCTGGAGCCGGTCAAGCGCGGCATCTACGGCGGCGCGGTGGGCTACCTGTCGTTCTCGGGCGAGATGGACCTGGCGATCGCCATCCGCACCGGCATCATCAAGGACGGCAATCTGTACGTGCAGGCCGCCGCCGGCGTGGTGGCCGATTCGGACCCGGACGCCGAATGGCGCGAGACCGAACACAAGGCGCGCGCCGTGCTGCGCGCCGCCGAGCAAGTGCAGGACGGCCTCGACGCCGATTTCTATTGATGAGGTAAGGAGACCAACATGCTTTTGATGATCGACAACTACGACTCCTTTACCTACAACATCGTCCAGTACTTCGGCGAGCTGGGTCAGGACGTGCGCACGTATCGCAACGACGAGATCACGATCGAGGACATCGAGCGCCTGAACCCCGAGCGCATCTGCCTGTCGCCCGGGCCGTGCACGCCCACGGAGGCGGGCATCCTGGTGCCGGCGCTCAAGCACTTTGCCGGGCGCATCCCCATCCTGGGCGTGTGCCTGGGGCACCAGGCCATCGGCGATGCGTTTGGCGGGCGCGTGATCCGCGCGCAGAAGGTGATGCACGGCAAGGTCAGCACCATCGAGAACACCGGCGTGGGCGTGTTCGCCAATCTGCCGCGCCACTTCAAGGTGACGCGCTACCACTCGCTGGCGATCGAGCGCGAGACCCTGCCCGACTGCCTGGAAGTAACCGCCTGGACCGACGACGGCGAGATCATGGGCGTGCGCCACAAGACGCTGCCGGTGGAAGGCGTGCAGTTCCACCCGGAATCGATCCTGTCGGAACACGGCCACGCGCTGCTCGGCAACTTCCTGAAGGAACGCGTCTGATGCGCGCCCGCGTGTGCGTGGTTGCGGCGGCGATGATGGCGTCCCTGCCCGCGCTGGCCGACACGCTGGAAGCCTGCCGCGCCGCCCAGCCCGAATCCGGCGACGTCGCCCGGTGTGTGCAGTCCGCCCGCAAGATGGCGCTGGCGGAGCTGACGGCCGCGGAATCGGCGCGACGCGCGGCCCTGCGCGCACGCATCGCCGCCCGCGACGGCATCGACCGCGGCGCCGCCATGGCCTTCGACCGCACCGTGCGCGCGCACCAACTCTATCGGCAGGCCGAATGCGACCTGTCCCGCCGCCTGGCCCGCAATACGCCCAACGCCGACCTGGCCGAGGGCGCGTGCGAGGCCGATCTCTCGCGCGAGCGCATCGGCGCCCTGCGCGAGGCTGCAGCACCGGCAACCCCGGCCGCAGCCCCGGCGACTCCCAACTGAATACGAGACGACCATGTCCATCACGCCCCAAGAAGCGCTGACACGATGTATCGAACACCGAGAGATTTTCCACGACGAGATGCTGCACCTCATGCGGCTGATCATGCGCGGCGAGATGTCGCCCGTCATGGCCGCCGCCATCACCATGGGGCTGCGCGTCAAAAAAGAGACCATCGGCGAAATCGCGGCCGCCGCCACCGTGATGCGCGAGTTCGCCACCAAGGTCGAGGTACCGGCTGAGGTGTCGGAGCACTTTGTCGACATCGTCGGCACCGGCGGCGACGGCGCCAACACCTTCAACATCTCCACCGCGTCGATGTTCGTCGCGGCGGCGGCCGGCGCGCGCATCGCCAAGCACGGCGGGCGCGGCGTCAGCTCCAAGTCGGGCAGCGCCGACGTGCTGGAGGCGCTGGGCGTGAACATCATGCTCACGCCCGAGCAGGTGGCCGAATCCATCGAGACGGCGGGCATCGGCTTCATGTTCGCGCCCAACCACCACCCGGCCATGAAGAACGTCGCGCCCGTCCGCCGCGAGCTGGGCGTGCGCACCATCTTCAACATCCTCGGGCCGCTCACCAACCCGGCCGGCGCGCCGAACATCCTGATGGGCGTGTTCCACCCGGACCTGGTCGGCATCCAGGTGCGCGTGATGCAGCGCCTGGGCGCCAAGCACGCCGTGGTGGTCTACGGCAAAGACGGCATGGACGAGGTGTCGCTCGGCGCCGCGACGCTGGTCGGCGAGCTGAAGGACGGCGTGGTGACCGAATACGAGATCCACCCGGAGGACTTTGGGTTGCAGATGGTCTCCAACCGCAGCCTGAAAGTGGCCGACGCGGAGGAATCCAAGGCCATGCTGATCGAGGCGCTGGAGAACAAGCCGGGCACGCCGCGCGAGATCGTCTCGCTCAACGCGGGCGCGGCGCTGTATGCGGCCAACCTGACCGGCTCGATCGGCGACGGCATGAAGCTGGCGCGCGAGGCGATCGCCACCGGCGCGGCGCGTGCCAAGCTCGACGAACTGGTTCGCGTCACCAACAAGTTCAAAGCCTGATATGTCCGACATCCTGCAGAAGATACTGGCCGTGAAGGCCGAAGAAGTGGCCGCCGCGCGCAAGCATCGGGACCTCCCGAGCGTGCGCGCCGAGGCCGAGGCCAACCGCGACGACAGCACCCTTGGGCCCCGCGGCTTTGCGCAGGCCATGCGCGACAAGATCGGCGCCGGCCACGCCGCCGTCATCGCCGAAGTGAAGAAGGCGTCGCCGTCCAAGGGCGTGCTGCGCCCGGACTTCAAGCCCGCCGACATCGCCCGCAGCTATGCCGAGCACGGCGCTGCGTGCCTGTCGGTGCTGACCGACGAGCAGTTCTTCCAGGGCCACGCCGACTACCTGCAAGAGGCCCGCGCCGCCTGCCCGCTGCCGGTGCTGCGCAAGGATTTCATGGTCGACCTGTACCAGGTGTACGAGGCGCGCTCGTGGGGCGCGGACTGCATCCTGCTGATCGTCGCCGCGCTGGACCAGGGGCTGATGACCGAGCTGGAAGCCTGCGCGCTCGAACTCGGCATGGACGTGCTGGTGGAAGTGCACGACGGCCACGAGCTGGAGCGCGCGCTGCGCCTGTCGACGCCGCTGGTGGGCGTGAACAACCGCAACCTGCGCACGTTCGAGACCACGCTCGACACCACGCTCGGCCTGCTCAAGCACATGCCGGATGACCGTGTTGTCGTGACGGAATCGGGCATCCTCGCGCCGGACGACGTGCGCAAGATGCGCGCGGCGGCCGTCAACGCCTTCCTGGTCGGCGAAGCCTTCATGCGCGCCGATGACCCCGGTGCCGAACTGGCCCGCCTGTTTGCCTGACCGATGGCTCTTGAGATTGAATTGAAGCTGGCCGTGCCGGCTGGCGCGCACGATGCGCTGGTCGGCTGGCTGGATGCGCATGCCCGGTCAGCGGGCACAGTAGTCTTGGCCAATGTCTATTACGACACGCCCGACCAGGCGCTGGCCCGCAACCGTGCCGCGCTGCGCGTGCGTTTGCATGGCGAGCAATGGCTGCAGACGCTCAAAACCGCAGCAGTGAGTACGGCTGGTTTGAGCGCGCGTCATGAATGGGAAGTGCCGCTGACAAGCGACGCGCTGTCGGTCGATGCTTTTGTTGCGCACGACGCGACCGAAGCCGCCGACTATGTACGCCCGCACGCCAGCCGCCTCGTCCCGCTGTTCCGCACCGATTTCACGCGCCGCCTGTGGCACGTCGCGGTCGATGGTAGCGAGATCGAGATCGCGCTGGATGCCGGCGCCATCCTGATCCCCGGCACCGACGCACGCGAGCCCATCGACGAGCTGGAGCTGGAATGGAAGCCGGCTGCCGGCAGCGCACTTAGCGAAGACGCGATTGCCGAGCGCCTGCACGCGTGGACGCAGGCGCTGCGTGCCGCCGTCCCGGGCCTCGTGCCGCTGGACGTCAGCAAGGCACAGCGCGGCTACCAGTTGCGCGCCAAAGCGGCCGGAGCCCACGAATGACGCGCAAAGCCGATCCCGCCCAAGCGGCCTTGTTCGACGAGCCCACCGCTGAAGTGACCGCTGGTGACTTCATTCCGCTGGCCACGCAGTTCGACGCCCTGCCCGCCGACTGGAAGTCGCTCCTCACGCCCTGCCTCGCGCAGACCGACTGGCCGGCGCTGTGCGCCTTCGTCGACGGCGAGCGCGCGGCGGGCAAGCCGATCTTCCCGACTGACGTGTTCCGCGCGCTGCACCTGACACGGGTGGACGACGTGCGCGTGGTGATCCTCGGCCAGGACCCGTACCACGGCACGGGCACGGTCGACGGCCGCGAGATTCCGCAGGCGCATGGGCTGGCGTTCTCGGTACAGGCCGGCGTGCGCGTGCCGCCGAGCCTGCGCAATATCTACAAGGAAATCGAAGCGGAGTTTGGCGAGAAGCTGCCGGGCACGTCAGGCAACCTGGAAGGCTGGGCGCAGCAAGGTGTGCTGCTGCTCAACACCGTGCTGACGGTGGAGCAAGGCCAGGCGGCCAGTCACGCCAAGCGCGGGTGGGAGCGCATTACCGATTGTCTGCTGGAGCATCTGGCGCGCGTCGGCCACAAGCGGGTGTTCATGCTGTGGGGCAGCCATGCGCAGGCCAAGCGGGCGTTATTGCCGGATGGGCATTTGGTGCTGGAGGCGCCGCACCCGTCGCCGTTGTCGGCGCATCGTGGGTTTCTGGGGTGCGGGCATTTCAAGGCGGCCAATGATTGGCTGACGGTGCAGCGGCAGCCGGGCATTGATTGGCTCAAGCCGCAAGCAGGCTGAGCGCTCCACATGCAGGATCAGTGCAAGCCGGCGTCATCCTGCGTTTCTGTGCCGTCCCAGATCGTCAACGCTTTGAACGCGCCCTCGGCGTAGTCGAGGCAGGTCCAAAGGTATTCGGCCTGCCTCACCTCTTCCAATGCTCTGAAGTGTTCGAACCCGCTCGCATGCAACATGCTCAGTAGGGTGCGCAGCTTGGACAGCCTGTCGAACAGGTCGGCGTGGGCCTGAAAGCGGCGGACATCGGGGAAGGTGCTGCGGTCTGTCATGGCGTGGTCTCCGTCAGGAATGAGGAAACGCGCCACCGGCGAAAGGCGGGTGGGCGAGCACTGACAAGGTTCGAACACGAGGACTAACTCTCGCTGCGGCCGAAGCCGCCCCTGCCAGGCTCGCCCGTAAGGGAGAGCGGCCACGAGAATTGAGGACAAGAACCATGTGCCTGGTTCTCGCCCGTTAGTCCACGAGGTGTTCGAAGCCTCGACCGCTTCTCTTCATGGCACAGAAGCGGTAACGGCGACTTTACGGGCAATGGTTCCGTAAATGCCGTTGGAGCACACAAATTCACGATGGCTGGTTTGCATTATCCATGGATTGCGGTGGGCCTCGCCATTGGGCGCTCTATCGGCCAACGTTTCGGACATGCAGTCCGCAATCGCAATCAGAATTTGCCGATGTTGATTCGGGGCTAATTCGCGCATCGTTTGCAGTTCGTTTATTCACGAGCGTGCAAACCGATGCCTGCGCCACCATCACCGCCGACTCAGCCTAACTCCACCCCGGTCAAACTCGCGCAGCCAACATTCAAGTTCCCCTTCCGGGATGTCAACAAGAAGGACATCGTCGATGAGCATGTTCTGCACGACTGGCTGGCCGAGGAGGGCGCTGGCAACTTCGCCATCAACCAATCCGGCATGTGGCACGGTGGCATCCATGTCACCGCCGATGGCGCCGGCAAGCATCTCGACTTGGCGCATGGCGTGCGATGCATTGCGGATGGCGATGTCATTGCCTACCGGATCAACCGAGCATCCCTGACCAGCCACATCGCTTCCGCCGAAAGCGAACCCGTCCAGACCGCGCACTACAGCTCCGCCTTCACGCTCGTCCGCCATATGCTCGAATACCCCGCCAATAATCGGTTGACCTTCTTCAGCCTGTACATGCACTTGCAGAGCCTGGAGGACTACCGCCAACAGGCGATACCGATGCCGGCCTACTGGCCAAAGGCGTATGAAGTCACGCAGCACGCTACCAATCGCCCCACCTCCGACCCAAACTACGGCGCGGCACTGGCAGACCAGATCGGGCAGAACATTCGCGCCCACCCCCAAGCCGGCAGCACAGTACTGGGCGTTCTTCAGCGTGGCGCGCGCGTGCGGATCGGCGCCCGCAGCCCGGATGGCAAATGGGGGCGGATCGCGGCCATCGAAGCCGGCACGATACTGCCACCGCGAGTGGCCTCCGTTCCCGGCCAAGGCGTGGAAACCGGTTGGGTCTATCTGGCAAAGGAGCAACAGCACTGGCCGCTTGCCGAGGTCATTTCAGAAGCGCTGTGCGATCAGGTCGTCACGCCGGCGCCCATCCACATCAACGCCGGGGACTTGATCGGACACCTCGGCCTGTATTGGCAAGTCGAAGATCCCACTCAGGTGCACCAGCAGGTCCACATCGAGGTGTTCTGCGATGACGCCCTGCCCACCTTCCTCGCCGGCAGCCGCGAGGTCGCATTGAAGATCACTGACTTCAGCAAGCTCCCGCTGCTGCGCATCGACCGCGGGGTCAAACTGTATGAGGGGCCGTCGGTCAATGAAGAGGGCGTGGATGCTCGCCAGACCGCCGTTGTGCAGATCTATAGCCAAGCTGCGCTGGACGCGTTTCCAGCTGACCGCAAGGGTGCAAAGGACAACGTCGGCCCAGGCGGCAAGGGCGAGCCATGGTGGAAGATCACCTGCGGCGACAGCCGGTACAAGGACATCACGGGCTGGGTGCGCAACCGCCAGATGCCCAGCGGGCGCGTGACGCGCGAATCGCCCCACACATGGCAAGACTTCGAGACGTTCGGCAACACCGCCGAGAGCCATCCAACGATCTTTGGTACTGCGGATGCTTGGCTTGACCACATGCTGCGTGAAGACAAGCCAGACATCGATCACGTCAGCAAGCTCAACCCGCTGCTGCGTGACCTGTTTCGGGCCATGTCGCCGATGCGCGACGAGTCGAACGCCGCCAATGAGTTACGCGCCCACGGCGAGAACCGGTGGACGCGCTTTCGCGTGTCGCGCCTGATTGCGAAGCATCGCAGTGAATGGGCAAGTGAGGCCGCGTTCCGGAGCTTCTTCGAGAAGGTGTTCGAGCGGATCGAGAAGAAGCCGTATCACGAGGCGGAGCTGGAGCGGGTCGGGCAGCTGACGTGGTGGGACGAGGTGCGGGCGAAGGTGACTCAGCCGTTTCCAGCCAGCCCGGAAGTGTTTCATATTCATCCGGTGGCGTTGGTGGGGAATTTCTTCGTCCCACGCAGCAGTTTGGATGAGTTGATTCAAAAAATTGGAGACATCATATCCAGCGGAGAAGGCAACTACGAGTCATACAACAGCGGAACAAAGAATGTCCCCAATGGCGCTGTGGGCCACTCCTTCATGAACCCACCAGCAGGTACGGTAACCAATAAGACTATCAACCAGATCATCGCAACTGATTCTTTGTCAGGCACAAACCCCAACAGATTCTTCGCAACTGGGAAGTACCAAACCATCATCAACACCCTGAGGTCGGCAATAGATTCGATGGGACTAACGGGGGATGAAAAGTACGACGCTTCCATGCAGGAAAGAGTCTTTCGCGATTACCTACTAGACAAAGCCGGAGGTGGCGTTTTGTCAAAATTCGTAAAGAAGGGAGAAGGGACGATTAACGACGCTCAGTATGCCGCCTCTAAGGAGTGGGCGTCGATCGCCGCCCCTGCGGGAATGCCCATAAAAAATGGACAGATATCGAACGGCACCTTGTCCTACTACAGCTCCTCGGCAAACAGCGCATTCATGGGACCAACCAACAAACTAAGAGAAATACTTGACTTGATATCAACAGGCGGCATTTAGCACCTCCACTCTCATCACAAAATTAACCAAATGAAAAGTATATATCTTGGCGCAATCTTCATTACATTCCTCACGAACACATACGCCGACAACCGCATCTACTCGCAGAAATTCAAAGAATGCACAAAACTGGCGATCAACATCGAATCACATTCACGCTGTATGACAACCGAGATTGGCGCGCAAAAGCAACGCCTGAACAACGTCTATAAGAAACTCACCGGAAAATTATCAAAAGAGCAGGCAAATCACCTCGAAACGGTACAGCTCAATTGGCTAGCTTGGCGAGATGGCAATTACAATTTTCTTGCTGAGCAAGTTCCGGGAGAATTTTCCACAACCAGAGTTACCAGCCTGAACTTTCTTCTGAATGCGATTTACGACCGAGCAGAGGAATTGGAAATGGTTTCAGACGAAATCGGCAAGTGATCCGCCCCCAATGGCCCAATCCTCGGGCCATTCCCCCGCCACCTCAATCCCCCGACACCCGCAACGCCCGCCCCAACGCCCCACACCGCAACGCAATCTTCGCTGTATCCGCCCGCAGCGCCTGCAAACGCCGCTCCAACAGAAGCATGGCCGACAGCGAATCCGCCTGCGCCACGGCATCAATCATGCGCGAGCGCGCCGACTGATCCGCAAAATCCGCCGCCCCCAGCTCCTGCGTATCGCGCGGGCGCACACCCCACCCGCCTTCGTGCACGGCCTGGTCGAAGCGCTCCTTGGCGCGCACCAGGCTCTCCAGCGCGGCCTCGGCGGTCTGCTCGACCAGGGCACGCGTTTCCGCATCGTCCAGCTCCTCCGCACGCTGGCGCACCAGGATGCGCACCGCCGCCACATGCGCCGCCACCAGGTAGTTCTGCACGATGAAGCGGTTCAGGTTGTCGACGGCGCGGTGGCGGCTCTTGGGTTCGTCCAGCATGCGGGCGAAGGCGGAGATCAGCCCGGTGAGCGATTCCATGAACTGCTTGCGCTGCACGCGGTAGGCAAAATCATCCTTGAGCGTGCCGAGCAACAGGTCGCGCGCGGCTTCGATAAAGCGCCGGTTGGTGCGCAGCACGTCGTCCACCAGCTTGGGCAGGTTGCGGTATTCCCAGCTCGGCAGTACGTAGCTGAAGGCGGTGGCGATGGCCGCGCCGATCAGCGTATCGACCAGCCGCTCGCCGATGGCGCCCTTGCTGCCCGGCAGCAGCAGGTTGATCTGGATGAGCACCTGCACGCACGCCGCGATGGCCGTGTACCGATAGCGGATGGTGACGAAGGCCGCGCTGGCCGCCGTCGACAGGTACAACACGCCCATCAGGATCCACGTCGAATGCGTGTAGCGCAGGATCACCGCCGCGATCACGCAGCCGATCAGCGTGCCGAGCACCCGGTCGACATTGCGCTGGCGCGTCATGCTGAAGGTCGGCTTGAGGATCACGACGATGGTCAGCAACACCCAGTAGCCGTGCGACGCGTACGGCAGATGGTCGGCGATCCACAGCCCGGCGGCGACCGCCATCGAGATGCGCAGCGCAAAGCGCAGCACCGGCGAGCGCCACGTCAGCTCTTCGAGCACCAGCCGCAGCTCGTACTTCTGCCGCGTGAGGAAGGGCGTCATGTCCGGGCGCAGCAGCACCTTGGCCGGCTCGACCTGAGTAGCGGTGGCGGCGTGCAGCTGCGCCATCAGGCGGATCGCACCGCGCACCGTGGCCACCGATTCCTCCAGCGCGGCAATCGCCTCCAGCGGGATCGCGTGATGGCCGTGCTGCAGTTCATCCAGCGCCGCGTCGATGGCGGCCATCTCGTCGGCGTAGGACAGCGGCGTGGGCGACGGCCGGTCGCGCCCGACCGCGTAGGCCACCGCTTCGATGTCCATGCGCATCTTTTCGATCACGTCGTTCAGCAGCCGCAGGATCTCGGCGTCGGCCAGCCACTGGCGCAGCAGCGGGTAGTCGGTGTTGGACGACAGCAGGTACTCGTAGATATCGAGCATCCGCATGTGGATCTGCACGAGGCGCCCGTCGCTGGCGGTGCGGTTGTCACGGAAGACGAAGTCGCGCGCCACCTGCTGCTTGTCTGCCACGGAAATCTGCTGGCGCACGAGCAGGTTGAACTGCTCGTCGAAGTCTTTTGCGGCGTCGTAGAAGCCGGCCTTGCACTCAACGTAGACAGCCAGTTCGTACAGGCACTCGGCCAGCACTTGCTCCTTGATGCGGCGCCGCTGACCCCACGCCACCGCCATCGCAAACGCCATGTAGCCCATGGCGCCCGCGAAGAACTGCGCGGTGTGCTCCACCGCTTCCAGAAACGCGAACTCCTCGGTAAAGGTGAGCGTCATGACGAACAGCGCCGCAAACTGCAGCGGCATCGTCTTGTTGCCGTAGGCCACCATCAGCCCGGCCAGGAAGGTGACCAGCACGATCACCACCGGCAGCACGGCGTAGGGCGTCGCCACTGCCACCAGGAAGGTGACGGCCGTGGTCAGCAGCACGCACGCCAGCATCTCGTTGAACTTGTGCCGCAGCGGGCTGGGCAGGTCCATCAGGCTGGTGCACAGCGCGCCGATGGACACCACCATCGCGCCCTGCAGGTCCATCACCAGGAACGCGAGCAGCGTCAGGCCGATCACGCCGGTGGCGGTGCGGATGCCGCGCGAGACGTAGTGGCTGTAGAGGAAGGTGCGCGGATCGTGGGCGTAGTCCATCGGGCTGCGCGCGGATCAGGCTGACTTGCCGCTCGTGGTACGCGCGGTGCGCGTGCTGCGGCCGGCCGCACGCTTGCCCAGCCACGCCGAGCGCAGCGGCGACGGCTCGGACGCCAGCGCCAGTGCAAACTGCGGCGTGGCGTCGGCTGCGAGCGTCACGTCCAGCTGCATCAGCTCGTCGCGGCGGAACACGTGGATTGGCACGGTATCGCCGGCGCGGTAGCGCGTCAGGATCTTGTCGAGCTGGCCCGATGCCACGCGCAGGCCATCCACGGCGACAACCAGGTCGCCCGCCGACAAGCCGCCATGCTGCGCAGGGCCGCCTTCGAACACCTGGGCCAGCTTGACGAAGCCGTTCTCGGCGCCCGCCTTGACGCCCAGGCCCAGCGCGGTCTCGGCCGGCTTGCGTGTGGCCGTCACGCCGATGGCCTTGAGCAGCGCCGGCAGCGCCGGATCATCTCGCCCTTCGGCCAGTTGGCGCACCAGCGTACGCAGGCGCAGGCCGGTGGTTTCTTCCATCAGGGCGATCAGCTCGGCTTCGGTCACGCCCTGCTGTGTGTGGCCGGGCGCGTAGAAATCGCGGCCGTAGGCGGCCCACAGCGCGCGCATCACGTCGTCGAGCGAGTGCTCGCCATCGGTCTGCGTGCGGATGGTCAGGTCCAGCGCCAGCGCCACGAGCGAGCCCTTGGTGTAGTAGCTGACGATGGCGTTCGGGGCGTTCTCGTCCTGGCGGTAGTACTTGGTCCACGCGTCGAACGAACTCTCGGCCACGCTCTGCTTCAGGCGCCCGCTGCCGCGCAGCACGCCGTTCCAGGTCTTGGCGATCATCTCCAGGTACTGCGCCTCGGAGATCAGGCCCGAGCGCACCAGCATCAGGTCGTCGTAGTAGCTGGTGAAGCCCTCGAACAGCCACAGCAGCGGCGTGTGTACCTCGCGGTCGAGCGCGTACGGCACGAACGCCGCCGGCTTGATGCGCTTGACGTTCCAGGTGTGGAAATATTCGTGGCTGACCAGGCCGAGGAACGTGCGGTACCCCTCGGTGGTCTCGTCGCGCCCGGTCACGGGCAGGTCGGCGCGTGCACACATCAGCGCCGTGCTGGAGCGGTGCTCCAGACCGCCATAGCCGTCGGTCGTCACCATCGTCATGAAGACGTAGCGGCGGTTGCTGTCGAGGAACGGCGCGGTGGCGGTCTGCGGCTCGAACAGGCGGATCTGCGCTTCGCAGATGCGCTTGAAGTCGCGGGCGATGCGCTCCAGGTCCAGGTTCGGCACGCGGCCGGTGAAGACGGCGTCGTGCTGCGCGCCGCAGGCCTCGAACGAGACCAGGGCGAAGGTGCCCATCTCGACAGGGTGATCGATCAGCTCGTCGTAGTCGGCGGCCTCGTACCAGCCGAAGCCGTAGCGCTTGGCGCCGGCCTTGCCCTGGATGCGGCCGCTGGCCTCGCGCAGCGCGGTGGCCACACGCCAAGCCTTATAGGTGTCGCCGGCGGGCGGCTGGATGTCGACCAGGCAGCGCAGGCGATCCGCACCCTCTACGCGCAGGAACACCGAGGTGCCATTGAAGAAGCCATGCGTGGCGTCCAGGTGTGCGGCGCGCACCGACAGGTCCCACGCGTACACGTCGTACGAAACAGTCAGCGGCCCGCTGCACGGCGCGGCCCACCAGGTGTCCTTGTCGACCTTGGTCAGGCGCACCGGCCGGTCGCCGGACGACGCCTCGATGCGCACGATGTTGCGCGCGAACTCGCGGATCATGTAGCTGCCCGGAATCCACGCCGGCAGCGAGAAACGCTGCCCCTGTGGATCAGGCGAATCGACCGTGACGGTGACGGTAAAGACATGCGCCTCGGGCGCAGCGGGGGCGATGGTGTAGCGGATCGGCTTCATGGCGGACATTGTAGCGTTGCCGTCCCATGCTGCCGATGCCGGATTGCCCGGAAGATTGCCTGGAAAGCGGCCTATCGGTTGACGTCCACCACCACGCGCCCGCGCATGGTGCCGGTCATCAGCGCATGCGCGGCGTCGATGGCCTCGGAGAGGCCGACCTCGCGCGTAATGACCGCCAGCCGCTCGGGTGCCAGATCCGTCGCCAGCCGTTGCCACGCGGTCTGCCGCAAGGCGCGCGGCGCCATCACGCTGTCGATGCCGTGCAGCGTCACGCCGCGCAGGATGAACGGCGCCACCGTGGCCGGAAAATCCATGCCCTGCGCCAGCCCGCACGCGGTCACCACGCCCGCCCGGCGCATCTGCGCGCAGACGTTGGCCAGCGTGTGCGAGCCCACCGAATCGACCGCCGCCGCCCAGCGCTCCTTCTGCAGCGGCTTGCTCGGTGCCGACAGTTCGGCGCGGTCGATCACCTCGGCGGCGCCCAGCGCGCGCAGGAAATCGGCCTCGCTGGCCTTGCCGGTGGAGGCGACCACGCGGTAGCCGAGCTGGCTCAGCACCGCGATGGCGATGGTGCCGACGCCACCCGACGCGCCCGTCACCAGCACCTCGCCGTCGCCCGGCTGCACGCCGCTGCGCTCCAGCGCCAGCACCGACAGCATCGCCGTGTAGCCGGCCGTGCCGATCGCCATGGCGGCCCGCGTGTCGAGCCCGGCCGGCAGCGCGACCAGCCAGTCGCCTGACAGGCGCGCGCGCTGGGCCAGGCACCCCCAGTGCGTCTCGCCGACGCCCCAGCCGTTGAGCACGACCGCGTCACCCGCCTTCCAGTCCGGGTGCGTCGATTCGATGACGGTGCCTGCGCCGTCGATGCCGGCCACCATCGGCCATGTGCGCACGATCGGCGCGCGGCCGGTGACGGCGAGGCCGTCTTTGTAGTTGAGCGTCGACCAATCGATGCGGACCAGCACGTCGCCGGCGGTCGCCGCGTTGGCGCGCGCCTCGGGCGACGACAGCGCGGCGTCGTCCAGATCCACCAGATGGGCCAGCGACCCGCTCTCCTGCTTCTCCAGCATCAGCGCGCGAAACGGCATGGCGGTCTCCGACTCAGTCTTGTTGGTATGAGGGGCGGCAAAGAAAAAGCGCCGGGGAGACCGGCGCTTTCTTCATCTTTACGACTTCTTCAGCGAAGCGAACTTGCGCTCCAGCGTGGCCGCGTCGATCAGGCCCGGGGCCCGCGAGCCGTCCATGAAGATCACCGCCGGCGTGCCGGTCACGTTGAGCGTGCGGCCCAGCGTCAGGTTGTCTTCCAGCGGCGTGTCGCAGGTGCCCGCGCCGCCCGGGGCGGTCTTGGACAGCATCCAGTCGCGCCAGGCCTTGGCCCGGTCGGCCGAGCACCAGATCTGCTTGGACTTCACGTTCGAGTCTTCCGACAGGATCGGGAACAGGAAGGTGTAGACGGTGATGTTGTCGACCTGCGAGAACATCTGCTCGAGCTTGTGGCAGTACGGGCAGTTCGGATCGGAGAACACGGCGACCTTGCGCGCGCCGTTGCCCTTGACCCACTTCACCGCGCGGTCCAGCGGCAGGTCGGACCACTTGATGCGGTTGAGCTCGGCCAGGCGCTCCTGCGTGAGGTTGGTGGCGGTCTGCGTGTCGAGCAGGTCGCCGTTGAGCACGTAGCGGCCGGTGGCGTCGGTGTAGACCACCTGGCTGCCGAGGTTGACCTCATACAGTCCTGCCAGCGGCGACTTGGCGACGCTCTTGATTTCCACGTTCGGCCCCAGGGCCTTCTGCACCGAGGTCTTGACCTTGTCCAGCGCGGGCTCGGCGCCACCGGCGGCACCGGCGGTCAGCGCGTAACCCGCGCCCATGGCCGCGACCAGCACCGCCGAGGCGATGGCCGCCACCCGAATACGAAACGACATAACAGCTCCTGAAACCCCGAAAGGCGCCGGCGATCGACGGTCGACCGATCGATCAGCCCAGCGCATGCCTGACCAGCAGGCGTTTGATGAATGGCGTCATGCCCACCATGCGCATACCCGCGTTGCGTACCGTGCGGGGCAGCGCGCCCGGCAGGGCGAACAGCTTGTGCAGTCCGTCGGTGGCGGCCGTGAGCGAGAGCAGGTCTTCGCGGCGGGCGCGCTCGTAACGGCGCAATAACCTCAGATCGCCATGATCGCGCATGGTTTCACGTTCCGCCATCACCCGACCCAATTCAGACACATCCCTCAGGCCCAGGTTCATGCCCTGGCCGGCCAGCGGATGGATCACATGGGCGGCGTCCCCCACCAGCGCCACGCGCGGCGCGACCACGCGGCTGGCGTGCTGCAGGATCAGCGGAAAGCCCTGCGCAGGCGTGATGCACGACAGGCGCCCGAAGCGCGCGGCCACCGCGCCACCGGCGGCCGCCTCGACGGCACGGCACAGCGCGTCCGGCGACAGCGCCAGCAGTGCGCGGGCGTGGTCCTCGTCGGCCGACCAGACCATGGAGACGCGCTTGTCGGGCAGCGGCAGCATGGCGAGGATCTCGCCACGCGCGGGAATCGTGTCGTCGGCCGCGCGCGCCCCGTCAGCCGAGGTGCCGAGGAACCACTGCCACGCGGTGTCCTGGTGCCACTGCTCGGCCTGGAAGTTGGCGACCACACCCAGCTGGCGATACGGCCGCGGCTCGGCCTGGATGCCGGCCTGCTCGCGCACCCATGAATTCTTGCCGTCGGCGCCGACCACGCATTCGGCGCGGATGGTCTGCCCGTCGGCCAGGGTCAGGCGCACGGCGTCGGCTTCCATCTCGAAGCCGGTGGCGGCATGCGGGAAGGCCTGCACGGTGTGGGCGAAGCGCAGCGCGGTTTCCAGCGCGCGCTCGACCAGCGACGATTCGGCGATCCACGCCAGCTGCGGCGAGCCGGCCGCGTAGGCGGAGAAATGCAGATCGGCGTGGGCGTGTTCGCCGCGCGCGGCCGCGTCGTCGCCGAAGATGCGCATGTCCTGCACCGGCTGCACACGCGACATATCGAGCGCGGGCCAGATGCGCAATTGCTCCAGCAGCGCCTGCGAGCTGGACGAGAACGCGTAGACGCGGGCGTCCCAGGCATCGGGCCCGGCAGGTGCGGACGAGGGCGCAGGCGGCGCCACATGCGCCACGCGCAGGCCGATCTGGGCGAGCCGCAGCGCGCACGCGCGCCCGGCAATGCCGCCGCCCACCACCGCCACATGGAAGGCCGGTGCCGTCTTGGAAGAGGAAAACGCGGGTGTATTCATGGTGGGCCGATTATAGCGGCGGGGGCAGGGCCGGTTTTGTGGCCACGCAAGAGGTGATCGAGGGATCCCCTGCCCTGTTTCACGGATGAACGAGCGCTGCTTTCGGCACATTCGCGCACGCCAAGTTTTGTATCGCGCATATTCCCGGGGAGAACGTGACACACCCCGCACAACTACGAAGTGACGCCCTTTGCACGCCAAAAGTGACGGCTCAAGTCATCGCCGGTGGTGGACGATAAAAGCGGGGCAGTTCGACGTTTTGATGGCCAAACCCGGCCGATACATTACAGGTCCGACTCATCCGACCGTCCTGAAGCCATGTTCAAGACGCACACGATCCCGCTCCTTGCCACCGCTGCTGCCATGCTCACGCTGGTCGGCTGCGCACAGTTGCCCAGTCAGACAAGCGCCTCTCAAAGCGGCCGGGCAACACCGGCCACCGAGGTCATGACGTTTACGATCCCGCCCGATGCGCTCGGCGCGCACGACCCGCAGTTGACGGCGGTGCTGACCAAGGCCGGCGCGCTGGCCGCGTCGCAGCGGCAGCCGACGACGATCCTGGTGGCCGCGCTGGCGCAGGACTTCCGCTACATCAACCAAGCGCTGTGGAACGGCGTGCCCGCGCCGCGCGCCAACAACGTCCACCTGGAAAACCTGACGGTCAACGCAAGCCAGCCGTACAGCGTGACCATCAAGACGCAGGAATGAGGGAGGCACGCATGCGAATCCATCGTCTTCCCATTCTTGCGCTGGGCCTGCTGCTAACGACACCGGCGTTTGCCGCGCCGCCCGATAGCCTGGCGTCCACCTCGTCGGCCGCGCCGGACAAGGTCTACCCACCCCTGCCAAGCCTGGCGATGCTGCCGCCCGGTGGTGGGGGCGAAATCGAAGCGCCGGCACGTTCGGTGGGCACGGCGGGCGGGCACAGGAAGGTGGCGACGCTGCGGGTGCGCAAGAGCGCCGAGCCGACGCCGCGCATGGTGGTGTCCGACGCCTCGCACGCCTACCTGGCCAGCCTCGAGCGCAAGCTCGAGCAGGCCATGCAGAAATAACGTTTCTCTACGGAATCACGACCATGGCCCGCCCCGCACGCCGCATCGTCCAGCACCTCCGTCTCGGCTGGAGCCGCGTGCTCGCGGCACTGGTGCTGGGCCTGTCGGGCCTGGCGGCGCATGCGGCGGGCAATTGCTTCGAGCAGGCCGGCGCATACCAGGGCGTCAACCCGACCGTCCTGCGCGCGATCGTGTGGTTCGAATCCAAGGGCGACCCGAACGCCGTGCACCGCAACGCCGACGGCTCGGTCGACATCGGCCAGGCGCAGATCAACTCGATCCACTTCAGCACGCTGGCTCGCTACGGCGTGCCTCGCCACGCGCTGACCGACGCTTGCGTGAACGTCTACGTGGCGGCCTGGCTGCTCAAACAGAAGATGGTGAAACACGGCAACACGTGGCGCGCCATCGGCGCCTATCACTCCGAGACGCCCGCGCAGCGCGATGCCTATGCGCGCAGCATCCAGCGCGTACTGGTGTCGTGGGGGGAGTTGCAGGCCCAGCGCTGAGCCCTGAGCCCCCGCTTGCAGCCGGGGCTCAGTAGTAGGAGACCGCCGCGTAGGCCTGGCGCGCACCGATGGAACGGCGCGCGCCGCTCACCAGGTGCATCAGTTGATCCTGGCGCGGGCAGACCAGGGCCCGCACACGCGCGTCATTGGCCAGGATCCGCATCATGAGGTCGCGCTTACGCTGCAGCTCCTCACGCGAGAGCGCCGCGCGGGCGCCCGCTTGGCCCAGGCGCTCCATGTAGACCGCGCATTCGCGCTCCAGCGCGCTCACGCCATCCCAGTCCCCGGCCTCGGCGGCGTCGACCATCTGTTCGCTCAGGCAGGCAATGGCCTCGTAGCAGGCGAACAGGCTGCCGCTGTCGTCGGCGGGGCGGATTGGCTCGATTTGCCGGCTGGGGCGGGTGGTGGCGAGGGTCCAGGACATGCTGTGCTCCGTGTGAATCTTGTTGTTTGGGGCAGTACCATGCAATCGACGTGCCCGCGCCCAACGCCACCTGCCGCGCGCACCGATTTGATCGATTCGAACCCTTGTCCTGTCTGGCTTTGCAGGCATCGGAGGGTCTTCCCTACCCCCGCCAGCACCCCGCCCAAACCGGGTTTCGGGGCGCAGATGTTACGGCTTTGCACGTAACGTGTTACGGCCTTGAAACGCCCCTACGGCAAAGCGTGCCCGCGTGCCGCCAACGGCCTTGCTTACCAGGTGCTGCTTCCTAGAATTGGAAAATGGCGCGCCGCAGTCGGGTCGCGGGGTTGCTAAGTCCGCTTGTCATCGATACGGCCGGCTGTCTGCCCGCGCTTTTCCGTACCTCCATCCGGGCCAAGCCCCGACGTCGGCCGAACTCCCGGCCGATCGCCTTCGTGGCGCGCATTCGTCAACCGCGTTCGATGGAGGAAACCATGAGTTATCACCTGGAAGGCCGGCTGCTCGAGGTCTGCAACTGCCGCGTCCTGTGCCCCTGCTGGATCGGCGAAGACCCCGATTTCGGCACCTGCGACACGATCGTCGCGTGGCACATGGACCAGGGCACGATCGAAGGCGTCGACGTGGCCGGCTGCACGATCGTCGCGGTCGCCCACGTTCCCGGCAACATCCTGGAGGGCAACTGGACCGCCGCGATCTTCGTCAACGACGGCGCCTCGGACGCGCAGGAGAAAGCGCTGATCAAGGTCTACACCGGCGAGGCCGGCGGGCCGATCGCCGAACTGGCCAAACTGATCGGCAAGGTCGTCTCGGTCGAGCGCGCGCCGATCACCTTCGACATCGTCGGCGCGAAAGGCACGCTCAAGATCGGCACCGACTACTACGCCGAACTCGAACCCTACGTCGGCCCGAGCGGCGCGCAGACGACGCTGGCCGACACCGTGTTCTCGACCGTGCCCGGCGCGCCGGTGTTTGTCGGCAAGGCGCCGGTCTACCGCTCGAAGAATGCAGCGATCGGCATCAACGTCGACATCAAGAACCACAACGCGCTGCAGAGCACCTTCCTGTTCGACGCCTGATCGCAACACTGGGCGTGGGGTCGTACCGCCGCGCCCGGTGCCGTGTCGATCGTGCCGGCCCTGTCGCGTCATCGACGCCTCTTCCCGCCCGTGCTGGCGAGCCTGGTCACGCTCGCCTGGCTCACGCTGTGGCTGTGGGCGCGCAGCCCGTATGGCCGCTATCTCGATCATGGCGATTGGACGGCCTCCGGGCCGGCGGCCTGGCTGTGCCACGCCGTCCCCGGCGGTGCGCTGTTCGTGCCGGCGGCGCTCTACGCGCTGTCCTGGACGCTGATGATCCTGGCGATGATGCTGCCGACCACGCTGTCGCTGTTCAATGCGTTCGACCGCGTCGTCTCGGGGCGGCCGGACCACGCGCGTCTGCTGGCGCTGCTCGGCGCCGGCTACTTGGCGGCATGGAGTGTGTTTGGCCTGCTGGTGCACGGGCTGCATGCGCTGCTGCTGGCCGGGGTCGCGCAGGTGCCGGTGCTGGCCTGGCACAGCTGGCTGATCGGGGTGGCCACGCTGGCGGGCGCCGGCGCGTTCCAGTTCAGCCAGCTTAAGTATCAGTGCCTCGACAAGTGCCGCACGCCGCTGTCCTTCGTGATCAGCCATTGGCAGGGCCGCGCGCACGCCCGGCAAGCGTTCGTGCTGGGCCTGCGTCATGGGCTGTTCTGCGTCGGCTGCTGCTGGGCGTTGATGCTGTTGATGTTCGTGGTGGGGGCCGGCAGCCTCGGCTGGATGCTGGTGCTTGCCGCCGCGATGGCCATCGAGAAGAACGTTGCCTGGGGACGACGGCTCAGTGCGCCGCTTGGCGTGGCGTTGCTGGCAGGCGCGGCATGGCTTGCCGCAACGCACGTCTGGGGCGTGGCCTCCATCGCGTGAGACAGGAGGAGGCAGGCATGGACAAGGCAAACGACGGTGGCCTCGCAATACGCACGGTGGTGCTCACCGCCATCACCATGGTGGCGTTCGCCTCCAACTCGCTGCTGTGCCGGCTGGCCCTGCAGCATGCCGGCATCGATGCCGCGAGCTTCTCCAGCATCCGCCTGGTGTCGGGCGCGATCATGCTGGCCGTCATCGTACGCACCCGCCCAGGCCGGGCGCCCCAGGCACGCGCCGACTGGCTGGCCGCGGCGATGCTGTTTGCCTACGTTGTGTTCTTCTCGTTCGCGTATCTGTCGCTCAGCGCCGGCACTGGCGCGCTGATCCTGTTCGGCGCCGTGCAGCTCACCATGTTCGGCGCCGGCCTGCGCGCGGGTGAGCGGTTCGAGCTGCTTGGCTGGCTGGGGCTCGCGCTGGCGCTGGGGGGGCTGGTGTACCTGGTGTCGCCGGGCGTGACGGCGCCGACGCCGCTGGGCGCCGGGCTGATGACGGTGGCCGGCGTGGCCTGGGGCGTGTATTCGCTGCGCGGACGCGGGCTGGCCGATCCGCTGGCGGCCACCGCCGGCAACTTCCTGCGCGCGGCGCCCATGGCGCTCGTCCTGAGCGTGCTGCTCCTCGCTCGCGTGCGCACCTCCCCGGCCGGCATCCTGCTGGCGATCACCTCCGGCGCCGTTACCTCGGGCATCGGCTATGTGCTCTGGTACGCGGCGCTCAAGGGGCTGTCGGCGCTGCGCGCGGCGGCGGTGCAGTTGTCGGTACCGCCCATCGCCGCGTTCGGGGCGGTGCTGTTCCTGGCCGAGCCGCTCACGCCGCGCCTGGCGACGGCGTCCGCCGCCATCCTCGGCGGCATCGCCCTGGTGCTGGCGAGCCGCACGCAGAGCCAGCGCGCGGCGCCCCCCCTCGACCCGGGCCGGACCACCAAGCCCTGAAGGAAAGCCCATCCGGACCGGTTACAATCACGTCTTTCCGTGAAAGACGCGCGCAGCAACGTTGCGCCCAGGGCCCGGGCCGCTTCCCTTGCGGTCTCACGGGCCCGCCGGATCGGCGCGAGCCACCCCGAGCGCCGCCGTCACGCATCACGCAACCCCTTGATTTAGAGCCTTTTTCACCATGAGTCTCCAATGCGGCATCGTCGGTCTGCCGAACGTCGGCAAGTCGACCCTGTTCAATGCCCTGACCAAAGCCGGCATCGCCGCCGAGAACTACCCGTTCTGCACGATCGAGCCCAACGTCGGCGTGGTGGAAGTGCCCGATGTGCGCCTGACGGCGCTGGCCGACATCGTCAAGCCGGAGCGCGTGCTGCCGGCGGTGGTCGAGTTCGTCGACATCGCGGGCCTGGTGGCGGGCGCGTCCAAGGGCGAAGGCCTGGGCAACCAGTTCCTGGCCAACATCCGCGAGACGGACGCCATCACCCATGTGGTGCGCTGTTTCGAAGACGAAAACGTCATCCACGTAGCCGGCAAGGTCGACCCGATCGCCGACATCGAGGTCATCAACACCGAGCTGGCGTTGGCCGACCTCGCCACCGTGGAAAAGGCGCTGCAGCGTTACACCAAGGCCGCCAGGTCCGGCAACGACAAGGAAGCCGCCAAGCTGGTCGCCGTGCTGGAAAAGGCCCAGAAGGTGCTGGACGAAGCCAAGCCCGTGCGCGGCCTGAACCTGACCGAAGAGGAATGGGCGACGATCAAGCCGCTGTGCCTGATCACGGCCAAGCCGACCATGTACGTCGCCAACGTGCTCGACCACGGCTTCGAGAACAACCCGCACCTGGACGCCGTGCGCGCCTACGCTGCGCAGACGAACTCGCCGGTGGTGGCCGTGTGCGCCGCCATCGAAGCCGAAATCGCCGACCTGGACGACGCCGACAAGACCGAATTCCTGGCCGACATGGGCATGGAAGAGCCGGGCCTGAACCGCGTGATCCGCGCCGCGTTCAAGCTGCTCGGCCTGCAGACCTACTTCACGGCGGGCGTGAAGGAAGTGCGCGCGTGGACGATCCACATCGGCGACACCGCCCCGCGCGCCGCCGCCGCCATCCACACCGACTTCGAACGCGGCTTCATCCGCGCCCAGACCATCGCCTACGACGACTTCATCCAGTTCAAGGGCGAACAGGGCGCCAAGGAAGCCGGCAAGATGCGCGCGGAAGGCAAGGAATACATCGTCAAAGACGGCGACGTGCTGCACTTCCTGTTCAACGTCTGAGATCAGGCAAGCGCAAAACAAAAGCCCCGCACTGCGGGGCTTTTTTCATGCCGGTCGGGACGTGCAGGCTGCGCGCTATCGCCGCACCAGCCCCCACACCGCCGGCGCCACCATCGCCCCCACCACCGCCGCCGTCCAGGCCAGCACCTGCCCATCGGCAAACAGGTGGACGAGCTGCCCGCCGTAGTACGCCAGCAACGCCCCCACGATCCCGGCCAGCATCGCCGCCAGCAAACCCAGCCGCATTCCGGTCGGATGCAGCACACGCGCCGCCGCGCCAACGACCAGCCCGATCCAAAGTGGCCCGATCCACCCCATCGCCGTGTTCTCCAAGTGCCCAAGTTCGATTGGACGCGTACCTTAGCGCAAGGCGCGAGGGAAAACCATGGCCCGCGGAGTGGCGCATAACCCACATTCGGCCGCCAGGCCGCGCCCCGTTTGACCTGCGTCCTGTCGAGGTCAAGTCCGGGCGTTATAATTCGGGGTACTCAAAATTCGTGCCGTTCACATATCGGCCGGCCGCCCCCACATGCAGTTGCTCACCCTCGGAATCAACCACCATACGGCGCCGCTTGCCCTGCGCGAGAAGGTGGCGTTTCCGCTCGAGCAGCTCAAGCCCGCACTCTCCACGCTGCGCCAGCACCTGCCGCACCTCAAGAGCACGGCCGAGGCAGCGATCCTGTCCACCTGCAACCGCACCGAGCTCTACTGCGCCACCGACGGCAACCTGCCCGAAGACACCGCGCACGAGCACGCGATCCGCTGGCTGGCGCAGCACCACAACATCGACCCGGGCGAACTCGCCCCGCACGTCTATTCGCTGGGCCAATCGCTGGCCGTGCGCCACGCCTTCCGCGTGGCCAGCGGGCTCGACTCGATGGTGCTGGGCGAGACGCAGATCCTCGGCCAGATGAAGGACGCCGTGCGCACCGCCACCGAGGCGGGCGCCCTGGGCACGTACCTGAATCAGCTGTTCCAGCGCACCTTCGCGGTCGCCAAGGAAGTGCGCGGCACCACCGAGATCGGCGCGCATTCCGTGTCGATGGCCGCCGCCGCCGTGCGCCTGGCGCAGCGCATCTTCGAATCGATCGCCCAGCAGCGCGTGCTGTTCATCGGCGCCGGCGAGATGATCGAGCTGTGCGCCACCCACTTCGCCGCGCAACAGCCGCGCGAGGTCGTCATCGCCAACCGCACGCTGGAGCGCGGCGAGAAGCTGGCCGAGGCGCTGTCGAACCAGGGCCTGAATGCCCGCGCCGTGCGCCTAGCCGAACTGCCGACCAAGCTGGCCGAGTTCGACATCGTGGTCTCGTGCACCGCCAGCACGCTGCCCATCATCGGCCTGGGCGCCGTCGAGCGCGCCATCAAGCTGCGCCGCCACCGCCCGATGTTCATGGTCGACCTGGCCGTGCCGCGCGATATCGAACCCGAAGTCGCGCGCCTGTCCGACGTGTTCCTCTATACCGTGGACGACCTCGGCGCCATCGTGCGCGAGGGCAACGCGTTGCGGCAGGCCGCCGTGGCGCAGGCCGAGGCCATCATCGAGACGCGCGTGCAGAACTTCATGCACTGGCTCGATGCGCGCAGCGTGGTGCCCGTCATCCGCGACCTGCATGCACAGGCCGAGACGCTGCGCCAGGGCGAGCTGGAGCGCGCCCAGCGCATGCTCGCGCGCGGCGACGATCCGGCGCTGGTGCTCGAAGCGCTGTCGCAGGCGCTCACCAAGAAATTCCTCCACGGCCCGACCCACGCGCTCAACCACGCGCAAGGCGAAGGCCGCGAACAGCTCATCGACCTGCTGCCGGCGCTGTTCCGCCAGTCCAGCCACTCCGAGCGCTAGCGGCGCGCAGCCGCCGTGCGCGCCCGACCGCCTGGGTCGCGGCGCGCGTCTTGTGGCGCAATATCATGCGCCGCCCTCGCCTCTAGCCGCCTTTGGCATCTTCTCCCGCGACTGCCCGAATGAAGCCCAGCATGCTGTCCAAGCTCGACCAACTGGCCGAGCGCACCGTCGAAATCAACGCGCTGCTCGCGCGCGAAGACGCCACCGCCAACCTCGACCAGTACCGCAAGCTCACGCGCGAACACGCCGAGCTGGAGCCCGTGGTCGCACAATACGCCGCGTGGAAGCAAGCCGAGGACGACGTGGCAACCGCGCAGGAACTGCTGGCCGATCCCGACATGAAGGCCTTCGCCGAAGACGAGATCCGCGCCGCGCGCGAGCGCATGACAACGCTCGAAGCCGACCTGCAACGCCTGCTGCTGCCCAAGGACCCGAACGACCACCGCAACATCTTCGTGGAAATCCGCGCCGGCACGGGCGGCGATGAATCGGCGCTGTTCGCCGGCGACCTGCTGCGCATGTACACGCGCTTTGCCGAGCGCCAGCGCTGGCAGGTGGAGATCGTCAGCGAATCGGCGTCGGACCTGGGCGGCTACAAGGAAGTGATCGTGCGGCTGGCGGGCGAAGGTGCGTATTCGCGGCTGAAGTTCGAGTCGGGCGGCCACCGCGTGCAGCGCGTGCCGGCCACCGAGACGCAGGGGCGCATCCACACGTCGGCCTGCACCGTGGCGATCATGCCGGAGGCCGATGCGCTGGCCGATATCCAGATCAACCCAGCCGATCTGCGCATCGATACGTTCCGTGCATCCGGCGCGGGCGGGCAGCACATCAACAAGACGGACTCCGCTGTGCGCATCACCCACCTGCCGACCGGCCTGGTGGTGGAATGCCAGGACGACCGCAGCCAGCACCGCAACAAGGACCGTGCCATGCAGGTCCTGGCCGCGCGCCTGAAGGACCGCCAGGAGCGCGAGGCGCAGGCCAAGGAAGCGAGCGCGCGCAAGAGCCTGATCGGCTCGGGTGATCGCTCCGACCGCATCCGCACCTACAACTTCCCGCAGGGCCGCATCACCGATCATCGCATCAACCTGACGCTGTACAAGATCGACGCGATCATGGACGGCGACCTGGATGACCTGGTAGGCGCACTGGCCGCCGAGCACCAGGCCGAGCAGCTCGCCGCACTGGGCGAGGACACCTAAGGCGCCTGATTGTTAAAAAGCGCCCGCCTCGTTACATCCACTTGCGTTTGATACAGCTTTGCGCGGTGGCAGGCGGCAGACCCATTCCTATAATCGACTCCGGTTGTTGGTGCGTGGACACGCGCACGGCAATCGATCCGCACCCAGCGACTCAATCGATGATCAGGAGAGGAGAAGCATGAACAAGACCCACGCACTGGCCCTGGCACTCGCGGCCACCGCCGCCTTCGGCCTGGCCGCCTGCGGCAAGAAGGACGAAGCCCCGGCCGACGCCGCCAAGGCTGCGATCCAGCAATCGGCCGATGCCGCCAAGCAGGCCGTCGACAGCGCCAGCGCTGCGGCCGGCAAGGCCACCGAGGCCGCTGGCCAGGCCAAGGACGCCGCCAAGACCGGCCTGCTGGATGCCGCCTCGAACACCAAGGCCGCCGTGTCGAGCGCGATGGCCGCTGGCCAGGAAGCCACGAACAAGGCCATCGACGCCACCACCAAGGAAGTCGAAGGCGCGAAGAAGCCGTAACACGCGCTCCGCCACACCCAGCACGGGCCCGCGCCATACGACGCGGGCCCGTGTTATTTTGGCGGCCCGTGTCCCGCATACCCTGCCCCGTGTCCGCGCTCTCGCCTGATTCGCTTTCCACCGTTGCCGAGGCCCTGGCTGCGCTGGCCCTCAGCGGCCTGCCCGCGCTCGAAGCGCGCATGCTGGTCTCCCACGCGACGGGTCTGTCGCGCGTGCAGCTGATCACGCAAGACACCTACGCGCTGCCGGCCGACACGCGCACCGTGCTGGCCGATCTGGCCACGCGCCGCCTGGCCGGCGAGCCGATGGCCTACCTGCTCGGTGAGCGTGAATTCTTCGGACGCCTGTTCCGGGTTTCGCCGGCGGTGCTGATCCCGCGCCCGGATACCGAGCTGCTGGTCGAGCGCGCGCTCGATTGCCTCGAAGACTGCGATGCCCCCAAGGTGCTGGACCTCGGCACCGGCAGCGGCATCATCGCCATCACCATTGCGCTGGCGCGGCACGATGCACGCGTCTGGGCCACCGACGCTTCCGCCGAGGCGCTGGCCGTGGCCGCTGCCAACGCGCAGGCGCTGCACGCTGGCAACCTGCATTTCGCGCTGGGCGACTGGTATGCCGCGCTGGCCGAGACCGACGCGCCGCCCACGTTCGACCTGATCGCCAGCAACCCGCCGTACATCGCCTCGACGGACGAACACCTCGGCCAGGGCGATCTGCGCTTCGAACCGCGCAGCGCCCTCACCGACCACGGCGACGGCCTGAAGCACCTGCGCGCGATCATCGCCGGCGCCCCGGCACGGCTGGCCGCCGACGGCTGGCTGCTGCTCGAGCACGGCTACGACCAGGGCGAGGCCGTGCGTGCCCTGCTGGCCGACGCGGGCTTCGCCGAGGTCTTCACCGCGCAGGATCTGGCCGGCCACGACCGCTGCAGCGGGGGACGCCGCCCGGCCGCCTGAAACGGCGCTGGCGGAATCTCGCTAAAATAGTCAGGTTTTCCAATGCGGATGCCGGTTCGCTAACTGCGGCCGCCGCTCCCTCACCAAATCGAGTCTCCCCATGAGCACCACGCACGAAAAGATCGACCAGATCGTCAAAGGCCACCCCGTCGTCCTCTTCATGAAGGGCACGGCGCAATTCCCGATGTGCGGCTTCTCCGGCCGCGCCATCCAGATCCTGAAGGCCTGCGGCGTGGACCAGCCCTACACCGTGAACGTGCTGGAAGACGATGAGATCCGCCAGGGCATCAAGGAATACGCCAGCTGGCCGACCATTCCGCAGCTCTACGTCAAGGGCGAGTTCATCGGTGGCTCGGACATCATGATGGAGATGTACCAGAGCGGCGAACTGCAGCCGCTGCTGGCGGCCTGACGAATCGATCCACAACGCGTCCCCGTTTCAGCGTGACCTCGGCCCAGGACGTCGGCCTCGGGCCGGCAACGCAACCCGCCACGACCCATGTGCAGCGCGAGCAGCGCGTGCGGCGCATCATCGTGGCGATCACGGGCGCGTCGGGGGCGATCTATGGCGTGCGGCTGCTGCAGGTACTGCAGGGGCTGCGCGAATCGGCGGGGGTGGAATCGCACCTGCTGATGTCGCCGGCAGGGCTGATGAACGTGCAGCACGAGCTGCATATGACGCGCGAGGAAGTGGAAGCGCTGGCACATGTCGTGCACAACGTGCGCGACATCGGCGCCACGATCGCTAGCGGTTCGTTCGCGGCCGAGGCGATGGTGGTGGCGCCGTGCTCAATGCGCACGCTGGCCGCCGTCGCGCACGGCCTGTCGGACAACCTGATCGCGCGCGCAGCGGACGTCACGCTCAAGGAGCGCCGCCGCCTGATCCTGATGGTGCGCGAGACGCCGCTGAACCTGGCGCACCTGCGCAACATGACGGCCGTCACCGAGATGGGCGGCATCATCTTCCCGCCCGTGCCCGGGTTCTACCAGCGCCCCAAGACCATCGACGACCTGGTCGACCATACGGTCGGGCGCGTGCTCGACCTGCTCGGCCTGCCGCAGACGCTGGCCCCAGGTTGGCCGGGGCTCCATTCAGCGGACTAGGCGTCGACGCAGTTCAGCAGACCGCTGCTTAGCGGTGGTGATAGTTGAAGTACATCGACGGTCCCCAATAGCCGTAACCGCCGTAGTAGACCGGGGCCGGTGCCGCATAGACCGGGGCAGGCGCAATCGCCACCGGCGCCGGATACACCGCACAACCCCCAAGCGTCGCGGCCAACAAGGCCAGAGCCACGATTTTCATGATTAGCGTCCTTCGGCCCCTCCAGTGAGGCCATGGGGACGTTATATGCGCGGCCGGGCGACGCCGGGGTCATGCGGGTGTAAGGGTTGTAACGGAACGATACGGAAAGGTGTCGGTAAGGCTCAGCGCTTGGGCTGGGTGGCCGGTGCGCTGGCTGCGGGCGCCGAAGCCGCCACACCCGAGGCCGGCCTGGGCGCATCCGGGTCCACTTCGGCGCGCATCTGGTCCATCACCGCGCCCGCGCGCGGCGCCCACAGGAATTCCACCGTGCCGTTTTGCGGCTCCTCGGGAATCGCGTACATCGTCACGACGGTCTGACGGCCCGCCCAGCGCGCGCGCAGCGAGTCAACGGTCTTGCCGGACTTGAGCTTGAGCGCTGCCTTGCCTTCCTGCGCAGGTTTGCCATAACGATCTGAGAGCGCCTCGAAGACACGCTGTTCGGTATCTACGCCGCGCGTGGGCACGAACAGGCCGGCGACCTTGCCCTGGTCGATCAGCAGCACCGCCTGCGGGCCATCCATCAACTCGGGCCGCTTGGCCGACGGCACGCCCAGTGAGCGCGTGAGGCCGTGCGACTCCAGCGCATCGGAACAGTATTCGGAGACATCCTTGCCGCCGGCCGTGCGCACGTCATCGCACGAGGGCAGCTTGGGCAGCGGCTTGCCGAGCGGGAAGGCGTCAAGCAACACCGCCACGTCACCCGGGTCGCGGACGGTCTTGGCGGGTGCGGCCTTGGGCGCATCCTTGGCGGCAGGTGCAGCAAACGCCACGGGCGCCAGCAACGCAGTCGAACAGGCGAGCGCGGCGGCGCGGCACATCCAGCGGGTCATGCGAACTCCAGTTTGAAAAGGGAAGCGAGAGTGTGCCATGGGGCACGGCGCGTTCGGTTCTGACCTGGGGGGGCACGGTCATGTTCCCTTCTGCCCGAAGAATGGGCGGCGACAAATTGACCGTTTACACACGAATTGACGCGGTTACCCACGTTATGCCGGCCGGAAACGTTATCAAAATGTTGCCGGTTTTGATCTGGCAAAGGCCGGGCGGGTAGAATCTCGGCGGCACAGATGAATGATCGACGGGCCCGTCGGCGACTTCCGGCGGCCCCATCGCATGACCCACGACTGCATTTTGACTATCCCACACGCTGTTCCCTCCTCTTCCCGCCGCGCCCGCACGGTGGCCGGCTGTGTGCGGCTGGCCGTGGGCCTGCTGGCGCTGGCTTCGGCCCATGCCGCGTTGGCCTTCGGCTTCAACGACGTGGCCGTGCGCGCCAAGCAGCTCGCCGCCAAGCCGTACCAGGCACCCGCCGACACCCTGCCGCGCGAACTGCGCGAACTCCGCTACGACCAGTATCGCGAGATTCGCTTCAAGTCGGACCAGGCCTACTGGCGCAAAGAGAAGCTGCCGTTCGAACTCGGCTTCTTCCACGAAGGCTCGTACTACGACCAGCCGGTAAAGATCAATGAGGTCTCGCCAGCCGGCGTGCGCGAAATCCGCTTCGACCCGCGCCTGTTCGACTACGGCCCGGTCAAGCTCGATCCGAAGCAGTTGCGCAACCTCGGTTTTGCCGGCTTCCGCGTGCACTACCCGATGAACACGCCCAAGTACAAGGACGAGGTCGTCGTGTTCCTGGGCGCGTCGTACTTCCGTGGCATCGGCAAGGGGCAGGTGTACGGCCTCTCCGCGCGTGGCCTGGCGATCGACACCGCGCTCAACTCGGGCGAGGAATTCCCGCGCTTCACCGATTTCTGGATCGAACGCCCCGCCGCTGGCGCGAAGGAACTGACGATCTACGCACTGCTCAATTCGCGCCGCGCCACGGGCGCCTACCGCTTCGTCATCAAGCCGGGCTCCGATACGGTGGTCGACGTGAAGGCGCAGGTGTACATGCGTGAGAACGTCAGCAAGCTGGCCATCGCGCCGCTCACCAGCATGTTCTTCTTCGGCGAGAACCAGCCGGCCAGCGCGCTGGACTTCCGCCCCGAGGTGCACGACTCCGACGGCCTGTCGGTGCAGTCGGGCACCGGCGAATGGATCTGGCGCCCGCTGACCAACCCGAAGCGGCTCTTGGTCAGCTCGTTCGCCACCACCAACCCGGGCGGCTTCGGCCTGATGCAGCGCGACCGTGCGTTCGCCAACTATCAGGAGATCGGCGATCGCTATGAGCTGCGCCCAAGCGCGTGGGTCGAGCCCGTCGGCAAGTGGGGCGCCGGCCGCGTGGAACTGGTGCAGATCCCGACGCCCGACGAGACCAACGACAACGTGGTCGCCTACTGGGTGCCCGAGACCCCGCCCAAGCCGCAACAGCCGTTCAACCTGGAATACCGCCTGCTGTGGCAGAAGGAAGGCGACAAGAAGCCGAACCTGGCCTGGGTCACGCAAACGCGCCGCTCGCACGGCTGGACCACCAAGCGCCCGGACGAGCGCAAGCCCGACGACACGATCGCCTTCGTGATCGACTTCGAAGGCCCGGCGCTGGCCAAGCTGCCGCCCAACGCACCGGTCGAGCCGGTGTTCTCGGCAGACGCCAACGGCAAGATCGAATCGATCTTCGGCCAACCCAACACCGCGACCGGCGGCTGGCGCGTGACCGTGCGCCTGAAGCGGATCGACGACGACAAACCCATCGAGCTGCGCGGCTACCTGCGCAGCGGCGGTACCGGACTTTCTGAGACGTGGAGCTACCTGCTACCTCCGGGCTAACTGCCCAGCCCGACAGCGCCGCGGGCGCTGCGGGCGCCGCTGCCTCCACCCGCCCGGCCACGGCTTCGTCCGTGGCCGAACGCTATCTTGCGGCACTGCCCTTGCCTGCCGAGGCACGCGCCACGCTACAACGCGAGGCCGGCATTGCGCCGTCCGACGACGATGCGGCGGCGCTGGCCAAGCTGCACCATGCGCTGGCCAAGCTCGACGCGGCGCAGACCACCTCGCTGGAAGCACGCGCGCCGGCCTACGCTTCGATCGGCTCGCGCCTGGACGCCGCCTATGGCGCTGCGCGCACCACCACGGCGCCTGAGCCCGTGCCGCCGCTGGAGCACGACAGCGAGGGCCGCATCCACCTGGACACCGGCCCCGAGCCCGCACGGCGCTCGATGGTGCCCTGGCCGTGGGTGCTGGGCCCGATCTGGCGCGCACGCCGCGCGATCGGCCGCCTGTTCACTGGCGGCAAGGCCCCGGTCCCCTACGAGGCCCCCGACTCCCCGGACCCGAAGGGCATCTGGCGGTTCGTCGGCGCGCGCCGACGGCTGACGCTGCTCGCGCTGATGATCGCGCAGACCGTCGCCGCCACCTGGGCCATGAGCACGGTGCTGCCGTACCACGGCGCCGACTGGCTCGAAGCCATCATCATCGTGCTGTTCGCGGTGCTGTTCTGCTGGGTGTCGGCGGGCTTCTGGACGGCCATCACCGGCTTCCTGCTGCTGGCCTTCCACGGCGACCGCTTCGTCATCTCGCGCCGCGCCGCGCCCAATGCGCCGATCCCGGACGACGCGCGCACCGCCATCGTCATGCCGATCTGCAACGAGGACGTGCAGCGCGTGTTCGCGGGCCTGCGCGCGACGTACGAATCCTTGCGGCGCACCGGCCACCTGGAGCATTTCGACTTCTTCGTGCTGTCGGACTCCGGCGACCCGGACATCCGCACCGCAGAGGCCGATGCCTGGCTGCACATCTGCCGCGCGCTCGATGGTTTTGGCCGCATCTATTACCGCTGGCGCCGTCACCGGGTGAAGCGCAAGAGCGGCAACATCGATGACTTCTGCCGGCGCTGGGGCGGCAAATACCGCTACATGATCGTGCTCGACGCCGACAGCGTGATGAGCGGCGATTGCCTGACACGCCTGGTGCAGCTGATGGAAGGGGCGCCCTCCGCCGGCATCATCCAGACCGCGCCGCGCGCGGCCGGCCGCGACACGCTGTATGCGCGCATCCAGCAGTTCGCCACGCGCGTGTACGGGCCGCTGTTCACTGCCGGCCTGCACTACTGGCAGTTGGGGGAATCGCACTACTGGGGCCACAACGCCATCATCCGGCTGGACCCATTCATCAAGCACTGCGCGCTCGCGCCGATCCCGGGCAAGGGCTCGCTGGCGGGCGAGATCATGTCGCACGACTTTGTCGAAGCCGCGCTGATGCGCCGCGCCGGCTGGGCCGTGTGGATCGCGTATGACCTGGACGGCAGCTACGAAGAGATGCCGCCCAACCTGCTCGACGAGCTAGGCCGCGACCGCCGCTGGTGCCACGGCAACCTGATGAACTTCCGCCTATTCGGCGCGCCGGGCTTCCACCGCGTGCACCGCGCGGTGTTCATCACCGGCGTGATGGCCTACCTGTCGGCGCCGCTGTGGTTCCTGTTCCTGCTGCTGTCGACCGGGCTCTTGGCCAAGCACACGCTGATCGCGCCGGAGTACTTCACGCAGCCGCGCCAGCTCTTCCCGATCTGGCCGGAGTGGCATCCGGAGAAAGCCGCCGCGCTGTTCTCGGCCACCGCCACCGTGCTGTTCCTACCCAAGATCCTGAGCGTGCTGGTGCTGTGGGTGCAGGGGCCGAAGCGCTTTGGCGGCGCACTGCACCTGGCGGGGTCGATGGTGATCGAGGCCGCCTTCTCGGTGCTGGCCGCGCCGGTGCGCATGCTGTTCCACACGCGTTTCGTGACGGCCGCCTACCTGGGCTGGAAGGTGCACTGGAAATCGCCGCCGCGCGAGGACGCGCAAACCCACTGGGGCGACGCAGTGCGCCGTCACGGCTTGCACACGGTCATCGGCCTGGTCTGGGCTGCGCTGGTCTACTGGCTGAACCCGAGCTTCCTGTGGTGGCTGTCGCCGGTGGTGGGCGCGCTGATCGTGTCGATCCCGCTGTCGGTGCTGTCCAGCCGCGTCACGCTGGGGCGGCGCATGCGCCGCTGGCGGCTGTTCATGATCCCTGAAGAAGTGCGCCCGCCGCGTGAGCTGCGCGCGACGCGCCGGCACCTGCGCAACGCGCCGCCGATGCCGGATTTCCGTCAAGCCGTAGCTGACCCGGTCACCAACGCGCTGATGTGCGCGATTGGCACGACGCGCTTCCCGCACGATCCGACGCTGCTGGAAGTGCGCGATGCGGCCGTGCGCCAAGCGCTCGCAGCCGGCCCCGACCAGCTCACCAACAAGCAGAAGCTGGTGCTGCTGTCGGACCCGCTGGCGTTGTCGGCGCTGCACTTGGCGGTGTGGTCGTCCGACGCACATCGCGCCGCCTGGCTGGCCGCCCCTGAGGCCGCTGCCGCCTGAGACGCCGTGCCCCGCAAGCCTTTCCGCCGGGGCCGGTGTTTTACTTTCTGTTACAGCCGTAGGAATTGCGTAGCACCGCTACCGCGACGCGGTTCGTACAATGACTTCACACATTCGATGAACGAAGTCGACGCGGCGCACGGCGCCCCGGCCTCGCAACCGCAAGGAGAAGCATCATGAAACGCACTCTGCTCGCATTCGCCCTGGGTGGCGCCGCGCTGTGCGCCTCGACGGCGGCGCTGGCCCATGTCGACGTCGGCGTGTCGATCGGCGTGCCGGGACCGGTCTATGTGGCACCGGCACCGGTATACGCACCGCCGCCCGTGGTCTATCAACCCGCTCCGGTCTATGCACCGGCACCGGTGGTGGTAGGCGGCTACTACCGTGATCCGTACTGGCGCGAGCGTGAATGGCGCCGCCACGAATGGCGTGAGCACGAGTGGCGCGAGCATGGCTGGCACCACCGTCATTGGGATCACGACGACTGACGCCTAGCCCTCGCTAGCAAACCACACGGGCCGCTCCATCGAGCGGCCCGTTGCTTTTGCGCGCCAACTCACGTGCACCCCTGCGCGCGCGCCAATCCGACCTATCCTGAGCGTAGCGGCAATCGCAATATTGCTGCCGTAAACGACCCCAGGAGATTGCCATGTCGATATCCACCACACTCGACAGCTGCCTGCGCAGCAAGGGCTGCCTGTACGAGGTGATTCGCCATCCGCACACCAACACCAGCACGGAAACCGCGCAATCCGCGCACGTTCCCGGCGACCGCCTCGCCAAGACATTGCTGCTTGAAGACAAGTACGGCTATGTGGCTGCCGTGCTCCCGTCGACCTATCACCTGCACCTGGCGGAGCTGCAGAAGCAATCCGGCCGCATGGAGCTGACGCTCGCCGATGAATCCGAACTGCGCGAAGTCTTCAAGGACTGCGACGCGGGCGCGGTGCCACCGGTGGGCATGGCCTACGACATGCCCACCTACGTGGACGACGCCCTGATGCAGCATCGCGACATCTACTTCGAGGCCGGCGACCACGAAAACCTGGTGCACATGGACATGGATCAGTTCATGGCCTTGATGCGCGAGGCCAAGACCGCCCATTTCGCCCATCGCATGCAGGGCATCCTGTTCTGACGCTGGCGGGAAACCGACAGGAGAAGGCCATGGCCGATGAGGTTGTCATCACGCCCCGCAACAACGGGCCGTATCACATCAAGGGGAGCTTTCGCATCGTCACCCAGGGCGGGCGAGAGTTGGCCATTGAAGGAGACCAGGTGTGGCTGTGCCGCTGTGGGCATTCGCTGAACAAGCCGTTCTGCGATGGCTCGCACAAGCGCGTCGAGTTCGACAGCAACCTCGACGCGCCTGCGCCTGAGAAACCGGCTTAGCGAACCACCGGCTTATAACGAATGCGCTTGGGCTTGGCACCCTCCTCGCCCAGGCGCTTCTTCTTGTCGGCTTCGTATTCCTGGTAGTTGCCCGGGAAGAATTCGACGTGCGAATCGCCCTCGAAGGCGATGATGTGCGTGGCGATGCGGTCGAGGAACCAGCGGTCGTGCGAGATCACCATCACGCAGCCGGCGAACTCGAGCAGCGCGTCTTCCAGCGCGCGCAGCGTTTCCACGTCGAGGTCGTTCGACGGTTCGTCCAGCAACAGCACGTTGCCGCCCGAGATCAGCGTCTTGGCCAAGTGCAGGCGCCCGCGCTCGCCGCCCGAGAGCGTGCCGACGTGCTTCTGCTGGTCGCCGCCCTTGAAGTTGAAGCGGCCGATGTAGGCGCGCGACGGCGTCTCGTAGCGGCCGACGGTCAGGATGTCGGAGCCGCCCGAGATCTCTTCGAACACGGTCTTGTCGGCGGATAGCGCATCGCGGCTCTGGTCCACGTAGGCCAGCTTGACGGTCGGGCCGATCTTGATCGTGCCCGAATCCGGCTGTTCCTTGCCCGTGATCATGCGGAACAGCGTCGACTTACCGGCGCCGTTCGAGCCGATGATGCCGACGATGGCGCCCGGCGGGAGCGTGAAGCTCAGGTCGTCGATCAGCAGCCGGTCACCATAGGCCTTGCTGACATTGGTGAACTCGATGACTTCGTTGCCCAGACGCTCGCCGGCCGGGATGAAGATTTCCTGCGTCTCGTTGCGCTTCTGGTATTCCTGGCTGTTCAGCTCGTCAAAGCGGGCCAGACGCGCCTTCGATTTGGCCTGACGGCCTTTTGGGTTCTGGCGCACCCACTCCAGTTCCTTCTTCAGCGCCTTCTGGCGGGCCGATTCGGACGACTCTTCCTGCTCCAGGCGCTGCTCCTTCTGGTCCAGCCACGAGCTGTAGTTGCCCTTCCAGGGGATGCCGTGGCCGCGGTCGAGTTCGAGAATCCACTCGGCGGCGTTGTCGAGGAAGTAGCGGTCGTGGGTGACGGCCACCACGGTGCCCGGGAAGCGCGTGAGGAACTGTTCGAGCCAGTCCACCGATTCTGCATCGAGGTGGTTGGTCGGCTCGTCCAGCAGCAGCATGTCGGGGCGCGACAGCAGCAGCTTGCACAGCGCCACGCGGCGCTTCTCACCGCCCGACAGGTGCTCGATCTTGGCGTCCCACGGCGGCAGGCGCAGCGCGTCAGCGGCGATCTCCAGCTGCAGCTCGATGTTGTCGCCGGCACCGGCGGCGATGATGGCTTCCAGGCGGGCCTGCTCTTCGGCCAGCTTGTCGAAATCCGCATCCGGCTCGGCGTAGGCGACATAGACGGCTTCGAGCTGCTTCTGCGCGGCCATCACCTCGCCCAGGCCGCTCTCGACTTCCTCACGCACGGTCTTGGCCGGATCGAGCTGCGGCTCCTGCGGCAGGTAGCCGATGTTCAGGTTCGGCATCGGCGTGGCTTCGCCCTCGATGTCCTTGTCGAGGCCGGCCATGATCTTGAGCACGGTCGACTTGCCCGAGCCGTTCAGGCCCAGCACGCCAATCTTGGCGCCCGGGAAGAACGACAGCGAGATGTCCTTGAGGATCTGGCGCTTGGGCGGAACGATCTTGCCCACGCGGTTCATGGTGAAAACGTACTGTGCCATGGGGTGATGCGCGTGAAATTGGGAATGCGCGGAGTGTAGCAAAGGCAGGGCCGCCGCCGGGCCCGAACGCGCGGCGTTTGCGGCACAATCGGCCAAATCCGGCTCTGGACAACGGCATGCCCCGCTCATCGACCTCCGCCCCGCTGCTGACGCGCCGTGCGCTGAACCGCGCGCTGCTCGACCGCCAGTTGCTCCTGCGCCGCAGCCGGATGGCGCCGCTGGCCGCCATCGAACGGCTGGTGGCGCTGCAGTCGCAGATTCCGCAGGCGCCGCACTATGGGCTGTGGTCGCGGTTGGCGGGGTTTCGCACGGAGGCGCTCGACCGGCTACTGACCCGTCGCCGTGCCGTGCGCGGCGCGATGATGCGCTGCACATTGCATCTGGCGAGCGCACGCGACTACCTGGCGCTGCGCCCGCTGCTGGACGCGCAGATGCTGCGCCTGGCCTTCAGCGGCCCCGGCAAGGTGGTCGCCGACATCGATCCCGCAGCGCTGCGTGCGGCGGCACGGGCAGCGTTGGCCGACGGCCCGCTCACCGCGGTGCAGTTGGGCGAGTGCCTGCAACCGCTGTGGCCCAAGCACGATGCGGCCGCGCTGGCCCGGGCGATTCCGTTGCTGGAACCGCTGGTGCAGGTGCCGCCGCGCGGCCTGTGGCGCGGCTCCGGTCAAGCGGCACTGGCCACCGTCGCCGACTGGCTGGGCGAAGCCACCGAGCCCGCTGCCACGCCGGAAGCCCTGGTGTTGCGCTACCTCGCCGGCTACGGCCCGGCGTCGGTGGCCGACGCGCAGGCGTGGTCCGGGCTGACACGGCTATCGGCAGCGTTCGAGACACTGCGCCCACAACTGAAGACCTTCGTCGACGAGCACGGCGTCGAGCTGTTCGACCTGCCGCGCGCGCCGCGCCCCGATGCCGAGATGCCGGCACCGGTGCGCTTCCTGCCCGAACTCGACTGCGCGCTGCTGGCGCATGCCGACCGCGCACGCATCCTCGACGACGGCCACCGCAAGGCGATCTACACGAAGAACGGCATCCTGCCGCCGACGCTGCTGATCGACGGCTTCGTCGCCGGCACCTGGAAGCTTGCGACCGAGCGCGAACGGGCCACGCTCACGCTCTCCCCGTTTGCGAGGCTGGCCAAGCGCGACGCGGCTGCGCTGGAGGAGGAAGGCGCGCAGCTGCTGGCCTTTGCCGCCGCCGATTGCAGCACACACGCGATCCGCTTCGCCCAATGAAAAAGGCGCCCGCTAGGGGCGCCTTTCTCGTGCAGCGTGAGGCGAGCCTCAGTGCATCATCATGTTGGCGTTCATGTTGTGCATGACCCACAACGAATGGACGATCACGATCGCCTGGAAGTGTTCGCAAAACCAGAATACGCCGATATCGTCACGGTGGTGGCTTGCGCTAGGTTCTAACGTTTCACCTTTGGAGCCACCATGAGCCATCGAGTACGGATTGCATTGCTCAACGACACCACCACGCGCCGTGGCCGCATTCGCAGCGGCGACCCGCTCTGTAGGAGTTTTGGTGAGCCCACAGCCCTGCTCGGCACGGAAGTCTGGTGCCCCGATTGCAAGCAAGTGGGCAGGATTGTAGAAGGTGCCAGCCTCTGGAAGGTGCGAGGAAAACCCGCTGCGTTCCACGGTAGCCTGATCATCTGCGGCTGTCCGCGTGGCACACACCGTGTGATTGCGCAGCACAGCAACTTCCATGTTGAACTCAAGCCCGGGGAGGGCAGCGCCTACCCCGCGTCACCGACAGTGCGCGCGGCGAGCACGCCGACCGACGCGCTCTTCTGCGCCGCGTTCCAGCTCTGCCACGCCGATCACAAGGCGCCCCTAGCGGATTATCACTATGGACTCGTAAGCAGCGACGGGTCACGCCACACCGGCACCACCGATGCTTCCGGCATCACGGCACGCTTTCGCACCGATACGGCCGGGAGCGTGTCGCTGGCTTATGCCATTCAAGTACGCATTGGGGTCGACGCATGAACCCACTCGTCACGACCAAGCTTGCACCCGAAAGCGGCTACCAACCGACGCGCCACTCCCTGAGCCCGTTACAGCTGAGCGAAATCCCTACTGCGATGGATCGGATGGGGTGGGCGACGGCAGCACGGCTGATGCGGCGGTGGTTTGGTAATCCACCCTATGCAATGAGCAATGCTGTCCGCGCGGGAAAAACCAGTCCGCTGGAATTGTCGCAAGAATATTACGACGATCACATCGTCACCATGGACTGGGCATTGCACTATCCGCGATGTAGCTCGGCCCATGACCGATTGATGCTCAACTGGGCCAACCCCAATGGCGTAGACAGACTCACCAAGTTGCTGAAAAAGCAGGGCTGGCACCCTGGCCTCAGCACTCCTGTCATGTTGGGCTACGACATGCAAACGGGTCAGGCTTACACGACCGCGAGAGCGCTCCATGCAAACTGCCAGACAAACCTGAGCCTCTTTGGTGCGCGCAGCGACGTGCTTGATGACATGTATGGCGCCCTTGGAACTGCCGTGTGCTATCTAGCCGCAGTTGGCCACACCGCGCTGTCCAGCGGCGGGCGCGACATATTCGTCGTTGATCGACTCGGCTGCTATATCCGTGACACCTATGATTTCACCGATGGCGGTCTCGTACCGGAGCCGTTAGGCGTGCGGAGTCGCGATCGTTGCCTGACGAAGGCCGAAACCATGGAATTCATGGCACTCTTGTCCAGTCGTGGCGACAGCCTGTTCGCCGCTTACAGCGAACTGTCCGCGCGGTATCCCGGCTTCGTGCCCGTCTTCAACGGAGACTTTCGACGCTGGCAGGAAGCACAAAATTCCGGGGGGGACTTTCTGGTGTTTTCCGACGTTCGATGGCATCAGCCCGCTATTCGAGAGATACAGCTTTGAACGCCGTATGAAAGTAACAATCGACATCCGATGGAAATGGGTCGTGCTGGCAGGTCTGTTCGCTTGTGTTGTATTCGCACGCTGGGCACCCAAAGGGTTGGGACGCATCGAATCCATTCACAACAGCCCAAACGGCTTCTATCGCGTTGAATTCTGGTCGCCGTCGATTTTTAGCGGTCGGGGCTGGTGGAATGCCGACGTTCCTAGTTTCGTTCGCGTGTACCGCAACAGCACACGCGAGTTGCTTGGCGAGAGCAAGATTTTTGACATGAACGGTAACGGGGCCATCTTATGGCCGCTCCCAGGCAGTCTCACGTTGATGGTCGGCTCTGGCGACGACTCGTACATACTGAATCTCCCGGCTGGATCGCCGCCGGGAGACTATCCGCGGCGAGATGACGAAGGCGCGTCCCGATGCCGGTGCGAGTAAATGCAGCTGACAATCACGATTCGCTGGAAATGGATTGCACTGGCGCTGCTGCTCGCGTGCGTGCTGTTTTTGCGCTGGGCACCCAAAGGGCTGGGGCGCATCGAATCCATTAGCAACAGTCCGAACGGTGTCTACCGCGTTGAATTCTGGTCGCCCTCGATCTTCAGCGGCTGGGGCTGGTGGAATGCAGATGATCCTGGCTTTGTTCGCGTGTACGACAACTCAACGCGCAAACTGCTTGGAGAAAGCGAAATTTTTGATATGAACGGCAATGGCCGGATCTTCTGGCCATTGCCGCTTGACCTCACGTTGATGGTCGGCACAGGCGATGACGCATACATACTGAAACTGCCCCCCGGCTCATCGCCCGGCAACTATCCCCCGCGAGACGACGAAGGTGCGTCCCGATGCCGGTGCGAGTAAATGCAGCTGACCATCACGATTCGCTGGAAATGGATTGCACTAGCGCTGCTGCTCGCGTGCGTGCTGCTTTTGCGCTGGGCACCCAAAGGTCTGGGGCGCATCGACTACGTCGACTACAGTCCAAACGGTGTTTACCGCGTTGAAATCTGGTCGCCCTCAGTCTTCAGCACTTGGAGTTGGCGGAGGTTTGGTAGCGCCCCAGGATTCGCTCGTGTGTACTCCAGCTGGAGGCATGAGCTCATTGGCGAAACCGAAATCTTCGACATGAACGGCAACGGCGAAATTTCTTGGCCAAGATGCGACAGGCTATCGGTGGTGGTTGGCCTTGGCGACGGATCGCATGAAGTGCCACTGCCCCCAGGCTCGTCACCCGGGGAGTGCCTGCCGGGAAAAGACGGTCAGCCACCGCCGCCATGTCGTTGTGACTAGTTTTACAGAGGCATTGCATGTCGCGAAGCTCAGGCCAGTCAGAGCTTCGCCCAATGAGAAAGGCGCCCGCTAGGGGCGCCTTTCTCATGCAACGTGAGGCAAGCCTCAGTGCATCATCATGTTGGCGTTCATGTTGTGCATGACCCACAGCGAACCGACGATCACGATCGCCAGGATCAGCAGCGTGAACAGGAAGGCCATCACGTTCCAGCGCTGGGCAGACGAGCCGTCCAGGTGCAGAAAGTAGATCAGGTGCACGACGATCTGCACGACCGCCAGGGCCATCACGGTCACCAGCAGGGTGCCGTGCGAGTAGCCGCCATCCATCACCATCTTGAACGGGATGGCGGTCAGGATCACGGCCAGCACGAAGCCGATCAGGTAGCCCTTGATGCTGGCGTGGCCGGCGCCGCCGGCAGCGTGGCCGTGCGCGTCGCCATGGGCGTGACCGTGCGCGGCGTTGGTCGAAACGTTGGTCTGTTCCATTTACATCGCTCCCAGCAGATACACGACGGTGAACACGCCGATCCACACCACGTCCAAGAAGTGCCAGAACAGGCTCAGGCACGCCAGGCGGGTCGAGTTGGTGGCGGTCAGGCCCTTACGGCTGATCTGCCACATCAGGACGGCGATCCACAGCAGGCCGCTCGCCACGTGCAGGCCGTGGGTGCCGACCAGCGTGAAGAACGACGACAGGAACGCGCTGCGGTTCGGGCCCGCGCCTTCCGAGATCAGGTGATGGAACTCGTTGAGTTCCATGCCGATGAACGCCGCGCCCAGCAGGAAGGTGATGCCCAGCCACAGCATCACTTGATCCTTGCGACCGGCCTGCAGGCCGATCATCACCATGCCGTAGGTGATGGACGACACCAGCAGGATGCCGGTTTCGATCGCCACGTACGACAGGTCGAACAGCTCCTTGCCGTCCGGGCCACCCGCCGTGGCGCTGCGCAAGACGCAGAACGTGGCGAACAGCGACGCGAACAGGATCAAGTCGCTCATCAGGTACACCCAGAAGCCGAACACCTTGGTGTCTGCGGCATCGTGGTGGTGCGCATGGTCATGCGCGTGGCCGTGGTCCGCTGCGTGCGCGGCGTGGCCGTCTAGAACATTGGTAGCCATGGTTTAAGCCTGCGAACCGAGTCGTTTGAAGTAGGCCGACTCGGTCTCGTGAACCTCGTGGGAGGGCACGTAGTAATCGATGTCGTCGTTGTTGCTGCGGAAGATGAAGCTGACGATCATGCCGGCCAGGCCCAGGATGGCCAGCCACCAGATGTGCCAGATCAAGCCGAAGCCCATCACGATCGAGAACATGCCCATGATGAAGCCGGCGCCAGTGTTCTTCGGCATGTGGATCTTCTCGTAGCTCGGGGCCACCTGCGTCGGCACCTCGCCGCGTGCCTTCATGTCGGCAAAGGCGTCGATGTCACGGATGACCGGCACGCTGGCGAAGTTGTAGTGCGCCGGCGGCGACGACGTCGCCCACTCCAGCGTACGGCCACCCCACGGGTCGCCGGTCACATCGGCCAGCGCGTGGCGGTTGCGGATGCTCACGAAGATCTGGATCAGCTGCGAAGCGATACCGCAGGCGATGATCGCGGCGCCGCACACGGCAACCAGCAGCCACGGCTGCCAGGCCGGGTTGTCGGTATGGTTCAGACGGCGCGTCATGCCCATGAAGCCCAGCACGTACAGCGGCATGAAGGCCATGTAGAAGCCCACGAACCAGCACCAGAAGGCGCGCTTGCCCCACTTCTCGTCCAGCTTGAAGCCAAACGCCTTCGGGAACCAGAACGTGATACCAGCCAGGTAACCGAACACCACGCCACCGATGATGGTGTTGTGGAAGTGGGCGATCAGGAACAGGCTGTTGTGCAGCAGGAAGTCGGCGCCCGGCACGGCCAGCAGCACGCCGGTCATGCCGCCGATCACGAAGGTGATCATGAAGCCGAGCGTCCACAGCATCATCGAGTTGAGCTCGACGCGGCCGCGGTACATCGTGAACAGCCAGTTGAAGATCTTCACCCCGGTCGGGATGGAGATGATCATGGTGGCGATGCCGAAGAACGCATTGACGTTCGCGCCTGAGCCCATCGTGAAGAAGTGGTGCAGCCACACCAGGAACGACAGCACCGTAATGGCCCCCGTCGCCCACACCATCGAGGTGTAGCCGAACAGCTTCTTGCGCGAGAACGTGGAGACGATCTCCGAGAACATGCCGAACGCCGGCAGGATCAGGATGTACACCTCGGGGTGGCCCCAGATCCAGATCAGGTTCACGTACAGCATCGGGTTGCCGCCGCCGGTGTTCGTGAAGAAGTGCATGTCCAGGTAGCGGTCAGCACCCAGCAGCGCCAGTGCCACGGTCAGCACCGGGAAGGCGGCCACGATCAGGATGTTGGCGCACAGGGCGGTCCAGGTGAAGATCGGCATGCGCATCAGCGTCATGCCCGGCGCGCGCATCTTGAAGATGGTCGCGACAAAGTTCACGCCGGTCAGCAACGTCCCGAGGCCCGATATCTGCAAGGCCCAGATGTAGTAGTCGACCCCCACGTCCGGGCTGTAGGCCAGCTCCGACAGCGGCGGGTACGCCAGCCAGCCGGTGCGCGCGAAGTTGCCGACGCCCAGCGACAGGTTGACCAGCACCACGCCCGCAGCCGCCAGCCAGAACGACAGCGTGTTCAGGAACGGGAACGCCACGTCGCGCGCGCCGATCTGCAGCGGCACGATCAGGTTGATCAGGCCCGTCATCAGCGGCATGGCCATGAAGAAGATCATGATCACGCCGTGCGCGGTGAAGATCTGGTCGTAGTGCTCAGGCGGCAGGTAGCCGGCACCACCGCCCGAAGCGAGCGCCAGTTGCGAGCGCATCATGATGGCGTCGGCAAAGCCGCGCAGCAGCATCACGATGGCCAGAATGCAGTACATCACGCCGATCTTCTTGTGGTCGACGGAGGTGATCCATTCGTTCCACAGATACGACCACTTCTTCAGATAGGTGATCAGGCCGAGCACGCCTGCACCACCCAGCAAAATGGCCGACACCGTCACGACCACGATGGGCTCGTGCAGCGGAATGGCCTCCAGACTCAACTTGCCAAACATCGTCAACTCCTAGGAATTCGTGCGCGCGGCTTTGGACACCGGCAGGGCGGACTGCACCGGCAGCGGACGCGTTGCGGCTTCAGCCGTGGCGGTGGTGCAGCTGGCGCCTTCGAGCGCCTCGTCGAGCGTCAGGACCTTGTCCTCTCCGCCCATCTGGCCCATGTATTTGTGCAGGATGCTGTGGTACAGCGTCGGGTCCACCGTGGCGTACACCGCCGGCGGCACCTTCTCGCTGGGCTTGGCCAGCTCGGCGTAGCCATCCTTGGTCAGGACCTGCGGCGCGGTGCGAACCTGCTTGACCCACGCGTCGAATTCTTCGTTGGTCATGGCGGTGGCCGTGAACTTCATGCCCGTGAAGCCGGCGCCGCTGTAGTTGGACGAGATGCCGTCGAACGTGCCGGTCTCGTTGGCGATCAGGTGCAGCTTGGTCTGCATGCCGGCCATGGCGTACACCTGGCTGCCCAGCTGCGGGATGAAGAACGCATTCATCACCGAGTCGGACGTGATCTTGAAGTTGATCGGCGTATTGGCCGGGAAGGCGATCTGGTTGACCGTCGCGATCTTCAGTTCCGGATAGATGAACAGCCACTTCCAGTCGAGCGAGACGGCCTCGATGGTGATCGGCTTGACGTCGGATTCGATCGGCTTGTACGGATCGAGCGCGTGCGTCGAGCGGTAGGTGATCACGCCCAGCACGATGATGATCAGGCACGGGATCAGCCACACCACCGCCTCGATGGCGTTGGAGTGCGCCCAGTCCGGCTCGTAGCGAGCCTTGGTGTTCGATGCGCGGTACTTCCACGCGAACACCAGGGTCAGCACGATCACGGGGATGACCACCAGCAGCATCAGGCCGGTCGCCACCAGGATCAGCGTCTTTTCCTCGGCGCCGATCATGCCCTTCGGGTCCATGACCGTCAGGTTGCAGCCCGCCAGCAGGAGGGGAATGCTCGCGGCCAGGAGCCGCTTCATATGTGGAACGAGTGTGTTCTTCATGTCTTGCACAGTTGCGCCGGCGATGCTTCCGGACATCACAGGGGCCAAACACGCCCAAAGGCAGAAAACGCGGGAAATGACAAAAGACCATGCCCGAGGCGGACCGGGGGTACCGATCGCTCAAGCGAGTCTTGGATCACATCAGGCGCCGATCAGGGTGAAGCAATAACCCAGGGACGCCGCTGACGGGTGGACTTCGCCCGTGGATGGCACGGGCAAGGACGAGCGCCATCGCATCGCACAAAGCGATGGACGGTTCATCGGGGGCGTTTGGGTGTGAAGCAGACACTACATCTGGCGCCCGTTGGGGAGCGCGTATGGAAGTGGATTTGCGGGCGCGATCTTACAGAAAGATGGGCCACCGGATCGCGCAAATTGCTCAGGCAGCAAGAATTCGCCGACAATTGACAATTGGCTTACGAAGCCTTTGGCTAGGGTTTACGCGGCTTGGCGGGTAGGCTGCGCAAAAGTGGATGTTGTTGCACTGCGACAATCAGCCACAGTGGTGCGCACCCCACCGCGACCCAACATTGGCGCCCGTGTGACGCCCCGGTTATCCGGCCAATTGCGAGCCGTTTGTACCCCGACGGGCAGCGTTAACGGCAACGGGGACGTCCCTCACCCTGCAGGCACGTCCCCGTTTTGGTGCGGCGCGGCCCGAACGCCACACCGCAGTCACGTCAAACTCAGTCGCCCAGCGCCGCCCCTTCGCGGCGCGGGTCGGCCCCGCCGGCCCAGACCCATGCGCCGCCCTCCTGCTGGCGCCGCACGATGGCCTGCGTGCCGCTGGTCATCTCGATCTCGGCGACCTCATGGCCGCGCGCCTTGAGGCCCTGCACCAGGGCCGGCGTCACCAGCCCCTTCTCCACCTCGGTCGGGCCGTTGCGGCTGCCGAAGTTGGGCAGGTTGATGGCGTCCTGCACGTCCATGTTCCAGTCCAGCAGGCCGATCAGCGTCTTCGACACATACTCGATGATCTGCGAGCCGCCCGGCGAACCGACCGCGGCCACCAGCTTGCCGCTCTCGCGATCAAACACCAGCGTCGGCGCCATCGACGAGCGCGGCCGCTTGCCCGCCTGCACGCGGTTGGCGACCGGCTTGCCGTTCTCGCTGGGCACGAACGAGAAGTCGGTGAGTTCGTTGTTCAGCAGGAAGCCGCGCACCATCAGGTGCGAGCCGAAGTAGCTCTCGATGGTGGTGGTCATGGAGATGGCGCCGCCGGCGTTGTCCACCGCCACGATCTGCGAGGTCGACAGGCGCGGCGGCGAGCGGTCCGGCGCGAGCGCGGTGGTGATGGGAGTGCCCGGCGGCAGGCCTGGATCGGCACGGCCCATGCTCTTGTCGCCGATCTGCTCGGCGCGCGCGGCCAGGTAGCCGGGGTCGATCAAGCCTTTGACGTTGACCGGCACGAAGTCGGAATCGGCCACGTACAGGCCACGATCCGCATAGGCCTGGCGCCCCACCTCGGACACCACGTGCGCGGCATCGACGCTGGGCTCGAAGCCGGCGGCGCGGGTGGTGGGCTTGGGCGTCATGGCGGCCAGCGCGTACTTTGGATTGCGCGCCTCCAGTGCCTGCAGGGTGCCCAGCATCTGCGCGATGGCGATCCCACCCGACGACGGTGGCGGCATGCCGCAGAGCTTCCAGCGCTTGTAGTCGGTGCAGATCGGCTCGCGCTCCTTGGCGCGGTAGCCGCGCAGGTCAGCCAGCGCGAGCGAGCCCGGATTGCTGCTGCCGTTGACATGTTTGACGATGTCGGCGGCGATCGGCCCGGTGTAGAGCGCGTTGGGGCCGCGCTTGGCAATCTCGCGCAGGGTCTGCGCCAGCTGCGGGTTCTTCAGCATCGTGCCGACGGGCTTGGGCTTGCCGTCGGCCGTGAGGAAGTACGCCGACAGCTCCGGCGACGTGGCGATGAACTTGTCCGCCGCAATCTGCGTGTACAGGCGTGGCGAGATCGGGAAGCCCTGCTCGGCCAGTTCGATGGCCGGCTGGAACAGGCGGGCCCACGGCAGCTTGCCATGCTGGCGATGCGCCAACTCCAGCACGCGCAGCGCGCCCGGCGTGCCGACCGAGCGGCCGCCGATCTGCGCTTCGCTGAAGCCCATCGGCTTGCCGTCGCGCATGAAGAGGTTCTCATCGGCGCCGGCCGGGGCGGTTTCGCGGCCATCGTAGGCCTGCACGCGCTTGCCGTCCCAGTACAGGATGAAGGCGCCGCCGCCGATGCCGGTGGCCTGCGGCTCGACCAGCGTGAGGACGGCCTGCATGGCGATGGCCGCGTCGATGGCGGTCCCGCCCTGGCGCAGCATGCGACGCCCGGCTTCCGCAGCGAGCGGGTTGGCGGCGGCGGCCATGTGATTCTCGGCATAGACCGTCGTCATGCCGGAGCGGTAGCCCGAGGCGACCTCCGGCGGGGGCGGCAGCGAGGCGTTCGATTCAGCCGGTGCCGGTGCCGGCGCGGGCGCCGTCGTCGGCTCGACGGGTTGCGTGGAACATGCACCAAGCAGTGCCAGTGCCGCAGCCAGCGCCAGCGGGCCACGCACGCGCGCCAAGGAGGGAGCCTGCGTTCTCATGCGATCGTCCTCGGGATGCAAAGCGCTGATTGTAGGACGCAGATGCCGCGTTGCGTGCCCCAAACCACCCGACATCGCACAGAAATTCGATTGGGCACGCCCTTCTTTATGAGGCGTTCATAAAAAAGACGCTGAAGCCCCTTCCGAGGCTCCAGCGTCTGGTCGGCGACGGGTGTCGCCGGCGTCTTATTGCTTGGCGCCGTCGGTGTACGGGTCCGTGGCCTTGCTGCCCTGGGTGTAGGGGCTGGTGGCATCACCGGCACGCGCGCCCTGCGTGTACGGGCTGGTGACGTCGCCGGCGCGTGCGCCCTGGGTATAGGGGTCGTACTTGCCGTTTTGCACGTTGCCGGTCTGCACGCCCGGGTTCAGGGCGTTGGCCGTGCTGTTGTTGGCGCCCTGCGTGTACGGGTCGAACTTGTCGCCCTGTTTCTGCAGGTATTCGTAGGTGTCTGCCTTGCGATCGGCGCCTTGCGTGTAGGGGTCCGCTTTCTTGTCGGTTTGTGCGGAGGCAATGCCGGCGCTCACCACCGCGAAGGCGGCCACCGACGTTAGAACAATACGTTTGTACGACATGTGCAACTCCTTTTGCGGGTGGCGCTAGCGCCAACCCTTGCTTCATATGAACGATTCCGGACGTCATTGCCAGGTGCTTTGATAGGACCATAGCAATGACAACCGCTGACCTGATCTGCCCGGATGAAGCTAGGTCGGGTCCGATCGAAAGTCAAAAGTCAGGAAATACGTAGGCGCCTTGCTGCTAGGCGCCACGAGCCAGCCGTATCAAAAAAAAAAAAGCAGCGGAACAAGGAACGGGGGGCACGATGACACAGCCTGCACACTTGCTGTGGATCGCGTTGGGTTGTGGCATTGCCGGTCCGCTGGCTGCACTGGCCGGCGGCGTGCAGCAGCCTGACATCCAGCTCGATCCCACCACCGTCACCGGTTCGGTCGCCACTGCCGCTGCTACCGGCGAGACCGCCAGCGAGGGCTACGTGCCCCGCGCTCAGCTGGAAAGCCGCCCGCTGCTGCGCCCCGGGGAGCTGCTCGAAACCGTGCCCGGCCTGATCGTCACGCAGCACAGCGGCGACGGCAAGGCCAACCAGTACTTCCTGCGCGGCTTCAATCTCGACCACGGCACCGACCTCGCCACCACCGTGGCCGGCATGCCCGCCAACATGCGCACGAACGCCCATGGGCAGGGCTATACCGATCTCAACTTCGTGATCCCCGAACTGGTGAGCGGTATCGCTTACAAGAAGGGCACCTACTTTGCCGAGGAAGGGGATTTCGCCACGGCCGGCGCAGTGCGGATCGACTACCTCGACAAACTGCCGCGAGGGCTTGCCCAGCTCGAACTGGGCCAATACGGTTATCGGCGCGGCCTACTTGCCAACTCCAACGACATCGGCCCGGGCACCCTGCTCTACAGCTTCGAATGGCTCGGCCAGAACGGGCCGTGGGTCGTACCCGAAGGTGTGCACAAACTCAACAGCGTGCTGCGCTATACCTTGCCCCTGAGCGGCGGCGAGCGCATCGCCCTGACGGCCATGGGGTACAAAAACGAGTGGACGTCGACGGACCAGGTGGCGCAGCGCGCGATCGACCGTGGGTTGATCTCGCGTTTCGGCAGCCTGGACCCCACCGACGGCGGCATGGACTCGCGCTACAGCCTGTCGGCCGACTGGCTGCGCCCGCTCTCCGACGGGCAATTCAAAGCCAACGCCTACTTCATCAAGAGCCGGCTGGCGCTGTTCTCGGACTTCACCTACGCGCTCAACAACCGGAAGCGAGGCGATCAGTTCTTGCAATGCGAGGACCGCGCGACCGCGGGCATCAATCTCTCGCGCACCTGGCTTGGCGAGATCGCCGGGCATGACAGTGAAACCGAGATCGGTTCGCAGACACGGAACGACCGGCTGGACCCGATCCTGCTCGCGCTCACGCGGGCGCGGCACCCCTACGCGCTGGTGCGCAGCGACACCGCGCGTGAAACCAGCACCGCGCTCTACGTGCGCAACAGCACGCAGTGGCTGCCGTGGCTGCGCACGCTCGCCGGCCTGCGTGCCGACCAGTTCTGGTACAGCGTCGCCAGCAGCAACCCCCTCAATTCGGGCCAGGGCTCAGAGCACATCCTCAGCCCCAAGCTGGGCGTGGTGCTCTCGCCTACCGCGCGCACCGACGTGTTCCTCAACTGGGGGCGCGGCTATCACAGCAACGACGTGCGCGGCACCACCACCACCGTCGATCCGTTGACGCACAAGGCCTTGCAGAAGGTCAGCGTGCTGGTGCCGGCCACCGGCTACGAGATCGGCGTGCGCACGAAGGAGCTGGCGCGCGGGCTGCAGCTGTCGGCGTCGCTGTGGCGGCTGGACATCGGCTCGGAGCTGGTGTTTGCGGGCGACACCGGCACCACGCAACCGAGCCGCCCGAGCCGCCGCACCGGCGTGGAACTCGCGGCGTACTACACGCCCTCGCCCGCGTGGATCATCGACGCAGATGCCGCCTTTTCGCGCGCACGCTTTCGCGATAGCGCCCCGGTCGGCGACTACATCCCCGAGGCCATCCAGGCCACCGCATCAGCAGGCGTGTCATGGACGCACAACCGCTGGACACTCGGCGCGCGCACACGCTACTTCGGCCCGCGCCCGCTGATCGAAGACAACAGCGTGCGCTCGGCCTCGTCGTTCCTGGTCAACCTGAAGGTGGGCTACCAGGTGCAGAAGAACGTGCGCGTCTTCATTGAAGTGCTCAATGTGTTCAACCGGCAGGTCAACGACATCGACTACTACTACCCATCGCTGCTGCGCGGCGAGACCTCGCCGTTGAATCCCGACGGCACAGCGGCCGGCATCAACGATCACCACATCCACCCGGCCGAGCCGCGTACGGTACGGGCGGGGATTGCGTGGAATTTCTGATGGCGGTGGCTAACGCGGAAAAGAAAACGGCCTCCACAAGGGAGGCCGTTTGAAGACTGGTGCGGCTGCAGGAATGGAATTAATGGCCAAAACCCTTTTTGCATAAGGCCTAGATCCACTCTACCGTTTCGGCATGCCCCCAAATGTGCCCCCAATTTTCAGGAACACTTTGGTTCGGTTGCCCGCCCAACTTCAACGGTCCAATGAAACCGAGCACCGTTCGCGGGCAACATCTGTCTATCAGACGCAACTGCAGCGTACCAGGCGACGCTGGACGGACGGACTCGCATGCTCCCTGTATCAAACAAAAAAACATTCGTCGGCTCGGCAAGCCAAAACCGCTCCTACAAGAAGGCATTCGGAACACCGGAAGCCACGTTGGTGGCAAACACTCGGAGGCTTCCCGCCTTGGAAATCAGACGGCTCTCGATCTGGATGCCCACTATCTGCACTGCGTCCACCACGGCCTTTTCAAAGACTGTGCAGGTGCCCACAGGCTGCGGGGCGCCGCCCGGTTGTGCAGGATAGGCCAGAGCGACGAGGCTGCATCCGGTGGCCTTCGAGAAGGCCAAGGCCTCATAGATGTCTGCTTCACTGATGCGGAGCTGCCCCTTCTCCACGTGACCCTTGTATTTGGCATCCAAAAGCATCCTGGGCCTAGTACCATCGGACTCAATCACGCAATCGGGATACACCGACAGCTTGCTTACGGCCCCTGTGCTCGTCTTAGTCTTGGTGCCCAGGGGATAGCCCCTCTGCGGCATCACTGCATTGCGCCCGAAGCCCAATCGTGCAGCTACCGTCAACAGGTCTTCCCATATCCGCCAAGTGGCTACCAGATAGCCAGGCGCATGAGCCTGCCCCGGCTTGTAGTTGAGGCCTAAGCCTCCGAGCACATCGATGGAAAGCTCGTGCAAGGGCTTCCATGCCCTGTGCCTCGCAGGAATGGATTTGCGACGGTTGGTTGGGGCGTTTTGAGGCGACAAGTCCTCAATCAAACGCACTAGTGAGCTTGCAGCCAAAGGGGCGCCTACCTCCGGCAGCAATTCCTTGGCTGCGGCCACGATGTCCGCATTCCAACCGTTGCGCCGATCAAAGCGAATAAGCTCTTGCTCAAAGCCATCCGGCGACGGAAAGATGAGGTCCACCGGATCTGGCTCCCCATCGATAAAGAAGTCCGCCTCACACACCCTGCGATAGCTCCGCAGTGGTCTACGCTTACGTGCCTCATACATGCTCGTGATGGAGCGGGCCACCAACGCCGAAAGGTCGCGTGGCGTGCCTCCTGAGGCCGATAGGCGCTCAGAGGCCAGAAGACGCCCATGACGTGACAGCGTGGAGAGGAAAAAGAAGTCCTCACGCCACGCGGCGTCGGAGTCATCGAGCCCCAAGAACTTGGGGGCAACCTCCAACTCCAGTGACGGAGCCAGGCGGATGAGACCCGCAAAATCGACGGCCCGTGTGCCCCTGACATCGACGCTGATGGGATTGTAGTTGAGCCTCAGGCTTGATGCAGCACGACTTCCCGCCTCCATCAAAAGGCTGTTGGCCTTCGTGCGGTCTACCCCAATGGCCTCAGCAATCGCACGGCTCAGGTCAACAGGTGCGCCGTACTCAACGAGGGACAACCGCGTTCGGGTATACGCCACGCGCTACCCCCTAGGATTGGCAAATGCCCTCAGGGCAGCGTAAATGTTGTCCTCTGCAAAATTCGTGGGGCCTTCAAGCCTGAATCGCAAGTCATCAGCAAAGGTCGTCTCGGTGAGTTTGAACGGATTGAAGGCTGGCCCATCCAGCGCATTGAGAGCGGCAGCAATGCCGCGGGTATCCCCGAAGAACACCTCTTCCACGTGGGCTCGCACTTTGGCCCAACCCACGCATAGCGTGCCCAATACCTCGGGCAATGCCAGTGTCTGGGGTTGCACGTCCGACATCAGAACGCCATGCCCGATCTGGAATTCGGGGCCACGCCCCAGAGCGATTTGCTCATTGACTGCCACCCATGCACGGACTGATGCCTCCAGGGCATCTTTCACGTTGGCCGGCGCATCAGGCAAAGCAACGGCACCGTTGGCATTCAGGTCATAGAAGGTCCTCAAAGCCGCTTCATTAGGCTCCAGCCGCAGCGGCTCCCAACGGCGCAAGAACGCCACATCCAAAGGCTCCACGGACGCATCTGCCTGGTTCATGGCCGCCAGAATGTACAGGTCATGAGGCAAGGCGTACTCGATCACATCGCCGGAATCAGGATCAAGCATTTCAAAGTACTGCGTTTCGGCACGCTTGCTCCCGTCAGAGCCGAGGCGCTTATCGGACTCAATGGCCACGATGGCACCGCCAAACACCTGGACCGCAGGACCTCGGTTGATCTCATCGATGATCAAGAGCGCTGCCCCATTGGCTCCCTTTGCATGCTCACTGGCACGGTACAGCGTGCCTTTCACGATGGTGAAGTCTTTAGCACCTGCTGCCTTGTTGACCGCTGGCGTAATGCCCGACACAAAATCGCGGTACTTGGAGTTCTGATGGAAGACCGTCCGAAAGACCTTGCGATTCATCTTCGTGGGCGCAGGAATGTCTTTGGCGGCACCAGCAGCAGGCGGAATGGGAATGCCGCCCACGGGATTGAGCTTGGGGACTCCACCTGCGGGCGCAAGGCCAAAGGCCGATTCAAAGGCCAGCGCAACCTCCGCCAAGAGCTTGGATTTTCCCGTCCCAGGAGGACCAGACACCAGCACGTTGCGCGAACGTGCCAGCAGTCTTAACGCTCGCTTGCAGTCATCAGTCGCCATTACAGAACTTGTCGTCGTTAGTGAAGTCTTTGAACCCTAGGACGGCCTGGTTGACTGGACGCACTGCATCGAGACAATCGAGAAGCACCTTTGCCACGGCCGAATGCCAATCACCTGGGTTGCGAAGCGATTTTTCTTCGGCGTAGTACGGCCACACCGATCCGTCATTCAGTTGGATCAGGAGAAGCAGCACCCGATTACCCACTCCGATCTTCACTTTGCTGGCATCAAAGCAGGGATACTCATGAATTCGCGCAATGCGTCCTTCACCGGGTCTGGCAGATGTTGGCGGCTCCATATAGGCCTCCTTGCTAACGACGTTCTGTTTCGCGTCGTACCAAGAAAAATTGCCCTTGAAGATATCAACCAAGACCGCCTGCTTGTTCCGCCTGCGCTTTTCCTGCACCGTTTGCGGAAACATCTTCTTGATCACTGGCAGAAGCGTGTCAAAAGATCGGAAACGGAAATCTCGTGCACCTCCGCCGCTGTCCGAATCGTTGGCCTTCGCCTGAAGTTTTCGCAAATCTCCCTCCACAAGCTCCTTGTAGAGGATGCGGGCGACTTGTCCTCCCTCGTTAGCCATGACTTTGAGCTCCTTCTTCTTCGATTTCTTCGCCCCCCAGGGCGAGCTCTGAGGGCACATAAGCCATGGCCCCCAACGCACGTGCCTCCACCGCACGGCGCGACCAAACTGTAGACCGACTTGCTGTGCGCTTTGCCATTGCAGCCAAAACACTGTCTCGGGTGATCGTGGACTTAGTCTCTCCCGGCAGGGAGATTTGGCCCCGATCCAAAATCGGGAAGTCTTGGAGCACCAGCTCCATGTCCTTCAAATCGAGCCCGTACGCCACAGCCACTTCCGCATCAATTTCTCCCCGAAGCTTGGCCATGCGCTCGTAGGCTTCACGGGTAGCCCCGGCACTATCGAGCGCACGCAATTCACGCGCAGCACCCGCCAGCTTTTTCCACGGCAAGCCATCCTTGGCCAGCTTGGGCAAGGGGACGCTTTGCAGCAGGAAATAGTTCACCGTAGTGGTAAGCACGCGCCGAAGCATCCAGTCAAAGGCAAAGCTGTTGGCAATGGCCAGCCACACCAAAAGGCGCTCTTCCGAGGGGTCTTCAGGAAAAAGGATCGTGGGCACCTTGTTGCCACAGACCACCCCGGCAGGGATCAAAGCAGCCATGAGCGAACGCTCATTGGTTTGGCCCGCAATATCGCAAAAGCCCACGCGCAACACATCCATACGGTGTTGATTGGCACGGGGCACGTCGGAGGGGCGAATCCAAAATTGGGGCGAGAGGCGCGAGCTCCCAATAGCATAAGCTTCCCATAGAGCGCTGCGGCCCGTGCCTGACACGTGCCCTTTCACGCCAAAGCGATGGGCCTGCACCATGCGACCCTCTACCACGGGTAAGGCACCAGGCGTTGCACGACCCAAGAACTTGGGCCGCTCCTTGGTCATATCAACCTCGCGGCAGAACTTCGGGGTCCAGCCACTACCAGGCTCCTCCCATGACACGCCGGCCTCGGCGATCTTTGAGAAGAGCTTCCACTCGGCCAGGCTACGGACCTCAGGCAAGCTCACATCGTCTCGGGCAGCGGCTAGTGCTGCACGGCCGATGGTGGCTGTCCCTGTCGTCTCCAAACCCGTGGGCGTACCCCGTTCGTGCAAGAGCGCGATGGGCTCACGTTTGCTTTTTTCAGAGCCGGCCTTGACCAGGGCCACGGCAAGGAATTTAAAGCGCGTATCGATGGCAAAGAACCGTGCACGGTTGTCGATGATCGACAAGGACACGCTTTGGCTCGCGTCAAAAATCTTCTGTCGCACGGCCTGTGTGCCTTGCGAACGAATGAGCCCACCAGGGATGAGCGCCGCCACCACGCCTTGCCCTTTGCAGAGATCAAAGAAGAGGTCCGTGAACGCGATGTAGAGGTCTGGCTCACCGCTGCCCAGGTCGGGGTAGCGCGCCAGAAGGCGCCGCGAATAGTTGGCCACCTCATCACGCTGCAGGGCAAAGCGCTTTTCATCAAGCCCATGAATCTGGGCCCCATAGTGGCGCTGCGCGCCAGAGGACTTCAAGAATTCGTGCCGTGAGAGCTTAACCTTTTCCCAAGGTGGGTTGCCGATCACCGCATCAAAGCCCTCAGGGGCCATGGCCGTCCAAACCTTACGATCCGCCATCAAACTGTCCCCGCAGTGCCAGCGCGCACGCATGGCTTTAAGGGCAACCACGTCGTCTGTAAACGACGCAAGGCTCAGCAAAGCTGCACGCAGAGAATTGGCTGACAAGTCAGCCGCACACACGCCATGAGCCAGCCAGTGCGCCGTCTTGGCCCGATCCATCCCACACACGGCATGAGTCAACGCTGCCAGCAAAATTCCCGCACCACTAGCAGGATCAATCACCTTGCTCTTGTAGGTAAGCTTGGGCGCGGCAAGCTGTGCCAACCGAGTAGCTAGACGAAAGTCCGTGTGATACGCACCCGTGTTCTTTCGGTCCTGCTCATGCAGGGCCTCACGTGCCAGAGCGCTCAATGCCAATGCGGGATGAATCGGCGCACGCTCAATGGCACTTGCCACGGGGGCTGCAAGCTCCAAGAGTTCTGCTGCTGGCCGCTTACTTTGCACCCCAAAGGCCCGATGAAAGGCCGTCAGGTCGAACCCACCAAAACGAGCGGAAACCGCCTCCAACACTTGAAGCCGAAGCTCAAAGCTGGCTGGTCCATGACCTCCACCCACAGCCCTCGTGAGAGCTGCTTCTGCTGGGGCTAGGTACTCAGCTTCAACGGGCCGAGGAGCGCTCATGCATAGTTCTCCACGAGAACAGGCTTGGCGGCGGCCTTAACGGTCTTGGATTTTGCCTTAGGAAGCTGCACCATGGGTCGCTCGACAACCACCAGAAATTCGTTCACATCTGACGCCGTGCTGCTAGCCACCTTGTTGGGACGATAGCGCCCGATGGCACCCAGTGGATGCATGGTTGACGTGCCAATCTTCGAGAGCTCGGCCTTCATGTCTTGCATGCAGATGTGCCCTTCACTGCTGTACGACAGCAGGACCTTTTCGGCTTTCAGGCTCTGCACCAAACGCGAGAGCGTTTTTAGGGCTCTGGTCTTGTAGCAAAAGTCTGAGGCCAAGCCCTTCCATGGCCGTAGACCGGCAACGCCTTCGACCTCAGGCTCATCGCCTAGGGCCACGGTTTCAAGGATGTGGTAATAGCTGGCGTATTGACGCTTGGTATATGGGGGGTCGAGGTACACTAGGTCTTGCACGGCATTGGGCACGTCAAACACGTCTCCCACCGTGGCCTCCACGCGCACGCCACTAGTTTTGAGCTCACGGCAACGCATGGCGACCTTTTCCTGTGAGGGACTCGTCCACTTGGAGAGGAAGCAGCCAAAGGTGCCTGCAATGTTGGCCACACGATTCAGAGCACCAAAGAGGTCTGCAATGAGCAGCCGCTCCTCCACCTCGTCAATGGTTCCAGCCTCTACCCAATCAGCGATCAGCGCCCTCATGGCATCGATTCGTGCTGCGTTCTCTTGCGTGAAGTACCGACGTTCAATGCCGCACGTGTCCATCGATGCAGGGCTGTACTCGCGCCACATAAAGCCGTGTTTGGGCTTTGCAGCGTTGAGCTTGCCAATGGCCTTAGCATAGCCACCGAGCTTTTTGAAAGCAGCTTGCTCACCACTGATGAGCCGTGCCCCTGCGGATATCACCGCAGAGTGCAAGCTATCGTTGATGCGCACATTCCAGCCCAAGTCGGCGGCAGCCTCTGCCACCACGCCCGTGCCACAGAAGGCGTCCACAAAAAAAGCGCCCTGTTTAGGGTGCCCCATGTAGGCCGTGATCTGATCAACAAGCCTGGACTTAGAACCGATGTAGCGGAAGGTCATGCTGCTGCTCCCACGTGCGTCCTGCGGTCTGCGCGTGCCCGCTTGTGGGCAGGGGGAATGGTTTTTCGTCGGGGGGGGATGATGCCCTTGCGGTCACAGTAGTCGCCCAATAGGACTTCGAGCATGTTCACCATGCTCCGCTGCTCAGCGTCCGCCGCCTCCTTCAAGACCTGCTTGAAGGTCGGTGAGACTCGCAGGTTCAGGGTTTCGCTCTTTGTGTCGGTGAATCGCATAGGTGCCCCGCAATTGTCTGTGCAGTTGCGTTATTTTACAGACATGCGGCATTTTGCCCAGAACGGCTTGAACGTTCCTCTACCATGTCAAGCCCTTGGGAGCCGGCGCCACAGGCGACCGTAGATTCGAATCCCAACATACCCATTCAAATCGGTTGGCGCGGCCCTTGGTCGGCACCCTGGTATTCACGTTGCCGCACTCGATGTGCAACTGACCGTTACAGCCTGGGCGCGCCGCCGCCCGAGTATTGCTCTAGTACGTTCTTTGCACCGCGCTCCAAGGACTCTTGTCGTCCCACCACGTAGCCACCGGCACAGGCTTTGCCTGCAGCGTGGCAAGTTGCGGCTCGAGTGCATCGCGCAAGCTGCTCACGAGCTCCAGCAGCGTCGCGTCGAGGTTGTCGACCAATACTGGAGCAATCGCCTTGGCTACGGCCGAATCTCCTTCGGACTTACCAAAAGTCTCGACACCGATGACGAGATCCCCGCCGTACGCATTGGCGAAGGCGCAGACATCCTCGGCAAGCTTGCTCCTTTCATCAGATGTGAGCATACCGTCGCGCGTGAGGGTCTGTGCACCCTTGAAATCGAGCGTGCGGCCCTCGCGTATTCCGTGGTCGATGAGTCGCTGAATGTCGGCTTCGATGACATCCTCAAGGCGCGCGCGTGGGATCATGCCCTCTCCCCATGGGCGTCTTCGAGTGCGCCCAGAATGGCAGGCCGGCACAGCACCGAACCGCCCCACAGTTCCGCAGGGTATTCGCTCATCTGTTTTTCCAATGGTTATGCGGGCCGACAAATGGCCTGCCGAATTGGACGTAGCGCTAGCTTCCCATCGATCACAACAGGGGGATCTCCGCGCATTCGACGAGCTATCAATTCCGGCCCGCGACCAGCGCCGACGTCATCTTCGAACTCTTTTCCTATGGTCTGCTGACCTGTACATGCCATACGACCCGAGGGATGTCATGCACTTTCACCTGTGCCGCATGGCGGCGAAACGTCCAATGAGATGTCCCATCCGGGTCGATGCGTAGCTCATCGAGCTGCGTCACGTAGATCAATGGCACGTTGATCTGGAAACTATTGAGAAGGTATTCCTGAATTTCCGGGTACTGTCCGACCAGGCTCTCGGCTTGCGTCCCATTCCCGCCTTTTGGCAGATCGATTTCGAAACCTGAAGACTGCTCGATCGCTACCCATGAATGGACGCCAGGCCCTGTTTGCCGCTGCTCAACACGGAATTCGAATTGTTGCTGCATTTACAGCTACCTCCCCTCTGTATTGGTGCCACAGTCGGCATTTTCCGATCTGCTGTCGTGATGCTAGTTGCGTGGGAACTGCGCCGCAGGTCAAAGCTCAACCTCGCGCACAGGTCACGTCGCGCTACTGGCTGCGAATTGCGGCGATCACAAGCGCATGTTGATCGTGGCTTAACGCGGCCAGTTTGTCAGTCGCGTCGAGGGATTAATTCTATCAACGTAACTTACTCCCAAGCCATGGCCCAACGCAGCCGTCCACAACCTTCGAGATCACGACCGACCCGGACCTGCGCAAGCTGACGCGCGACGACTTCGACGCGATGGTGCGCGAGGTGCTGGAAGACACCTTCGCGCTGTTCTCTCTCAGCGCCTTTCGTAAAGGTATCGCCCGACAGCCCGGCAACCGCCCGCCGCCGCTGGCCCGGCTCGAGTTCCTGCGATCGCGCATCGAAGAGATCGTCGAAACTGTTGCTGCAATCGCCCGGACGCCACGGCACTATCTGCGCGCCGAAGAGGTGACGGTACCGGCGCACCGCGCCACCCGGGCGACAGGCCCAGAGATCATCAAGTCATTCCGGTCCGGCGCAATCAGGACAGAAGCGGTACGGCCTTCGCGTCTGCCAGCCGCGCTCAACGGGCGCCTGCCGGCGCAGATCACCCTGCGCCAGCGGCGCAGCAGCGTGGACATCCCCGAACACCGGCAGATCAAGGCTTGCCTCAAGGCCTGGAGTGCCTGGCTTTCCGGTGTTGCCGACGTGCTTGCCCGGGAGCGTGAGCCCGACGATCCCGATCTCGTCAGCACGGCGGGTAGCTGGGCGGTCCGCGCCCGCCGTCTCGCCCGGCGCCTGAGCAAGGCGGCTGCGAGCGGATTCATGGAAGAGGTCGGCGAGGGGCCGGCCCTGCTCCGCATGTCTTCGTTGTTCCGCAACGACCCGGTCTATCAGCGTTTCTACCGGCTCTGGCAGGACATGAATCTCGGGCTTGCCGCACTGTTCGGCGACTTTCTTCATATGCCGATCGCGCGTACCTACGAGCTGTACGAGCTATGGTGCTTCCTACGCCTGCTACGCGCAGCCGTCGAGGAGTATGGTCCGGCAGGTGTTGACCTGAGCAATCTGTTCCTCAACGAGTCCGAAGGGGGTGTGCGGATCGCCGCTGGCGCCGTCACTGTTCCGATCGGCGGCGACAAAGTCCTGTGCTTCCAGCGGCAGTACCGCGAGTACTGGATCGAAGACAGCCGCGAAGGCAGCTTCAGCCGGACGATGATCCCCGACGTGGTTTTTGCCGGCACTGGTCTCGGCGGCTCCGACAGGCGTGTGATCGTGTTTGATGCGAAGTACCGCATCAACGACGGGCTGAACGATGCACTGAGCTCGATCCATACCTACCGCGATGCGCTGGTCCAGGAAGCGGAGAGCGGTCGGACTGAAGGCATCGTGACGGCAGCCTACCTGCTGACGCCGCATGTGCCGGTGTTGAATGGCTACTTCAGAGACACGCCAGTGCCGGGGAGGCTCTTTCACCCGGCGTACCGCGAGAAGTTCCGTTTCGGGGCCGTCACACTCCGTCCGGGCATGAGCAGCGCGGAGCTGCGGGCCTCTTTGCGCACCGTCATCGCGGATGCGGGAGCGGGGGAGTGAATGGTCGACGTGCTCACCCCCGAACGGCTACGACGCGGACGCCAATGAAGTCGAAATCACGGTGAACTTAGCCGCGCGGGGCGAGAAGTCCATCGTAGTGCAGGACTCCGGCACGGGAATGACGCTGGACGACATAACCGGCAAGTGGCTCGAACTGGCCACGGACTCAAGACGGAGAGATCGTACGGTTAGAACGAAGCGCTATCACCGTCTTGCTCTGGGAGAGAAAGGTGTTGGCCGCATTGCCGTTGACAGTCTTACCGTCCACCTCACGGGCCAGCCCGTGGGTTGCCATCTCAAGCGACTGATGTCCCAGGATGTCGATCAACCAGTCCAAAACCTGGGGCATCGGCAATTCGATCCGGTCGCGCTCGACATCCCAATTTGGAGCGAACCAGAACGTTCCGCCCGGCATGCCCGCATCGAAGGGCTGTTGATGCTCGACACCGGCTAGGCTCAAAAAGGCCACCCTTCGGGCCAGCGACGGAATGTAGGAATAGGCTAGCAGATGCCACAGCACTTGCTGCTGGCTGGCAGCCCCGGTCCACACGTGCAGTTCCAGTGCCTGATGGAAGTCGCCCCACTCCTGGACATTCGCAACCATGTCGCCGCAGGCCTGGGCATCCAGATCCAGGGCCGACATCACCGACGAAAGCAATTTCGCCCCTATCTCCGCGTACCTGCTCAGGGGCATGCCGAGGTCGCGGAACTGATCAATGTACTTGGACTGAGGCCGCTCAAGCCCGAGGCCCTGGTGGATTTCGAGGAGGATGTCTTCGAACGAAGGAATGCAAGCCATGGCGCGTTGTGTGGAAGCGGGACAGGCATTCTGCCCGACGCCTCTCTTGCGACGCCATGAAACATCCCGTACCGAGGCCAGGACAGCTGCGGATTGCGCCGTACGGGATCTATCATCGACGTCCGCGAACGTCAAAATCGATACTTCGGGCCATCGAGTGCAGTGCCGCACCCGATCCTGCCCGAGTTCCTACCCTCGAATTCTGGCTGGAACCTTCGTAGGGATATCAGGAGATCATCATGAGCAACAACCCGAACTGGCCCAGCACCACCGGCAACAAGTCGGGCGGCGGGCGCGGCAACAATCCACCCGCGCCGAAGCGGTAAACCGTAGTCCAGCGGATGCTGCCTAGCGCGGCATCCGCTGCCATTTCTGTCGACAACGCCTCAAAAGTGCGGCCACCTAGCTCCTGCGCTCTTCAGTGACGGGAAACCACACGGACTGACGTCAACCTCTCGCACTTGAAGAGCATAGACAACGGCACGCTCTTGGATCATCGCGCTTGAGATTCTGAATCGGATCGGCGTGCACTGCTTTGACGGCCTGCCGGTCGTGGCGTTTGCCATTGCCCCCCACGCGAAGGACCTCTTGGCGCCAACCTACTCGTTTCGACTGTTCAACAACTTCCGCCCCCATGACAACTCCCGTGAAGACGCCCGGCACTCACCGTCACCCATTGATCTTCTTGCCGGGCGAGACGCCGAGGTATTCGCTTCGGCACGTTTTGTCGAGGCACTCCCCAACACCGTTCATGTCGAATTGATGGCGTCGGTCACATGAGCATCGTGAGCGACCCGCGTGCGCTCAATCGCGTCCTGTCCACCGTGCTCCACCCGTCGAACTAGATTTTTTCAGCCACATATCACTCTCCCGAGCCGGCAAGAGCCCTGCTCCGTCCGTGCAATTCCGCACGGGTGCACCGCTCGGGAGATTTCGTGACCTCTACCCCTCCGGCCACGCTTGTGGTCTGCATCATCATCGTCTTCGTCGTGCTGTTTGCGCTGGGCGTGTACTGGATGTTTCGCACAGGCAGGCCGCGACAGCCGCCAACCCGCCCGCGTGGCGCCGTTTTGCATCCTGATCCCCATTCGTTCGACGCGCATGACGACGAATGGGAAGCTCAGGCACCGTACCCGGAGCACGCCATGCGTGCCGTGCAACAGGCACGCTCCATGGGCCAAACCGGCCCTGACACGCCGCGCTTCGCCGACGCACTCGATCCCACCGCTGCCGAGTCCCCATACCCGGGTCATGGCCCGCACAACGAATGGGAGCCGCAGGAGGATGTGCCGCAAGACACTACCCCAACGACACCATCTCGATCGTCCTCGGTGGCTTCAGCCAGCACCCTGCAAGTCCGCTGCCCACATTGTCTGTCTTCCCGCATCGATACACGCAACCTCGCCCGCAAAGCCGGCAGCACGATCGGCAGCGTCGCGGGCGCAACGGGGGGCATGGCGGCCGCGCTCGCGGGCGCGGAAACCGGCGCAGTCGTCGGCTCGATCGCGGGACCGCTTGGCACTGTCTTTGGCGGCCTGGCCGGAGCAGTGATCGCGGGTCTCGTCGGTAGTGCCGCCGGCTGTGCAGCGGGCTCGGCAGTCGGCGCTGCCATCGACGATAACGTGCTCGACAACCATCTCTGTCTTGCCTGCGGTCACGCCTTCAGCGTCATGCAGGACTGATCCCCAGGCCTCCTGGCCAGCCTTCGTTCCTCCCCTTCTCTTCCCATCTGCCCGGCCCCGGCCGGGCTGTATGCACCTGCTTTTCCTAAAAGGAGTTCACATGCACCTCGTTTCCTCCATGGCCTATGTCGGCCAGCAACCATGGCACGGACTCGGCAGTCAGCTCACGCCGCGCCAACCCATCGAAGTCTGGGCTAAGCAGGCCGGTATGGCCTGGACCATCGAATCGTCTGAAGTCCGCTTCGTTACTGGCAATGGCAACCTGGGCGCCATTCACGCCTATCCCGATCAAAGGGTGCTTTACCGGTCGGACACCGAGGCGCCCTTGTCGGTCGTCTCTGCCCGCTATCAGGTCGTGCAGCCCGCGGAAATTTTGGAGTTCTATCGCGATCTCACGGAGGTCAGCGGCTTCGAGTTGGAGACCGCTGGAGTGCTCAAGGAAGGTCGGAAATTTTGGGCGCTGGCGAAAACCGGCCAGTCCGGCACGCTCAAGGGTAAGGACACCGTGAATGGCTATCTGCTGCTTGCCACCGCTTGCGACGGGACACTTGCGACCACTGCGCAGTTCACGTCGATCCGCGTCGTGTGTAACAACACGCTGCAGATCGCGTTGGGCAACGGTACGGGCGCAGTCAAGGTTCCTCACCGCTCACAGTTTGACGCGGCTGCCGTCAAACGCCAGCTTGGTATCGCAGTGTCTTCGTGGGATGCCTTCATGGTCCGCACCAAAGCGCTGGCCGAACGCAAAGTCACCGATTCGGCAGCGGAAGTCTTCTTCCGGCGCGTGTTGACTTACCCCACGACCAATCCAGCCGACAGCGCAGCGCTGGCCGTCAATGAACGCGCGCTCAAGGCCGTCTCGCAGCTCTATGGCGGCCGCGGCAAGGGTGCCGAATTGGCGTCTGCGTCGGGGACTGCCTGGGGCTTGCTCAATGCGGTCACCGAATTCTGCGATCACCACCGTCGAGCTCGCACCGACGACCACCGGCGCGATGCGGCCTGGTTCGGTCAGGGCGCCACCATCAAGCAGAAGGCGTGGGATGAAGCGCTCAAACTGGTCGTGTAGCTGTCTTCTGCTTCTCCCTTCTCATCTACCAGCCCGGTCGAGTTCGCTCACCGGGCTTTGTTTTTCTGGAGGCTGTATGAGTGCCCTCGAACCAATCCGGCCCAGACCCCGGCGCGCAGCATTGAAGCTGGTCAAGACGACTGAATTGTCCCGCGCCGACTGGCTGGAAGTCCGTCGAACCGGCATCGGCGGATCGGACGCCGCTGCTGCAGTCGGCCTAAACCCTTACAAGAGCCAACTGGAACTGTGGCTGGAGAAAACCGGCCGGGACGCGGAACTACCGAAGCCCGACCCCAACGACACCACGGAGCCGATCTATTGGGGAACGCTGCTGGAGCCCATCGTGGCGGCTGCGTACACCCAGCAGACCGGACGCCGCGTGCGCAAGGTCAATGCCGTGCTGCGGCATCCCACCATCCCCTTCATGCTCGCCAATCTGGACCGCGAGGTTGTCGGCGTGCATGACGTACACATCCTCGAATGCAAGACGGCGGGCGAGTTCGGTGCCCGGCACTGGCAAGACGGTGTACCGGAGTACGTGCAGCTACAGGTTCAACACCAATTGGCCGTCGCAGGCAAGCAAGCGGCCGACGTGGCCGTGCTGCTGTGCGGCCAGCAGTTGGCCGTGCATCGCATCGAGCGGGACGACGAGCTGATCGCGCGGCTGATTCCGTTGGAAGCGCAGTTCTGGCACTACGTCGAAACGGACACACCACCACCGGGAGACGGCTCCGAATCCGCCGACCGGGCGCTGCGCTGCCTGTACCCCAGGGACAGCGGAGGCACGGTGGATTTCTCGGACGACCGTCAGCTATCGGCAACCTTTGCTGACTTGGTTGCTGTGCGCGAGCAGATCGAAGCACTGGAAGTGGCGGCAGCCAAGCTCAAGCAGACGATCCAGTACGCCATGGGCGACGCCTCGCGAGCGTTGTTCGATAGCGGCGAAGTCACGTTCCGGCGCAGCAAGGACGGCACCAGCACCGACCTGGAACGATTGCTGGCCGACCACCCAGACCTTGCCCAGCAGTACGCCATCCCGAAAGCCGGCTCGCGCCGCTTCCTCATGTATCCCTAACGGAGTTTCCCCATGCTCAAAGGACTCGCTATCACTCCGCCCGTCATCGGGCGGATTTCCATCGGCCGCCTGGTCGAGAAGAACGGCAAGCGTCTGCCGGAGAAGGATGACCAGTTCACGCTGACCACGCAGGTGCAGAACCGCGACGGGTGGATGCTGCATCCGCTCAACGAAGCGCTGCGCAAGGCCACACCGGGCAAGCTGCGATCGATTCCGGTACGGCTTTTGTTCAATGAACCTGACTTGAACCTGAGAGCCGAATATTGCCTCTTTGACCGCGACACTGGACGCCCGGTCTGCGTCGGCAACGGCGAGCGGTGCAAGCGGGTCGAGCAGAACGGCATTTCGATCCTGCCCTGCCCTTCGCCGGATGGCTGCCAGTTTGGCGGTCCCGGTGGCTGCAAGCCGTATGGCCGGCTCAACGTCGTTGTGGGCGACGAAGATGAGATGGGCTCGTTCATTTTCCGGACCACCTCATTCAACTCGATCCGTACGTTGGCTGCGCGGTTGCAGTACTTCAGTGCGGTGTCCAGCAACCTGCTTGCCTGCCTAGCACTGGAGCTGAAGCTGCGAGGCAAGTCCACCACCCAGAGCTATCGAGCCGCGATCTACTACGTCGATCTCGGTGTACGCGCGGGAATGACGCTAGAAGCCACGATCACCGAGGCTCGCGAGCTGGACGCACGCCGCAAGGCAAGTGGGTTCGACCAGACAGCTTTGGATGCTGCGGCCAAGGTGGGCTTTGCCAACGGCGCCTTCGAGGACAGCCCGGAGGAAGCTGCCGCAGTTGCCGAGGAGTTCTACCCCGAATCGGCCAGCAACAGCAACACCGAGTCCGGTGAAGCTGGGGCAACCGGAGAACCCAAGCCGCCAACCCTGCGCGACAAGCTGGACCGCAAGGCGGCATTGCTGGGCGGGACGGCTGCATGATCCGGCTGTCCTGCTGGGTGTTGTCGATCGGGGCAACCGGCACCGCAATCTGCCTGTCAGTGCTCGCCGGCTGGCAGCGCGGCGGATCGCTGGCCGAGCGGCTAGTGTGGGTAGCCATTGGCGTCGTGCTGGTCGCCAGTGCGCACCTGCTGCCTGCCCTGGTCCGGGATTCGCCTTACCGCGTGCGTGTCGTCGCTGGCGTGTTGTGGCTGGCCTGCATGGCAACGGCCTGTTTCGGCCATTTGACCTTTTTCGTCCTTGCCCAGCGGCATGCCGGAGAACTGCGGGCCACTGCGGTTCCCTTGACCAAAGCTGCACCAGCTGTTCGCAGCCTCACAGCGGTCATGGCAGAGCGGGCCACCGTGACTGGGTTACTGGCGACGGCAAATGCGCGACGCTGTTCCGGTAACTGTACGACGCTGGAAGCCCGCCGAGTCACACTGGCTGCCAAGCTCGATGCGCTAGATACCGAAGCAGGGGAAATCCGGCATCGGCAGTCAGCTGATGATCGGGCAGAGGAACGGCGTGACACTCTAGCCGCCGATCCAGTCACGGCGCGACTCGCTGCGTTACTGGGTACGACAGTGACCCGCGTCGATCTGCTGTCGGGGCTCGCCTTCGCTGCGGTACTGGAAGGCGTCGCCTGCCTGTTGTGGACGGTCACGCTACGGTCACGGCCACAGTTCTCAGCGGCTCTAGTGGGTGTGGCACCCGTCACGGTCGGCCATCCGCCAGCCATGGCGAGTCACATGCCGGAGTCCGGAAGTCACGAGGCAAAGACGGAGAGTCACGCGCCGATCGGCGAACCGGTCACGCCGCTACCGGTAGTCGAATCAGCCGATTCCGACGTGACGCAGCTCGCGCAGGCGATCACGACGGGGCGGGTCCGCCCGACCGTGGCCGATATCCGCCGTCACCTTGGCTGTTCGCAGGCCCGTGCTGCAGCGTTGCGGCGCCAACTCGCCGCTCTCGATTCGTCCTGAGGGCATACAAGCCGGGGCTTCGGCCCCGGCTCTCTCTTCTTTCATCTACCCGACATCGGGACAAGGCCGTGCCGAAACCCAAAACCAACATCGATTTCGTCCGCGAGCTGATGGACTTCTCGCGCTTCGGGCCACTGGCGCAGATGTTCGTGATCGATGCGCTTTGCAAGTGGTCCGACAAGATCGCGGCAGCACCGATCGAGGAGCTGCGCACAGCGTTCGAGAACAATCCACTGATCGCCGCCGAAGCTTGGCAGGGCGTGGCACGCGAGATCAAGGACAAGCTGGATGCCCACTTCGCTCAACAGCGCTGACATGCCCAATTCCGCTGTATCGATCGGGAGAACCGCAGGCATCTCTTCGGGCAACACGGACGCAAATCACACGCCGAACCCACCATTTGTAACATCGTCAAGATTTCACACCTTGTGGGGAGAGCGCACAACCCATTGATTCTTAAACGGAATGGAGCCCTACAGATGCTTACAAATTAAAACGGTATCGAATCGGTCGATCGACCAAACTTTCTCCATCAACAGACCACATTCACTGGTCACGGGAGAACGCAGATGAACAACATGCAACCGAACACTCAAGGTCAACAATATGCCGGCGCATCGCTGGGCCAGGTGCCGCAATCGCGTCGCATGCATCCGCTGATGGCCGGTGCTGCCGTCGCGGTGATCATTGCAAGCGTGGCGGCGGTGGCCGCCATCACTGGAGTGCTGCCCACCTCCAAGGCCACACAGGGCAGCACCAACCCGAACGTCGCTGCGCAAGCTTCAGCCGCACCGTCGGCCTCCGCACCCCTGGCGCTGGCCGCGCCCAATCAAGCGGCCCCGGCCTATCCTGCACAGCCGAACGCGGTGCGACACGCGGTACATCGTCCGGCCCCGTCGTATGCGGAACATAACCCGTCGTCGTCGAACGCCGACTATGCGCAGCCGCGCCCGGCCGCCAACCCGTATGCCGGTCAGGTGACCGCCATCACGCCCGTCACCACGCAGCAAGGCAACGAAACCGGTCTGGGCATGATCGGAGGTGCAGTGGTGGGCGGCCTGCTGGGCAACCAGGTCGGCAAGGGCAATGGCCGCACGCTGGCGACCCTCGCTGGCGCAGTAGGCGGCGGCTATGCAGGCCATGAGGCCGAAAACTACTACCACCGCGACACGTCCTACAACGTCAGCGTACGCATGGACAACGGCGCCACCCGCACCTTCACGTACAAGGCCGCGCCGGGCTTCCAGGTAGGCGACCGCGTGCATGTGGAAAACGGTAGCTTGGCGGCAGGCTGATCGCTGCACGCTGCCACAGGCAGCAAGTAACCGGCCTCTGGGCCGAATGCGGTTCAGTTAAGCGCAGAGTCAGAAACAAGCAAAGAGGCTGCTCCAGGAAATCGGAGCGGCCTTTTTTGTGCCCTTAACTTGACGGCATTGCAGGCACAAGCCGGGCTTCGCGCCCGGCTTTTTCTCTCTCAATTTCCCACATCCCGACGACCCTGCACCCGGTTTTGCTGGAGGCAGGCGTTCGCCCATCTTTGGGAAAACACCATGACGGATACCTCTGCACCCGCATTGACGCGGCCACGCCTGCCACTCGGGCAACTGGTAGCAACACCCGGCGCTATCGCCGCACTAACTGCGGCAGGTATGTCGGTTTTCATACTGTTGAACCGCCACGCCCGGTGGGATTGGGGCGATCTCTCGCCCGAGGATCTCGCTCTGAACAACCTCGCGGCCATCACCAGCCAGCGTGTGCAATCCAGCTATTTGCTCGGGAATAGGCAGAAGGTGTGGATCATCACAGAGTGGGATCGGTCCGTGACAACTGTGCTGCTGCCAGAGGACTACTGATTTCTTTCCCCCGGCCCACCACCCCTACCTCAACCGCCTACGCTTAGGTTCTGGCTCCACCTCTGGCTGGCGCTCCCCCTCGGGCGTCAGCGAAAGCTTCAGCGGCTCGAAAAGGTCTGAGAGCGTTAAGCCCAACACATTGCATATCACGGCGAGCGTTTCCACCGTCGGATTGGCAACACCTCTCTCAATCGCGCTGATCCGCGTCCGATCAAGCAATGCGGCGTCGGCCAACTCCTCTTGGGAAAGCTCTGCCTCGATACGGCAATCCTTGACACGCCGACCAATGGCGGTCGCCACAGGGTTGCGCTTGTCGCGAGGTTTGGGTTTCGCAGTCATCCGGCAAAGGATGCATTTCACGATGCCTTTGCAACCACGCCTTATAAACACCATTACAATGATGTTTATAAGCATCAGAAATAAGTATCCACACCGCAACTCAACTATCTGCCTCTGCACTCTCGTGCTCAGAGGCTCCAGCGCAGCGGTGTGCCGGGTAAGCAAAAGCAAAAGCCATAGCAACCAAGCAACACACGCGGGCATGCCAACCCGGCTTTGGGCAGGCACTCCGCACAACATCAACAACAAGGGAGTCCATCAATTGAACAACACTCGAACTCTTCGGTTCTCCACCATCGCGTTGAGCGCGGTGATGGTTGCCGTCCTGTCTGCCTGTGGCGGCGGGGACGGCAGCAGCACAGCAGGGAACGGCACTACAACGGCACCAGTGGCCAGCCCGCAGAGCCTGACAGGCACCGTGGCAGTCGGTACGGCCTTGGCGGGCGCCAAGGTCGTTGTCACCGATGCCAAGGGCAACACCGCATCGACCACCAGTGACGCCAGCGGCAGCTACACCGTGCCGCTCTCGGGCCTCACGGCTCCGCTGCTGATTACGGCCAACGACCCGGCCGGTATCTCGCTGCCGCTGTACTCGGTAGTTGCCAGTACGGCGACCGGCAGTTCCGCACCGGTTGTCGCCAACGTGACGCCGCTGACTACGGCCGTGACCGCCCAACTGACCTCCGATGGCAATCCGGGAGGCTTGGCATCGTCCTCTGCGCTGGCTGGCGTGTCTTCTTCTGCCGTTGCCGCCTCGGTGGCGAAGCTCAATACCGCCCTGTCAGCCATCCTTGCCGCGAAGGGACTGGATGCCGGGTCGTTTGATCCGATTGGTGGCGCCTTCACGCCGAACCAGACGGGTGCGGACGCGGTGATCGATGCAGTGACCATCACGCAATCGACCACAGGAAGCGGCCTGCAGCTTTCCAGCGTGGCGGACCCGAACACGGCGATCCAATTGAATCAGACCGCCACGTCTATGGCGACCCTCGCGGTGCCTCCGCAGCCGGCCAACTATCTGGCGACACTGGTTGCGCAACTGGGCCAGTGCTTGGCGGGCACGGCCTCGGCCTGCTCAACGGCCATTGATGCGGGCTACCTGAACCAGGGCTTCGCTACCTTCCTGGCGCGTCACCCCGGCCTGGCAGCCTCAGGCTCAAAGCTGACGGGGGTGAAGACGGTGACGTTCCTCAAGCCCAACACGCTACCGAACATCACCGGGAATGCTGCGCTGGTGTACTTCCTGTTCACCGATGCGACGGGTGCGGCGAACTTTGCCAGCGACATCGTGCAGCAATTGCCCGATGGCACCTGGGACATCATCGGCAACCAGGAGCAATTCAACCTGTACATTGCGTCGTTCCTGGGCCGCAAGCAGTTCCTCAACGCGGCCGACACAGGCAACGGACGCCTCGAATCGGGATTGGACATTCGGATTCCCGCGACCTTCACGGTTGGCAGCACGGCGACCACCGTCACATCGGCCTTGGTGCAAGGCCCAGGCTTGCCATCTGGCGGCGTCTATCTGACGAATATCGATCCGCAGATCAATCCGCGCCTGACGTTCCCGACGCCGGCATTGACAGCGCCGTTCGTCACCAACGGCGCTGTCGCCAGGCCAGATGTCGGGATGTCAGCGCAATACAAGTGGTCTTGGTCGTCACTGTCGGGAGGAAGCAGCGCCTACGTGCCAAATGGGCTCGCAGAATATGCTTCGCAGCCGGTGAACGTCTCCAGCATTGCGCAGTACGGGATCTACACCGTCACGCTGTACGACGCGACCGGGACCGTGATTGGCACGCCGCAAAAGGTGCTCAATGTCGGCCCGAACGTAGCGGCGGCAGCAGGTATTCACGCGCCGTGGCAGACGCTGAGCAGCGCAACGGTCGCCAGCTACCTGACCGCTGGCACCGTAGCGCCGGGGTGCATCTCGGCCAGTACGCCTGCCACCGTCACGTGGACCAATCCGGCCAACGCCCCAGCGTATCCAAATCTGTGGGCAGCGTTTGCCTCATCGTTCCCTCGGTCCGTTGTCAATGGCGTGCCTTCCGCTCTGGAATCGGCCGTGGCGATCAACTCGTCCACACCGACCACCAACAGCGACGGATCGCTTTCATCAACCATCGCCAATGCTCTGGGCGGGCTGACGGCGACCGCTAGCTGTGGCGCAGTCAACGCCCAGCAAGTGCAATTGGGCTGGCAGGCCGGCGGCCTCTATTACAGCAACACCTGGCAGTACAACAACTGACCCATGACACAGAACGGCAACCCGTACCCAGATGCGGGCGTCGTGACGGGGAGCCATTGAGCCGCGCTTGCGCTTGCAGGCGCGGCTTTTTCTTTTTGAACACCACCTTCAGAACACACCCATGAAACCGCATACCGCTACCCTGTTGGCTTCGATGCTGGCCGCACTCGCGCTCACCGCCTGCTCTGGCCGCGTGCTGGACTACCGGAACATGACCGTCTCGGGCGGGAAAATCTACGCGCAGAACAGCGACACACCCTTCTCCGGAAAAGTCACCAATGTCCCCTTCGGCGAAGCCGTTGAGAACAAAGGTCCGTTCCGCTTCATCTACAACATGGCCAATGCGGCACGCGAAACCACTGCTGATACCTTCGGCGTGGTTGGCAATACGATCTGCGACCTGACCGTCAAGAACGGATACCGGCACGGCGACGCTGTCTGCCGTGACGAACGCAACGGCACCAAGTATTACGAGTTGTCATTCAAGGAAGGCCGCATTACCGGCGACGTGAAGGTCTACTCAACCTACAGCAACGGCAAGCCCATCGCGATCGGCACCATTGGCGACAAAGGCATCGACGGCACGGTGAAAGCCTTCCGCCCGAAAGATCACGCCTTGGTCTACAAAGGGGAATTTACGGACGGCGTCAATCAGTCTGGCGAGGCCTACTATCCTGACAGTGGCAAGGTTATGCGCACCTTCATCCTTGATGCGTATGGTCGGGTCAAGGGCCCTCAGGTGACCTACTCGGAAGATGGGAAGAGGATCAGCTATACCGCCATCGCCGCAGCCATGGGCGACGCACCACTTGTGTATAGCTTTTACCCAGAAACCGGGAGGATCAAGACCTGCTTTCTCGGAATTGATTCACCGACCAGCGAGTGGATGTTCTCTTGGAGTGAAGCAGGCGCCCTCACCAAGATACCCAGCCAAGGTGACAAGCTTACCTACGAGAAGATATTCAAGTTCTGCAAAGAGAATATTCCGCCGAACACCGTGGATGCCGAACAGATCGCTAGGGATCTGGATGGCCTGCTGGCAAAGAACGTCAGCACAACGGCGTCACCGGACCCGCTGAGCACTCCGCAAAGCGTGGAAGCCGCCATCAATGGGGAAGACCGCACCGATTGGCCGAAGGAGGACAACGACTGCACTCAAGCATGGACGAAAGCTTTCCGCAAAGAGAATGGCCAAGAAGCCATGATCAACTACCAGATGGCGTGGGAGTGGGTGGACTGGTGTCGCGCTGACAAGCGTCCGCATTGAGGCCAGTCAGTACCGGACTGTCGGTAGCGATTCGATTGCAAGCCTCCAAGGAGGCTTGCCCTTCTTATCACGCGCTCTTTTTTTTCGTGGCGCAGACTACTGACAGCATTGAGCGCTGGCTTGCAACGACTTGCGGCAATACTCATCGAACTGCTCAGGAGGGAGCGCAGGCCGGCCCTGCGAACACACCATGATGAGTTCCCAATTCCAAGGCCTGATCATCGCAGCATGCCTGATCGGCTGCACGGTTTTCTCGGTGGTCCTTTGCATCAAGGTTCTGCCAAGCCCAGAGGAAAACCTGTCAGCGTTCGAACAATCTCGCCTGAGGCAGTACAACAATCTGGTGTTGGGCTGGGTCGTGCTGGCTGGCATCAACCTTGTCGCAGGGCATTTGATTGTCTACTACATGCTGGGTATGAAACCCATGTTTTGATGACAAGAACACCCAGATGCAGGAAGCACCGGAAATGGTGGTGTAGTGCCCAGTATTCGCCCAATGGCCAGTAGCAGTGTTGGCTTGCAATGTCGGCGCGAGCGCTGTCATTGACACGCCCATTCTGGCGACTGGATTTGACTTCGTTTGGATCTTCTTTCTTGATGTGCACGGCAGCTCTCCATCAGCGGCAGTCAACGGGATGTTGATGCTCAGCAGATGGGTGAGCGGCGTAGATTCTTGCTGTACCGACCTGCAGGCCAGCGATATGCTCGTCGCAGTGCCATGCTCCTGGGGATATGAACTGACTTGGATTCGATGACTATCACTACCCAGTGGGCTGGTTGCCCACCGGGTTGTAGTCCTTCCCTTCTCCGGGAAAGAGTCCTGGTCTGCGCTCCCCGCACAGACCAGAGGATCGGGTTTATATCCACCTTCGGCCGACTGCCTCCGGCTCCTATAAACCCCAAATAGTGCTGGCGGGGGTTGTAGATGCCCCCGCCAGTGAGGAAGGAAGAAGGGATATTCGCTGTCGCTGCTATCCCTTGTTTAATAGATCGCTTCGCTACGCTCGCTCACCTCACACAATCCCCCTCCGTAGGTTCCCCCTCACGCGTTTGCGGCGTGAGACGGGGAAAAAGCGATGTCGAAACATCACCACCTATAGGATGGGGGCATGCGCTGTATTTTTTTCATTTGGACCTGCCATCCGATGGAAGGCATCACCAGCCTGTGAAGCCACTGGTGCAACTCAAGGTCGCGTAGATTGCAGTGCGACGGCGCTCAGACTGCGCTCGGTTTCGGCGCGGTTGCAGCGAGGATGCAAAAAGGTGGCACGCGGATTCGCAGCAGCGCAACGCGTGTTGGAGCGAGATTCACCTCAAGCGCATGGCGATGGCAACCGCCTGCTGCATAGGGCGTGCAGAGAAAAAACGTAGAGGAAGGGGGAAGCCCGCCCAATTCAGCCGCGGATCGGCATTGGGGGTGAGGTTGCCGGCGGCTGCGACGAGATCATCGACTTCGCGGCATAGAGACGCGGTGTGCGACAACTCGCACACCGCTGAGATGGAGGAATCGGCCGGGCCCATTCATAGCATGGGCCACGGTGGCAGTCAGCTCAGTACATCGGGCGGTGCCACCCTTGCTGCTGTCCATGCCAGACGGAAGGCCTACCATATGGCACATGCATCGGGCCAGGCTGCGGCACAGCCCATTGAGAAACAGGCTGTTCCACAGGCACCATGTTCGGCTGCTCGTATTGCGCGGGGAACTGCTGCATGGGCTGCATGAACTGATGCTGCCCCGGCGCCATCTGGGACTGCGCACCAAAGGCTGGAACTTCGTGCCCGGAGATCAACGCCACATTGGGATCAATCGGCAATCCAAGACGACGGCGCGCTTGGACCTCCTGCCGGATACGATACAGCGCCGATTTGAATCCAGACATGGTTCCTGCCGTGCCGTGTTCTTCATTGATCGTTACCAGCAATGCCTCCAGCGGTACGTCTTCGTCAATGGCTTGTTCAAGCGTCAGATATAGCGTTCGGACGAGTCCGGTAAACGTGCGGCTCTGCCCACGAAGCTGGTTGACCTTCTGCTGGAAACGCTGGTGGGAGGTACTGGGCGTTGCGTGGAATTGATTGTTGTTGGTCATGATTGTCGGGAAGCAGGTATTGAACGGATTCGGATTGGCTTGAAGTCGGCTTGTTGTTCGTGCGGATTAGGCACCCTCTCCCGCCGTCACCTGACGACCGCCGCAGGGATTACGCATGTGCTCCAGCATGGCCTCAAGGAGCGTCGCGCACGTGCGGATTTGGGGCTCGATAACCATGTAGCGCATCCCCTCTTCAGCCTTATGTTCCTCGAGCCAGCGCTGGAACCTGTAGCGTTGGTCGTCGATAATTTCTTCGATACAGGCCCCGATTGCTTCGAGCAATTCTTGCTGGTTCATGCCGGTGGCTTCAGTATTTGCCTGCTTGGGTGCAACCGTTAGTTTGCCGAAGATGTCGTCAAGTGCATCGACGGAGGCATTGGAGCTGGAGTTGTTTCCTTTACGCATGGTTGCCCCCTTACGCCGATGCGCACAGTTGTGCACGGGAGGCAATCCAAGCATCCACGTCCGATTCGAGAAACCCGATCGAGCGGGCGGTGAGCTTCACCTTGCGCGGGAACGTCGGGTCGCTCGCCATCAGCACGTACAGCGTGGCACGCGACAAGCCCGTGCGTTCGATAAGTTGCTTCATGCGCAGGATGCGCAGGGCCTTATCAAGCTGGCGAGCCATCTGGCTCCTGCCATCGGAGCCGGTGTTGCTGTTGAGTGGAATTTGCCGCTGTGCGGCTTGGTGAAACTGAGTAGACATCGCGTCCTCCATCACAGTTGCGGTGAACGAGTTGTCTGTGCTCGTTCACCGAGATCCGGCGTGTGCCGTGAGTGATGAAGTCTTGGGGCGGAACATCGGTTCCGGGCAAGCGACCATCTAGGGACGATTGCCTGCCCTTGTCTGGCAAGGCTTGCCAGCGTCCAGAGCGGAACAAGCCGGAACTCCGCCCGGAACAACTTCCACTTCAGACCGGGAACATGTTCGGTGGCAACATGTCTTCCGCCTTCCGAAGTATGCGACGAACGTAGCTGTCGGATACGTCGTATTTCTTTGCCGTTTGCTGGGTGGGGTCCTTGGCGTTGTCTTTATCCAGGGCCTTCCAGTAGGCGATGAGTTCCTGCTTCTGCTTGTGAGTCAGCTTGCGCCGGATGGCGCCCTGTGGTTCCGGGGAGTCTTGCGGCACAGTGACGTCAGGGGCATCACCATCGTGCGCCAAACCATATCGATCAAGATAGTCGATTGCTGATTGGCGCGGAATGAAGCAGCGCAACGCCATCGCTTTCACTGGAAGGCCCGTTTGCGTACACGCGACCAATCGGCCTGCGGCGAACTCATCGCGCAAGGCCTGCAGGACATTATCGAAATGCTGTTCCTGCAACCGATCTTGTTGAACGACATCGGCCTCAGTCATCAGAATTGGCTCCCAAGCAGGGCGATTGGGCAGTTCGGAGTAGGCCTGCATGAATGCCGCTGCTTCGCCCTCTGCCATCGGATAGCGCAGCGGTGGCAACTTGGGTAAGAGCCCCTCGAGAATGATCCGATCCGTTTCATCCAGGGCATAGGGAAACGCAAGCTCCGGACCTTCTTGGAATGCGCCAACCTCCTGCCATATGCCTGGCAAGGCGGCCTTTGCCAAGAGGGCTTGACCTGGAACGGCTCGCCCCGTCGCATCGGTATCTGCCGACACGTCTTGCGGCCGTGGTTTGGACATCTTGCCGACAACACATTCGATGCCCTCAAACCCTTGCTGCTTCACCGGATAAGTCGCTTCGGCGATTGCCATGCAGAGACTGTGATATTCAATGAGATGGCCAGGCGGAAGATGGACGCGGTCTTGCATGGATACCCGTTGTGACACCGTTGTAAAGCTCACGAGTATATTAGCTTGACCATCTGTCTAGCGTAGTAACGCCCTGCTTTCGCCGCCCAACCATTCAAACGAGATCGATGGCGTCGAGCTTGGCCCTCATCCGATCATGGCGCAAGTGCCCATAATGCTGGTCGATCATCTCGGTCGACGTAACCGCCATCCGGGCCACCTCGAAGCTATCGTGAGCAAAACGAAATCGAATTCGTCGGCGGGTTGCCCAACAATGGCCGGCGTAGCGGGCGCGAGAGGCGTCCCGCTGACCAGTTATCAAGCTCTCGCCGCGATCGAAACGACGTCAACTCCGGCCTTCAACTTGTCCAGATGATCGGCCCACTTCTGCATCATCGCCCTCCGCTCTTTGATGAACTTCGTGCGGTTATATGCCTTGCCGAGCGTGTCAGGTACGGCATGGGCGAGCTGATGCTCAATCACTTCGGGCTTCTGCTCCAACTCCTCGTGAAGAATCGTGCGTGCCATCGCCCGAAAGCCGTGGCCAGTGATTTCTGTCCGCGTGTCGTAGCCCAAGCGACGCAGAGCCGCATTGACTGCGGCATCACTCATCGGGCGCTGGGCCGAACGCGCTCCCGGAAAGACGTAACGACCGTTGCCAGTCAGCGCGTGAAGCTCCCGCAGAATCTGGACGGCCTGCGACGCGAGCGGAACCAGATGCTCGGTCGAGGTCTTCGTGACAAGGTACCGCCACTCGCCCTTGTCAAGATCGAACTGAGCCCACTCGGCCTTGCGCAGCTCTCCGGGTCGAGTGAACAGCATTGGTGCGAGCTTGAGCGCGCAGAGGACAGGAAAGGTGCCAGAAAAGCCATCGAACGCCCGAAGCATGGCCCCAACCTTCGCCGGCTCCGTAATGGAAGCAAAATGGGTCGTCTGCGCCGGTGGAATGGCATTGACCAGATCGCGAGCCGGATCAAATTTACAATAACCTTCCTTGATTCCGTAGCGGAATGCGCGGCTGATCTCGCCGCGAACCTTGTGGGCTGTGAAACGAGCGCCGCGACTGTCGATCCGCTTGAGGACTGTCAGGACTTCGGGCGCATCGATTTCCGCTACCGGCCGCTTGCCCATCCACGGGAAAACATCTTTCTCGAAGCGAGCCTTGGTCTTCGCCATCGACCCAGCCGTAACGTACGGCTTGAGTTCATCCATCCAGCCGAGCGCAACGGCCTCGAAGGAATTGGTCGCGGCGAGGCGCGCCGCACGCTTATCAGCTTTCTTCGCTTCGCCGGGATCGACACCGGCGGCAAGCTTCTTTCGGGCGTCATCACGCTTCTCCCGAGCAGCAGCTAACGACACGTCCGGGTAGACACCCAACGCAAGCCGCTTCTCCTTGCCCAGGAAGCGGTATTTGAGCCGCCAGTATTTCCCGCCGGACGGCGAAACCTCGAGGTACATACCGCCGCTATCAGCAAGGCGGTACGGCTTTTCACGCGGAGCGGCTTTACGAATCGCGACGTCGGTCAACGGCATAAGGCATCTACCTTACGGCACTAGGGGGCACTTTTCCCGGGGGCATTTGCTAGACTGCGAAGATTCCCCCGGAGGTGCCCCCACATGCCCCCGGATTCAGACGGGCATCGCTAGATAACGCTGGAATAAAAAAACCCGTGAAGCCTTATGCTATCACGGGTTTTTGGATTTCCGAGGATTCCCTCGGATGGGTATTTGGTGCCGGCTGCAGGACTCGAACCCGCCACCTGATGATTACAAATCAACTGCTCTACCTGATGAGCTAAGCCGGCAAAGAACCGCGATTCTAGCGCAAGCCGGCTTACTTGACGACCTTCAGCGATGGTTTGCCACCAATGCGCGGCACGTTGGGCGGTGTGGGCTCGTCATCAGCGCCACCGTCCGTCTCGACAGCGACAGGCACCGGCGCCGATTCAGAGTCGATCGCGGCCAGCTTGGGCGGCGGGTTGTTCTCGCGCTCCGTGGCCGCCTGCGTGGTCGGCGTGCTGCGCTCGACCGGGAAGGCCATGCCCTGCCCGTTCTCACGCGCATAGACGGCGAGCACGTTCTCGACCGGCACCTCGATCTTGCGCGACACACCCGAGAAGCGCGCGTGGAAGGTGATCCACTCGTTGCCCATGTCGAGCTGGCTGGTCGCGTCAAAGCTCACGTTCAGCACGATCTCGTCGTTCTTGACGAACTCGCGCGGCACGTTGGTGCTGTTGTCGACGAACACGGCGATGTACGGCGTGAAGCCGTTGTCCGTGCACCATTCATAGATGGCCCGGATCAGATAGGGCTTGGTCGAAGTTTCCGGCATGATGAAATGAGTGACCGTTGGGCGCGGCCGCGCGCGGGTTCAACCCAAACGCGACCGGCAACCCGGCGGCGATCAACGGCGCATCACCTTTTCCGACGGGGTCAGCGCTTCAATATACGCCGGGCGGCTGAAGATACGCTCGGCATATTTCATCAGCGGGGCAGCGTTCTTCGAGACTTCGATGCCGTAGTGGTCCAGGCGCCACAGCAGCGGCGCAATCGCCACGTCCAGCATCGAGAACTCTTCGCCGAGCATGTACTTGTTCTTCAGGAAGATCGGGGCGAGCTGCGTGAGGCGGTCGCGGATGGCGGCGCGCGCCTTCTCGTGCGACTTCTCGGCGGCCTTGCCCTTCTCGTTCTCCAGCACGGCCACGTGCGTGAAGAGCTCCTTCTCAAAGTTGAACAGGAACAGACGGGCGCGAGCACGCTGCACCGGGTCAGCCGGCATCAGCTGCGGGTGCGGGAAGCGCTCGTCGATGTACTCGTTGATGATGTTCGACTCGTACAGGATCAGGTCGCGCTCGACCAGGATGGGCACCTGGCCGTACGGGTTCATCACCGCGATGTCTTCCGGCTTGTTGAAGAGATCGACATCGCGAATCTCGAAATCCATGCCCTTTTCGAACAGGACGAGGCGGCAACGCTGCGAGAACGGGCAAGTGGTGCCCGAGTACAAGACCATCATGGTTGTAGTTCCTTGACGCATGGGCCGGGGGCGGCCCGATGACGGTACAACCGCAGCAATAAACCATCGCCACGGCACAAAAAGCGGAAAGGCAAAGGGCTAGGACCAGTTCTGCACCGGCCTAGCCCTTGCCCGGAAAACACGGATTTTACTTGATGTCCTTCCAGTAGGCCGCATTCAGGCGCCAGGCCAGCACGAAGAACACGCCAATGAACAACAATACCCACACGCCCAGGCGCTTGCGCAGGTTGCCAGCGGGCTCGGCCATCCAGTCCAGATAGGTGACCAGATCCGCCACGGCTTGATCGTATTCGACGGAGTTCAGCTTGCCCGGCGTGACCTGCTCGAAGCCGACCAGCTTGTGCTCCATCTCGCCGCCGTGCTCGGACTTGACCGCTTCATACTTCGGCACGCGCTGCCCCTGCAGTTCCCACAGCACGTGCGGCATGCCGACCTTGTCGAACACCAGGTTGTTCCAGCCGGTCGGACGCGTGTCATCGCGGTAGAACGTGCGCAGATAGGTGTAGAGCCAATCGCTGCCGCGCGCGCGAGCGATCACCGACAGGTCCGGCGGCATGGCGCCAAACCACTTCTTGGCGTCCTCGCGGTCCATGGCGATGTGCATCGTATCGCCAACCTTGTCGGCGCTGAACAGCAGGTTCTGCTTGATCTGCTCTTCGGACAGGCCGATGTCGCGCAGGCGGTTGTAGCGCATCGCGCTGGCACCGTGGCAGTTCAGGCAGTAGTTGACGAACAGCTTGGCGCCGCGCTGCAGCGCGGACGTGTCGCTGGATTGGTTGGGGGCCGGATCGAGCGGCACGCCGCCCTCGTTGGCCATCACAGGCGCGGCAAACACGAGGCCGGCCAAGGCGAAAATCGCAAGCAGCTTTTTCATTCTTGTGTCCCTTCTTGTGTCCTTGTGCTCGGCTCGAATCAGTGCGGCGTGAAGGTGACGCGCTCAGGCACCGGCTTGAACGTCCCGATCTGGCTCCAGATCGGCATCGCGAGGAAGAACGCGAAGTACAGGATGGTGCCGATTTGCGAGACGATCGAACCCGCCGGGCTCGGCGGCTGGATGCCCAGGTAACCGAGCACCGCGAAGGCGATCACGAAGAGGATCAGCAGCGTCTTGTGGAAAGCCGGGCGATAGCGGATCGACTTGACCGGCGACTGGTCCAGCCACGGCATGAAGAAGAAGATCACCACCGAGCCGCCCATCACCACTACGCCCCAGAACTTGGCATCGATGAAGGCAAAGCCCAGCGCCAGGATCACGGCCACACCCACCGCCACGCCCTTGACCTTCATGTTCTTGGAGCGCACGAACAGCAGGCCCAGCATGATGGCCAGGAAGCCCCACAGGATCGGCAGGAAGTCCGACGTGGTCGCGCGCAACATCGAGTAGAACGGCGTGAAGTACCACACCGGCGCGATGTGCGGCGGCGTCTTCAGCGAGTCCGCCGGGATGAAGTTGTTGGCTTCCAGGAAGTAGCCGCCCATTTCCGGCGCGAAGAACACGATCGCGCTGAAGATGAACAGGAACACCGCCACGCCCACGATGTCGTGCACCGAGTAGTACGGGTGGAACGGGATGCCGTCGAGCGGAATACCGCGCGCGTCCTTCTTGGCCTTGATCTCAACGCCGTCCGGGTTGTTCGAGCCCACTTCGTGCAGCGCGATGATGTGCGCCACCACCAGGCCCAGCAGCACCAGCGGCACCGCAATCACGTGGAACGAGAAGAAGCGGTTCAGCGTCGCGTCCGACACCACGTAGTCACCGCGGATCCACAGCGACAGGTCCGGGCCGATCAGCGGGATGGCGGAGAACAGGTTCACGATCACCTGCGCGCCCCAGTACGACATCTGGCCCCACGGCAGCAGATAGCCCATGAAGGCTTCGGCCATCAGGCACAGGAAGATCAGGCAACCGAAGATCCACACCAGCTCGCGCGGCTTGCGGTACGAGCCGTACAGCATGCCGCGGAACATGTGCATGTAGACCACGATGAAGAACGCCGAGGCGCCGGTCGAGTGCATGTAGCGCACCAGCCAGCCCCACGGCACCTCGCGCATGATGAACTCCACGCTCGCATAGGCGACCGGGATGCCGGCGGCGTTGAGCGTGCCGTCCGGCTTGTAGTTCATCACCAGGAAGATGCCGGTGAGGATCTGGATCACCAGCACCAGCAGCGCCAGCGAGCCGAAGAAATACCAGAAGTTGAAATTCTTGGGCGCGTAGTACTCCGACAGGTGCGCCTTCCAGAGTTCGGTCATCGGGAAGCGCGCGTCGATCCAGCCCAGCAGCCCGGTTGTCTCCACCTTCTTCTCGGCCATGATCAAGCCTCTCCTTTCTCGTCTTTACCGATCACCAGCTTCGTGTCGGACAGGAACATGTACGGCGGCACGTCCAGGTTCTGCGGCGCGGGCTTGTTCTTGAACACGCGGCCAGCCAGGTCGAACGTGGAGCCGTGGCACGGGCAGACGAAGCCGGGGTCGCCGGCGAGCTGCACATTGGCGCCAGCGGGGAACGGGCCGGACGGCGAGCAGCCGAGGTGGGAGCAGATGCCGACCACGACCAGCAGGTCCTTGTGTTCGGCGCGGGAGCGGGTTTCGTTCTTGCAGTAATCCGGCGTCTTCATGGTGAAGGGGACGTCGGAGTTGGGGTCGGCGACTTCAGCGTCGGCCTTCTTGAGCGAAGCCAGCATGTCGGGGGTGCGCTTGAGCAGCCAGACGGGCTTGCCACGCCATTCCACGACCTTCATCTGGCCGGGGGCCAGGTCGCTTACGTCCGCCTCGATGGGCGCGCCGGCCGCACGGGCCTTTTCAGATGGTGCGAATGTGCAAACGAAAGGGGCCGCCACTGCAACCCCTCCCACACCGCCAGCCACGGATGTCGCAATCAGCAGATTGCGGCGACCCTTGTCCACGTTTTGCTGGTCACTCATTCAAGACCCCAGGGTGAGAAATCAAGATAGGTTTCGCGTCAACCTTAAATTATACCGGAGCGTACGTGGCCAATGATAGCCGTCGCCGGCCGCACGCCTTGCAGATATAGTGGCGACGCACATCGGTGCCAAACCTGTGCCCGACGCGGGCTGCAAGCATGCGGCTCGTAACAATTCAGGTCAACCGATCGGCAGCTTGACCGTTTGTCTCGAATCAAACAATCCGGAGAAAACCGATGGCACTGATGCAAGACTTCAAGAAATTCGCGATGCGCGGCAATGTGATCGACCTGGCGGTGGGCGTGATCATTGGCGCCGCGTTCGGCAAGATCGTCGATTCGCTGGTCAACGATCTGATCATGCCGCTGATCGCTCGCATCATCGGTAAGCTCGATTTTTCGAACCTGTTCATTGAATTGGCCGAGGCGCCAGCCGGCGTGCCGCATACGCTGGCCGACCTGAAGAAGGCCGGCGTGCCTGTGTTCGCCTACGGCAACTTCATCACGGTCGCCGTCAACTTCCTGATCCTGGCCTTCATCATCTTCCTGATGGTGCGCGCCATCACGCGCATGACCGAGGCCAACCAGCCGCCCGTCACCGCCCCGGCCACGCCGGAAGACATCGTGCTGCTGCGCGAGATCCGAGACAGCCTGAAATCGAAGGCTTGATGCGGTATATGCGTCACACCGGATTCGGAATGTCGATGAAGGTGTGGCGCAGCCCAAAGTGCTCGGCGAGGTGGTTGCCGAGCGCCCGCACGCCGCCCCGCTCGGTGGCGTGATGGCCGGCCCCGATGTAGGCAACACCAGACTCCCGCGCCAGGTGCGTGGTCTGCTCCGAGGCCTCGCCGCTGAGGTATACGTCAACGCCAACAGCCACCGCCGCGTCGAACCAGCCCTGCGCCCCGCCCGTGCACCAGCCGACTGTGCGCACCGGTCGGTCCGCCCCGCCGATCACCAGCGGCACCCGCCCCAGCCGGGACTCCACCGTTGCAGCAAACGCACCAAGGGTCGTCGCCTCGGGCAACTCGCCAACCCAGCCCAGTTCATCCTCGCCAAAGCGCCCCAGCGGCGTGATCCCAAGCAACGCCCCCAACTGCGCGTTGTTGCCGAGCTCCGGGTGCGCGTCCAGCGGCAGATGGTAGGCGAACAGGTTGATGTCATGCGCCAGCAACTGCTTCAGCCGCGCATGCTTCTGGCCAACCACGCGCGCATCTTCGCCCTTCCAGAAGTAGCCATGATGCACGACGATGGCGTCAGCACGGGCCTCGATCGCCGCTTCAATCAACGCCAGGCTGGCCGTCACACCGGTCACGATGTGTGCAACCGATTCCCGCCCCTGCACCTGCAGACCGTTTGGGCAATAGTCCCGAAAACGGGCCGCCTGCAATAGGTCGTTCAAGTACAATTCAAGTTGTTTTCGATCCATTTCGACTGAAATTCACCCTATGTTGCGCCGCTTTTGGCTGTTTTTCGCACAAGCCGTGACGGTTATCCTCGCGCTCTGGTTTGTGATCGCCACCCTCAAGCCCGATTGGCTGCAACGCGGCAAGATAGCGGTGCAGTCCGGCTCGCCCATCGTCGCGCTCAAGGAAGTCGCGCCGCTCGGCCGCGCGGGCACGTCCAGCAACTCCTACGCGGAAGCCGCCCGGGTGGCCATGCCCGCGGTGGTCAACATCTTCAGCAGCAAGAACGCGCCCAAGCGCGGCACCAACCCGCAGGCCAATACGGACCCGTGGTTCCGCTTCTTCTTCGGTGACCGCGCACCCGAGCAGCGCCAGGAACCGACCGCCAGCCTGGGCTCCGGTGTGATCGTCAGTTCGGAAGGTTACATTCTAACGAACCACCATGTGGTCGACGGCGCGGACGAGATCGAAGTCGCCCTCACCGACGGCCGCAAGGCCAACGCCAAGGTGGTCGGCTCCGATCCGGAAACCGACCTGGCGGTGCTCAAGATCAACCTGACCAACCTGCCCGCGATCACGCTCGGCCGGCTGGAAAATGTGCGCGTGGGCGACGTGGTGCTCGCCATCGGCAACCCGTTCGGCGTCGGCCAGACGGTGACGATGGGCATCGTCTCGGCGCTGGGCCGCAGCCACCTCGGCATCAACACCTTCGAGAACTTCATCCAGACCGATGCGGCCATCAACCCTGGCAACTCGGGCGGTGCGCTGGTGGATGCCGAGGGCAATCTGCTTGGCATCAATACCGCCATCTATTCGCGCTCGGGTGGCTCGCTGGGCATCGGCTTCGCGATTCCGGTGTCGCTGGCAAAGCAGGTGATGGAATCGATCATCTCGACCGGCAGCGTGGTGCGCGGCTGGATCGGCGTCGAACCGCAGGACGTGACGCCGGAAATCGCCGAATCGTTCGGCCTGTCACGCAAGGACGGCGCGCTGATCGCCGCCGTGGTCCAGGGCGGCCCAGCGGACCGTGCGGGCCTGCATCCGGGGGACATTCTCACCAGCGTCAACGGCGAGACGATTCTCGATACGACGGCACTGCTCAACAGCATTGCCCAGCTCAAGCCGGGCGCAGAGGCAAAGGTGACGGTCTCGCGCAAAGGCAAGCCGGTCGACCTGACTGTCATGGTGGGCAAGCGTCCGCCGCCAGCCCGGCGCAACGTTCCGATGCCGGCGCCGGAAGAAGATCTGCAGTAAGCGCGCGGCGAAGCTTTCCACGCCAAAGACAGCGGCCTGCGGGTCGCTGTTTTCTTTTGAGGGCACGGCTCTCCCACCCATGCAGACTGTGCCAACACGCGCCGCGAGTCATATCCATCGCTCACTGCCGCTCACGAGAAAGGGACTGGGAGCAGAAGAAGCCCCACCGCACCCATCAGCGACAAGCCCGAGGCAAGGCCAAGAGGCAACAAGCAACATCGCGCGCATCGCTCGTGAACGCGCCCGCCGGACATGATCGTGCCAAGTCCGCCCCTTGGCCCAAGCTCGCTGGTCCGCTCCCAGCCAGAACTGAACCGCCTCCCTAGCCAGCGCAATCCAAAGCCCAAAGAAAAACGCCGATCCCTTTCGGGACCGGCGTTTAAGCGTTTAATTCGATGCGCCCTTACGAGCGCGTCAAATTAGAACTTGTGGCGAATACCAACCACAGCGCCCAGCTGGTTGTTGGTGTTGCCCGGACCCGAGAACACTTGCGAACCGTTGGTGCCGCTCAGTTCCCTGCCGTTCACCGTACCGGTGCCAGCGACGTTGTTGAAGCCAGCAACGCCCAGGGCCGAACCGCTGCTGTTCTTGGCGTAAGCAACGTTGAAGTAGGCGTCGGTGCGCTTCGACAGAGCGTAGTCGCTCGACACGACGAACAGCCACGGGTTACCCGTGCTGCTGTTCTTGAACTGCTGGTAGTAAGCAGCGCCCGTCAGCGTCAGAGCCGGCGTAGCTTGGTAGCCAGCACCCAGCCAGTACAGGTTCGAACGCAGGTTGCCGTTGCCGGTCACGACCGGGAAGTTGGCCTTGTACCAGCGGTAGCCAGCGTACAGCTTGGCCGGGCCGACGGCGTACGTGCCGCCGATCGTGGCGCGTTGCTCGTTGAAGCCAGTCGTGGCCGAGTCTTGCGTGTTCGTCTTGTCATACACCACGCCGACGCCGAACGGGCCTTGAGCATAGTTCGCACCCAGGCTCCACTCACGGCCGTTCTGCACAGCGCCAGCTTGCGAGCTGCCGTTGTTGTTGAACGAGTACAGAGCGGAAACACCCAGACCACCAAACGTGCCGACGTACTTGACGGAGTTGTCAGTACGCTGAGCAAAGAACTGGTCTTGCGAGGTGATCGAATAGCGCGTGGAGATGGCCATCGGATCATAGATCAGGCCGAAGTCATAGAACGGCGATTGCTGACGACCCAGGGTCAGCTGGCCCCACTGGCCTTGCAGACCAACGTAGGCGTTACGGCCGAACAGGCGACCGCCTTGAGCCGACGCGCCGTTGTTCAGGTTGAAGCCGCTTTCCAGGTTGAAGATGCCCTTCAGGCCACCGCCCAGGTCTTCAACGCCACGCAGACCCCAGCGCGAGCCCGACAGGTTGCCCGATTGCATTGCAACGCGCGAGCTGCCCGACGTACCAGCCGGGTTCGACGAGGTTGCACCAACCGGTGACTTGTTAACCCACTCCACGCCGGTGTCAACCACACCGTACAGGGTCACGGACGATTGTGCGTAGGCGCCACCGGCGGCCAGAGCTGCAACAGCAGCTGCAAACAGTTTCATTTTCATATCGACACTTTCCTTGTCAACTGATTGGGAAATCTTGACTGTCCTTATGGACGACGCAGGAACCTCACGTCTTCCCGCATTATGGGCCAGCGTTGACAGATTCTGAAAACCCTTTTTGGCTCTGCGGGCCGATTTGCGGGCAAGTTGTTGCTCATGGGCAACACGCGCGAGGCCCCCTCCGACGGGGGTCGCGGCCGGGTTCGATGGCGGTGGCGCGGGGGTTGGCGGGCGATTTTGGCGCTCCTGCTGGAGCACTTTGTCGACCATCCGAAGCAGTGCCGGATTGTCGCCTTTCAGCCACGCGGCGCATAAAAGCAATTAATGCATCACTTTTAACGGCCGAGCGCGGCGTGCCATCGTTTAAGGAAATCGGCACGGCGCAGCTGATCTTGATGGGCGAGTAAACCCGGGCCCACTGCGATCGGTCGGTGCGTGTTGCCCAGCTCGGCCAGGAGACGCTTGGCCGTCAGGCCGGTCTCCACGTCCTGACGCAATGAGAAGAGGAAGGCACGGTTGGCCATCACGCTCTGCCCCTCGCGCGAGAGCACGAAGTCCAACCACAGGCGTGCCGCATTGGGATGCGCGCTGCGCCGCGCAATGAAGGCGACGCGCGTGGCGACCAGCGTGTAGTCCGACGGCATCTTGATGGCCAGCGCCGGGTTGCGGTCGGCATAGCGCGCGGCATACGAGCCGATCACGTTGTAGGCGAGCAGGCTTTCGCCGGAGGCGACGCGCTCGAGCATCGCGGCGGTGGTGATATAGAGATTGACGTTGGCTTCACCCAGCGCGCGGGCGACGTCCCAGAACACCGGCGTGGTGCGCGCGTCTTCGGCGGCAAACAGGAAGGCCGAGCCGGAGTGCTCGATGTCATACGAGGCGACGCGGCCACGCAGCACATCGCGGTGCGTGGTGAGGATGCGGGCGAAATCAGCGTGGGTGGAGGGGATCAACTCGGGCGGCAGCTGGCGCGCGTTGTAGACGAACACGACCGGCTCGTAGCTGGTGCCGTAAGCCTCGTTCTTCCAGATGGCCCAGGCCGGCAGGTAGGGCCGCTCAGGTGACGCATAGGGCAGTGCGTGGCCGTCATTGACCAGCTTGAACTGCTCGGGCATGGCCGAGCTCCAGACCACGTCGGCGCCGGGGGTGTTGGTGGCGAGCTCGGCGAGGAAGCGGCGATAGAGGTCGTCGCTGTTCTGCTCGCGGTAGTCGATGGTGATGCCGGGATAACGCGCCTCGAACGCGCGGAGCAGCGGATGCGCTGCGGCAAAGTCGGTGGTGGAGTACACCGTGACGCGACCTTCGCGGCGGGCGGCATCGACCATCGCGCCGTAATCGCGCGGGTAGTACGACGGCAACTCCGGTGCCGGGCGGCCGAGCCACTGCGCACCGCTTTCAGCGGACGCGAGACCGCTCGCGGCAAGCAGCGCGGCAGACTGGCACAACCAACGGCGTCGGGAATACGGTAGGAACGACATGCAGATGGGCCGCGGCGGATGGGTCGGAAATCGTGGTGTGCGGCGCAGGCATTATCATGAAAAAGCACACAAGACGATATTGAGAGACACCCGATGCGGATCTTGCTGGTGGAGGACGAGGAGGAATTGGCCGCGTGGCTGGGGCGCGCGCTGGCGCAAAGCGGCTTCGTGGTTGAGCGCGCGGCGGACGGCGTGGCGGCGGAGGCCTTCCTGGCGGCGGGCGAGTTCGACGCGGTGGTACTGGACCTGCGCCTGCCGCGCAAGGACGGCTTTGCCGTGCTGGCCGACATGCGTGCGCGCGACGACCGCACGCCAGTGCTGATCCTCACCGCCCAGGGCGCGCTCGATGAGCGCGTGCGCGGCTTGAACGCCGGCGCCGACGATTTCCTCACCAAGCCGTTCGCGCTGTCGGAGCTGGAGGCGCGGCTGATGGCGCTGATCCGCCGCAGCCGCGGGCGGGCGTTCCCGCGTCTGCGCTGCGGGCCGCTGGAGTTCGACACCGGACGCAAGGCCTTCCTGTTGGCGGGCGAGCCGCTTTCACTCACACCGCGCGAGCATGCCGCGCTGTCCGCGCTGCTGCATAAGGCCGGGCAGCCGATCAACAAGGTGCACCTGTTCGACAAGGTCTTCAACCTGGACAGCGACTCCAGTCCGGACGCGGTGGAAGTGGTGGTGCACCGCCTGCGCAAGAAGCTGGCCGGCTCCGGCGTGCAGATCGTCACCGTGCGCGGCCTGGGCTATCTGCTCGAGGCCGGCGCCGGCGACAGCGCGCAAGCCACGGGCAACTCGGACGACGTGGCCACCCCATGACGCGAGGCTGGTCCCTCCTGCCGCACAGCCTCAAGCTGACGCTGCTGTGGCTGCTGCTGCCGGGATTGGTCGGCGTGCTGGCGATCGACATCCTGTCGGCGTACCAGGCGCTGCGCGGCGCCACCGACCGCGCCTATGACCGCGCGCTGCTGGGCTCGGTGCGCGCGATCGAGAACGGCGTGACCATCGAGCGCGGGCAGGTGCAGGTCAACGTGCCGTACGTGGCGCTGTCGATGTTCGAATCGACCGCGCAGAGCAACGTGTACTACCGCGTCGCCTTCGACCGCGGCGCGGGCGCACCGGCCGAGCCCGCCCTCACCGGCTACGACGATCTGCCGCTGCCTACGGCCAAGCTGGACAATGACGCGCCGCGCTTCTACGACGCGCTCTACCACGGCGAGGCGGTGCGCATCGCGGCCGTGGCCAAGCCGCTGTACCAGCCGGGGCTGCCCGAGCGCATCGTGATCCAGGTCGCGGAGACCATCGAGACGCGGCGCGCGCTGCAGCAGGCGGTGTGGCGCGGCACGCTGGTGCGCGACGCGGCGCTGGTGGCGGTGAGCGTGGCGCTGCTGTGGCTGGGCGTGACGCTGGCGCTGCGCCCGCTCAACCGGCTGGCGCGCAGCATCGCCGTGCGCGCGTCCGACGACCTGCGCCCGCTCGATGCCACCGACGTGCCCACCGAAGTGCGGCCGCTGGTGCAAGCGATCAACCACCACATCCATCGCTACGCCGAGCTGGCCGAAGCGCAGAGCCAGTTCCTGGCCGATGCCTCGCACCAGCTGCGCACGCCGCTGGCGGTGCTGCTGACACAAGCCGAATACGCGCTGCGCGAGACCGATCCGGTGCGCGTGCGCGAAAGCCTCGCCGCCATCATCGCGCGGCTGCAGTCGACCAACCGGCTGACCACGCAGCTGCTGGCGCTGGCCCGCGCGCGCCATGCCGCCCAGGACGCGCCCGCCGAGGCCTTCGACCTGGGGGAGCTGGCGCGCGACGTGATGGTCGACGCCCTGCCGCTGGCGCGCGAAAAGCAGCAGGACCTCGGCTGGGACGGCGATGGGGAATTCGCGCCCCTGCCCGTCAACGGCTATCCCGCCTTCCTGCGCGAGGCGCTGTCGAACCTCGTGCACAACGCGATCCGCTACACCCCGGTGGGAGGCCGCATCACGGTGCGGGCGGTGGTGGACGGCGACACCGCGCTGGTCTGCGTGGACGACACCGGCCCCGGCATGAGCGCAGATGAGCGCGCCCACGCGTTCCAGCGCTTCCGCCGCGCGCACGAAGGCGGCTCCCGTGTGGGCAAACCCAAGGCCGCTCCCAAGGATGCACGCTACGCCGCCGAAGGTTCCGGCCTGGGGCTGGCCATCGCGCGCGCCTATGCGGGACGCAGCGGCGGACAGGTCGAACTGGCCGATGGTGAGCCCAATGACCAGGGCGGCGTGGGACTTTCCGCGCGCATCCGCGTGCCACTGGCGGCGTCTTACGCACCCGCCGAGCATGCTGCAACGCAGCAGTTGCAATGAAAGCGTGACGAAAGCGCGCGATTTCTATAATCCGCCGCACCTGGGGTCATCCGTCTTGAAGCCGCACATAAGCGGCCGACCCCACACCATCACAAGCAACCAGGAGACAAACCCATGCTTCGTGGCCCCCGCATTGTTCCCGTGTACGCCGCTGTTGCCGCTGCCGCGCTCGTCCTGAGCAGCGCCGCCTTCGCCCAAGTCCCCGCCGGTTATCCGGCCAGCTACGCCGACACCATCGCCGCCGCCAAGAAGGAAGGCAAGGTGGTGGTCTACGCGACCACCGACACCAAGGCTGCCGACCCGCTCATCAAGGACTTCGAGTCGCTCTACCCCGGCGTGAAGGTCGAGTACAACGACATGAACAGCAGCGAGCTGTACAACCGCTTCATCAGCGAGCAGGCCGCCGGCGGCGCCTCGGCTGACATGATGTGGAACTCGTCGATGGACTCGCAGCTCAAGCTGGCGCAGACCTACGCGATGACCTACCAGTCGCCCGAATCGGCCAGCCTGCCGAAGTGGGCGATCTTCAAGGGCCTGGCCTACGGCACCACCTATGAGCCGGCCGTGTTCCTGTACAACAAGCGCCTGGTGAAGGACAGCGAAGTGCCGCAGACCCACGCGGACCTCGCCAAGCTGGTCGCAGCCCAACCGGAGCGCTTCAAGAACAAGGTCACGACCTACGACATCGAGAAGTCCGCCGTGGGCTTCATGATGGCCGTGCAGGACAACCAGGACGCACCGGGCTACTTCGACTTCATCAAGGCCGTGGGCCCGAACCTGGTGCTGCAGTCCTCCACCGGCACGATGATGGAGCGCGTGGCCTCGGGCGAGAACCTGGTGGCCTACAACATCCTCGGCTCGTATGCGCTGGCGCGCGCCAAGAAGGACCCGTCGATCGGCATCGTCTATCCGAAGGACTACACGCTGGTGCTGTCGCGCGTGGCGATGATCGCCAAGAAGGCGCAGCATCCGAACGCGGCCAAGCTGTGGCTGGACTACATGTTGTCCAAGCGCGGCCAGGACATCCTCGCCAACAAGTCGGACCTGCACTCGCTGCGTGACGACGTGACGGGCGAAGCCACCGCCGCCGGCCTGAAGAAGATCCTTGGGGCATCGATCAAGCCGATTCCCGTGGACGAGTCGATCCTGACGTTCCTGGAGCCGAAGAAGCGCCTGGACTTCATCAAGCAATGGCGCACCGCCGCCGGCCGCTGATCGGTTGACCCGCTGATCGCGACTCCTCTCATCTGACCGACCCGCTGGCGCCGCCGCCGTTGGCGCCAGCCTCCCTCCTGGAGGCACCATGCGTTCCCTGACGCAAGACCGTGCCGCCGCTTCGCAAGCCATCCCGCAACGCTCGATCTTGTCGCGCATGGGACAGGCTTTGCCGCGCGGCGTGGTCATCCTGCTCACTGCGCTGGCGATTTTCACGCCGCTGTCGCTGATCTTCTATCAGAGCTTCCTCTCTGCGCCGTTCTTCATGCCGGACGCGCTGGCGGGGCTCGACGCCTATCGCTTCATCTTCGATGATCCGGACTTCTGGCATGCATTCGAGAAGTCCATCGCGCTGGCCTTTGGCCTGGCGGTGATCTCGGTGCCGCTGGGCGGCATGCTGGCCTTCCTGATGGTGCGCTCCGACCTGCCGGGCCGCCGCATCATCGAGCCGATGCTGATGATCCCGGTGTTCATCTCGCCGATGGTGCTGGCCTTCGGCTACGTGGTGTCGGCCGGTCCGGTCGGCTTCTACACGCTCTGGTTCAAGCAGGTCTTCGGTGGCGTGCCCTGGAACGTGTATTCGTTCACCAGCATCATCATCATCGCGGGCCTGACGCACGTGCCGCACGTGTACCTGTACGTCTCGTCGGCGCTGCGCAGCCTGGGCTCGGACGTCGAGGAAGCAGCGCGCATCGCGGGTGCCTCGCCGCTGTCGGTGGCGCTCAACGTGAGCCTGCCGATGGTGCGCCCTGCCCTGCTGTACGCAGCGGTGCTGGTGATCTTCCTGGGCTTCGAGGTGTTCGGCCTGGTGCTGGTGCTGGGCGATCCGGAAGGCCACCTGGTACTGGCGACGTATCTGTACAAGCTGACCAACAAGCTCGGCACGCCGGCCTATCACCTGATGGCGGCCGTGGCGGTCTGCCTGGTGATGGTCACCTTCCCGCTGGTGCTGCTGCAGCGCTACATGCTGCGCTCGGCCAACCGCTTCGTCACCGTCAAGGGCAAGGTCACGCGCAGCCGCCCGCTGCCGCTGGGCTCGTGGCGCTGGCCAGCGTGGACGCTGGTGGTGCTGTGGTTCTTTGTGTCGGTGGTGGTGCCGCTATCGGGCATCGCGCTGCGCGCCTTCGTGTCGAACTGGGGTGAAGGCGTGTCGCTCATGGAAGCCGTGTCGCTCACAGCCTTCCACCAGATCTTCGAGCAGCCGCAGTTCCTGCGCGCGATCATCAATACGGTACTGATCGGCGTGATCGGCGGCGCCATCGCGGTGGCCTGCTATACGTTCATCGGCCTGGCCATGCACCGCAAGCCGGACGGCTGGACGCGCATCCTGGACTACAGCGTGCTGGTGCCGCGCGCGATCCCGGGTCTGCTGGCGGGTCTGGCGTTCCTGTGGGTGTTCCTGTTCGTGCCGAACTGGATCGAGACCGGGCTCACCGACAGCAGCCTACCCTTCGCCGGCTGGATCATCGAGCACGTGGTGCCGAGCCTGCGCAACCTGCGCAGCACGATCTTCAGCGTGTGGATCGCCTACTCGGTGGTGTGGATGGCGTATGGCCTGCGCCTGATCTCGGCCGCGCTGCTGCAGGTCGGGCCGGAGCTGGAGGAAGCCGCCCGCTCGGTCGGCGCCTCCCGCGCCCGCACCACCCGCGACGTGACCGTGCCGCTCACGCGCTACGGCCTGCTGGGCGCGTGGCTGCTGATCTTCCTGATTTTCGAGCGTGAGTACTCGACCGGCGTGTATCTGCTCTCGCCGGGCACCGAGACCATCGGCTCGATGCTGGTCTCTCTGTGGGCGGGCGGCGCCATCGATATCGTCGCCGCGCTGTCCTTCGTCAACATTGTGCTGGTGGCCGTGGGCCTCGGCATCGCATTGCGCTTCGGGGTGAAACTCCATGATTGAACTCACCGTCAACGACCTGCACCTGCAATACGGCAACAACCCGGTTCTCAAGGGTGTCTCGATGCAGCTGCAGAAGGGCGAGGTCGTCTCGCTGCTGGGCCCGTCCGGTTCGGGCAAGACCACGCTGCTGCGCGCCGTCGCCGGCCTCGAACAGGCCAGCCAGGGCACCGTGCAGATCGGCGACCGCGTCATGTTCGACGGCGCCAGGAAGCTCGACGTGCCGGCCGAGGGGCGCAACCTGGGCCTGGTGTTCCAGTCCTACGCGCTGTGGCCGCACAAGACCGTGGCCGAGAACGTCGCCTACCCGCTCAAGCTGCGCAAGACGCCGTCCGCGGAGATCAAGGAGCGCGTGCAGGCCGTGCTGCAGCAGCTCGGCCTCGGCCACCTGGGCGAGCGCTTCCCGAGCCAGCTCTCCGGTGGCCAGCAGCAACGCGTGGCGATCGCCCGCGCGCTGGTCTACAACCCGCCCGTGATCCTGCTCGACGAGCCGCTCTCGAACCTCGACGCCAAACTGCGTGAAGAGGCCCGCGCCTTCCTGCGCGAGCTGATCGTGCGCTTAGGGCTTTCGGCGCTGATGGTCACCCACGACCAGAGCGAAGCGATGGCGATGTCGGACCGCATCCTGCTGCTGAACAACGGCGTGATCGAGCAGCAAGGCACGCCCGAGCAGATGTACGGCGCACCCGAGACGCTCTTCACCGCCGAGTTCATGGGCAGCAACAACCGCGTCAACGGCAAGATCGCCGAGGTGCGCGACGGCATGGCTCGCCTGGTGGACGAGGCTGGCGCCTGGTCGCTGTGGGGTGTGGCGCGTGGTGATCTGAAGCCGGGCGCGTCGGCGCATGGCGTGATTCGCCTGGAGCAGGTGCGGGTTGGCCTGCCTGACGCGGACAACACGATCCACCTGCCGCTGGCCACCCGCATGTACCTGGGCGACCGCTGGGAGTGCCTGTTCCGCGCCAGCGGCAGTAGTGACGCTAGCGGCACCGGCCTGCGCGCCTACGCCAGCAGCGCCCCAAGCGATGGCCAGTACGCGCTGACATTCCCGCGCGAGCAGTTCTGGTTGTTTGCGGCTTAAGCGCGCCGCACCGGCAAAAGAAAAGGCAGCCTCGGCTGCCTTTTCTTTTGCGCGATCGGTGACGATCGGGATCAGTCCTTCACCGCCGGCAGGTGCTCCGCCTCGGTATCGGGCGCCGCCGCCGTCTTGCGCAGGAAGATCGCCGCCAGGATCAGCCCCAGTTCGTACAGCAACCACAGCGGCACCGCCAGCAGCAACTGCGACATCACATCCGGCGGCGTGACGATGGCGGCCACCACGAACGCGCCAACCACCACATACGGCCGCACCTGGCGCAGCTTCTCCAGGCTGACGATGCCAAAGCGCACCAGCACCATGACCACCACCGGCACCTCGAAGGTGATGCCGAAGGCCAGGAACGTGGTCATGGCAAAGCTGAGGTACTTGTCGATGTCGGTCGACATCTCCGCGCCCAACGGCGCGTTGTAGTGCGCCATGACCTTGAACACGGTCGGGAAGACAAGGAAGTATGCGAACGCCACGCCGCACAGGAACAGCACGTAGCTGCTCACCACCAGCGGCATGATCATGCGCTTCTCGTGCGAATACAGGCCCGGCGCCACGAAGCGCCAGATCTGGTACAGCACCCACGGCAGCGCGATCAGGAAGGCCGCCAGCAGCGTCACCTTCATCGGCACGAAGAACGAGCCGGTCACGTCGGTGACGATCATGTGGCCGTTCTTCGGCAGCGCCTGGATGAGCGGGCGCGAGAACAGGTTGAAGATGTCCGGCGCCCAATAGACCAGGCCCAGGAAGATCAGCAGCACGCCCGCGCCGGCCTTGACGATGCGCTCGCGCAGCTCGACCAGGTGCGAGATGAAGGTTTCCTGCACGCCGTCCTCGGGCGAATCTTGCGGATCGTGCGGAGCGGCGGCACTCATGTCGGCTGGGGAGGGAAACGGTCAGGGTGCCGCAACGGCAGCGCCCGGAGAATCATTCGAAGAAGGAGCGCGCACGCGACTGCGCGGCGACGATGGGCGGGCGGTGGCGCTTGACGCGCGCGGCGCCGGATTGCGCCCACATGCGCACGCCCTGCTTCTGGCGATACCACTTGGGCATCGACAGCTGCTTGTTGCGCCAGCTATTGCGGCCGTTGCGGGACTTGCCCGGCGCGGGGCGCCAGTCGGGCGCGGAGGTGGCGGTCTGGCGCAATGCCGGATCGCCGAGCGCGTCGTTCAGGCGCTCGTTGATCTCCGACGTGTGCTTGCTGACCTCCTGGTGGATGGTCTGCTCGACGTTGCGCGCGGCCTCCTCGAAGTCGGTGCGCATCTTGCGCAGCTCTTCGAGCTCGATTTCGCGGCTGACCTCCGCCTTCACGTCGGCGATGTAGCGCTGCGCCCGGCCGAGCAACGCACCGGCGGTGCGCGCGACCTTGGGCAGGCGCTCCGGCCCGATGACGACGAGCGCCACCGCGCCAATCAGCGCCAGCTTGGAGATGCCGAGATCGATCATCGATGCAGGCCGTCAGCCCTGCTTGGACTTTTCGCGCGCTTCGACGTCAATCGTCGTCGAATCGTGCAGCTCGCGCGGCGGCTGGCCGGCGGTCTGTTGCGATTGTTGCGCTTGTTGCGAACCTGCCGGCTTGTCTTCCGAGCCTTCGCGCATGCCTTCCTTGAAGCCCTTGACCGCGCTGCCCAGGTCCGAACCGATGTTGCGCAGCTTCTTGGTGCCGAACACCATCATGATGATCACCAGCACGATCAGCCAGTGCCAAATGCTAAAGGAACCCATGACCTACTCCCACGTTACAGAATGCGGCTTGCACCGCGCCGCGCGCCATGATGGCCGCGCCAGATGACTATTTTACTGGTTGGCGTACATCGGCTTGCCGTCATTCAGATACAGCCAGCCCTTCACAATACGATACAGCATCCAGATACCCAGGACCCACAGCACGGCAAAGCCGATCACGAAGAACGCCAGCAGGAAGCCGATGCCTCCCCATAATACGGACCACCAGAACGTTCGGATCTGCCAGCGGAAGTGCGATTCGTACAACGTGCCGCGCACGTCATCCAGCTTGACGTAGTTGATGATGATGGCCACCAACGCGGTGCAGCCAAGCGTGAGCCAATAAATGGCGTACAGCGCATACAGGATGTGGGTCAGGCGCCGCAGCCCGGCCAGGCGTTCCGCGTCGTCGTCCGTCATCATCATTGCCGATCCGTATTTGTCCACGCTGCCTCCCTACGATGACGCGTCACCGCCTCATTCACCCGCGGCATCCCGCGCCTGCGACTTGCGCAACGCTTTCTCTTCCAGGCCGGACAGCCCTTCGCGGCGGGCGAGTTCGTTGACCACGTCGTCGGGCGTCAGGTTGAAGTGCGACAGCAGCACCATGGTGTGGAACCACAGGTCGGCCACCTCGTAGACGACCTTGGCTACCGCCTCGTCGGTCATGCCGGCGGCGCGGGCGTCCTTGGCGGCCATCACGGTTTCGGTGGCCTCCTCACCGATCTTCTTGAGGATGGCGTCGTCGCCCTTGTTGAACAGGCGGGCGATGTAGCTCTTGTCCGGGTCGCCGCCGTTGGCGAGCTTGCGGGATTCGAGCACAACGCCTAAGCGGCGCAGGGTGTCACTCATGGTCGGATTTGTCGGCGTAGATCTCGTTCGGGTCCTTCAGCACCGGTTCGACCGTGTGCCAATCGCCGTCTTCGGCGCTGCCCTCGAACTTCTGGAAGAAGCAGGCATGGCGGCCAGTGTGGCACGCAATGCCGCCAACTTGTGTGACGCGGAGCAAAACCACGTCTTCATCGCAGTCCAGGCGCAGCTCATGCACCTGCTGGATGTGGCCCGACTCCTCGCCCTTGTGCCACAGGCGCTTGCGCGAGCGCGACCAGAACACCGCCTCGCCGGTCTCGACGGTCTTCTGCAGCGCCTCGCGGTTCATGAAGGCGAACATCAGGACGTCGTTGCTGCCCTGCTCCTGCACGATCACCGGCACCAGACCGTGATCGTCCCATTGCACCTTATTCAGCCACTTCTTGGTCATGATCAGATCCGTACCGGAATGCCTTGTTGCGCCATGAACTGCTTGGCCTCGCCAACCGTGTGTTCGCCGTAGTGGAAGATACTGGCGGCCAGCACCGCGTCGGCGTGGCCGAGCTTGACGCCGTCGGCCAGGTGCTGCAGGTTGCCGACGCCGCCCGAGGCAATGACCGGCACCGGCACCGCGTCCGACACCGCGCGCGTGAGTTCCAGGTCGAAGCCGGCCTTGGTGCCGTCGCGGTCCATGCTGGTGAGCAGGATCTCGCCCGCGCCGCGCTGCGCCATCTCGCGCGCCCAGGCCACGGCGTCCAGCCCGGTGCCCTTGCGGCCGCCGTGCGTGAAGACTTCCCAGCGCGGCGTTTCGCCCTCCGCCGAGACCTTCTTGGCGTCGATGGCCACCACGATGCACTGCGCACCATGGCGGGCGCTGGCGTCCGACACGAGCTGCGGATTCGCCACGGCCGACGAGTTCATGCTGATCTTGTCGGCACCGGCGTTGAGCAGGCGGCGCACGTCTTCGAGCGCGCGCACGCCGCCGCCGACGGTCAGCGGAATGAATACCTGCGACGCCACCGCTTCGATGATGTGCAGGATCAGGTCGCGCCCGTCCGACGTGGCGGTGATGTCGAGGAAGGTGATTTCGTCTGCGCCCTGGTCGTCGTAGCGGCGCGCGATTTCAACGGGGTCACCCGCGTCGCGCAATTCGACGAAGTTGACGCCCTTGACCACCCGGCCGTTGGTCACGTCCAGGCAGGGGATGATTCGTTTGGCTAGCATGATGAGTCGGTTGCCCTTGCACCCGGTGTACCCGAAAGGCGCCGCTCAGGCTGCGCCAAGTTTATCTGCGTGCGTCTGCGCTTCACGGAAGTTGAGGTCGCCGGAGTAGATCGCGCGACCGCAGATCACGCCTTCCACGCCATCGCTCTCCACGGCGCACAGGTGGTCAATGTCCTTCAGGTTGGACAGGCCGCCGCTGGCGATCACCGGAATCTGCACCGACTGGGCAAGCTTGACGGTGGCATCGATGTTGATGCCCTGCAACATGCCGTCGCGGCCGATGTCGGTGTAGATGATGGCTTCGACGCCGTAGTCCTCGTACTTCTTGGCGAGGTCGAGCACGTCGTGGCCGGTCAGCTTGCTCCAGCCGTCGGTCGCGACCTTGCCGTCGCGGGCATCGAGCCCGACGATGATGTGGCCGCCAAACGCGCTGCACGCATCGCGCAGGAAGCCCGGGTCCTTGACCGCCGCCGTGCCGATGATGACGTACGACAGACCGTCGTCCAGCCAGCGCTCGATGGTGCTGAGATCGCGGATGCCGCCACCGAGCTGCACCGGAATCTCATCGCCGACTTCGGCAATGATGGCCTTGATGGCCGCCTCGTTGCGCGGCTTGCCCACGAAGGCGCCATTGAGATCGACCAGATGCAGGCGGCGGGCGCCCTGGTCGACCCAATGTCGCGCCATGGCGGCGGGGTCTTCCGAGAACACGGTGGCTTGATCCATATCGCCTTGTTTGAGGCGCACACACTGACCGTCCTTCAGGTCGATGGCCGGGATGAGCAACATAAGCGTGACGACAAAGTTGAGTGGGGGGAGGAAAAAAAACGGGTTCGATTGCGACGCAGGTGCGGCGAGTACAGCGTTAAGGATTCCAGTGCACGAAATTCCGGTAGATCTGCAGACCGGCCTGTGCACTTTTTTCCGGGTGAAACTGTGTTGCAAAAATATTATCCCGGGCGATGGCGCAGGTAAACCGCACCCCGTATTCGGTCTCGCCGACCGATTCTTCGGGGTGTGCCGGGCGGGCATAGTAGCTGTGCACGAAGTAGAAGTAGCTCTGCTCCGGCACGCCAGCCCACAGCGCGTGGGCACGGCTCTGGTGCACGCGGTTCCAGCCCATCTGGGGCACTTTGTACCGCGAGCCGTCCGGCTGCAACTGGCCGTCCAGGTCGAATCGGATCACGTCGCCGGCGATCAGGCCCAGGCCGGCGGTGGTTTCCTGGCCGGCGCGCGCCTCGGTGCTGCGCTCCAGCAGCATCTGCTCGCCCACGCACACGCCGAGCATCGGCTTGGTGCGGGACGCTTCGAGCACGGCTTCGCGTAGGCCGGATTGGTCGAACGCGGCCATGCAGTCGGGCATGGCGCCCTGCCCCGGCAGCACCACGCGGTCAGCCGCGCGGATCTCATCGGCTTGCGCACTGATGCGCACATCGGCCTCCGGAGCGACGGCACGCAGGGCCTGCGCCACCGAGCGCAGGTTGCCCATGCCGTAATCAACAATGGCAATCGTAGTCATGATTTGAGAACAGGCAACAGGGTTTTCAGCCCGTCAACGATAAATTCCACGGCCAGCGCCGCCAGGATCAAGCCCATCAAGCGCGTGCCGACGTTGATGCCGGTGCGGCCGATCACGCGGGCGATCGGCTCGGCGGCACGCAACACGATCCACACCACCAGCGCGATCGCCACGCCCACGCCAGCCAGGAAAAACAGCTCCCACCAGTGGCGGGTCTTGCCCGCGTAGACGATCACCGTGCTGATCGAGCCCGGGCCCGTCAACAGCGGAATCGCCAGCGGCACGACCGCGATGCTGGCCTTGGCGCCGGCCTCGTCCTCTTCTTCGGGCGTGGCCTTGGTGCGGCTGGTCTGCGCGTTCAGCATGTTCAGCGCGATCATGATCATGATGATCCCGCCGCCCACCTGCAGCGAGCCGACCGAGAACCCGAAGAAGTTGATGATCTGCTCGCCCAGCAAGGCGGACAAGCCGATCACCACCGCCACGGAAATCGAGGCGACCTTGATGGTGCGACGCTTCTCCTCGTCAGTTTGGCTCTCGGTCAAACTGATGAAGAACGGGATCGCGCCGATCGGGTTGATCAGCGCGAGCAGCGAAAAAAAGCTCTTGGTCAGATCCATGGGATCGGCTGGCCAGTCAGGTGTCGTATGGGCGCGGCCAAGCCGACGCGGTGGATCAGAGTGCGCCCTTGGTCGACGGAATCGTGCCGGCGGCACGCGGATCGATCTCGACGGCCATGCGCAGTGCGCGGCCGAAGGCCTTGAACACGGTCTCGATCTGGTGATGCGCGTTGACGCCGCGCAGGTTGTCGATATGCAGCGTCACGCCGGCATGGTTGACGAACCCGCGGAAGAATTCGATGGACAGGTCCACGTCGAAGCTGCCCACGCGCGCACGCGTGAACGGCACATGGAACTCCAGGCCCGGACGGCCGGAGAAGTCGATCACCACGCGCGACAGGGCTTCGTCCAGCGGCACGTAGCTGTGGCCGTAGCGCACGATGCCCTTCTTGTCGCCGATGGCCTTGGCGACCGCCTGGCCGAGCGTGATGCCGACGTCTTCCACGGTGTGGTGATCGTCGATATGGGTGTCGCCGGTGGCCGAGACGTCCAGGTCGACCATGCCGTGGCGGGCGATCTGGTCTAGCATATGGTCGAGGAAGGGGACGCCGGTGTTCAGCGTCTGCTTGCCCGTGCCGTCCAAATCAAGGGCGACGCGGATCTGCGTTTCGGAAGTGTTGCGAGTGACCTCGGCACGGCGGCTCATGGGGCGTCCTGCAGCGATGCGGCAAAGGCATCGATAAATTGCGCGTTTTCTTCGGGGTTGCTGACCGTCACGCGAAGACAGTTGGCCAGCAATGGGTGCATTTTACTGACGTTTTTGACCAGAACGCGCCGTTTGAGCAAGCGCTCGAACAGACCGGCCGCATCAGGCACGCGCACGAGCACGAAATTGGCCGCGCTCGGGAACACCGTCACGCCCGGTTGGGCTGCCAGCGCGTCGATCAGCTTGGTGCGCTCGGCGCGCAGGGTCGCTGCCTGGGCATCGAGCACGTCCACATGGTCGAGCACGAAGGCGGCGGTGGCCTCGGTCAGCACATTCACGTTGTACGGCGGGCGCACCTTGTCGAGCTCGGCGATCCATTTCGGGTGGCCGGCCACGTAGCCCAGGCGGATGCCCGCCAGGCCCAGCTTGGAGACCGTGCGCATCACCAACAGGTGGTCGTACTCGGGCAGACGCGGCATCCAGCTGTGCTGCGCGAACGGCTGGTAGGCCTCGTCGACCACCACCAGGCTCTGGCACACCGGCCCGCGCGCGGCGCGGACGATGGCATCCATGTCAGCCGCGTCGAACAGGTTGCCGGTCGGGTTGTTCGGGTAGGCCAGGTAGATCACGGCGGGCTGGTGCTCGGCCATGGCGGCCAGCATCGCTTCGCGGTCGAGCGTCAGGTCCGCCTTGAGCGGCACGCCGACGAACTTCAGCCCCAGCAGCTGCGCCGACATCGCGTACATCACGAAACCCGGCACCGGCGCCAGCACGGTCGCGCCTGGCTTGGCCGCGGCAATGGCGATCAGGCTGATGATCTCGTCCGAGCCGTTGCCCAGCAGCACCTCGGCGCCGGCCGGCACGTGCATCACACGCTTGAGCTGCGCCTTGAGCGCATCGGCAGTCGGCACCGGGTACCGATTCAGCGCCACCTCGGCCAGGCGCTTGCCGAGCGCGTCGCGCAGCATCGCCGGCAGATGGTACGGGTTCTCCATCGCGTCCAGCTTGACCATGCCGGTCGCGTCGGGCACGTGGTACGCGCCCATGGCGCGAACGTCGTCGCGCACGATGCGGGCGAGCAGGTCTTCCAGGGAGGGTTGGGCTGGCGCGGTGGCAGTCATGGCGTAGCTGACGGTGTTATTCGGATTCGGTGCGTTGCAGGCGGTACTCGGCGCTGCGAGCGTGCGCCTGCAGGCCTTCGCCGTAGGCCAGCTCGGCGGCGATCTCGCCCAGCATCTGCGCGCCGGCTTCGCTCACCTCGATCAGGCTGGAGCGCTTGATGAAGTCGTACACGCCCAGCGGCGACGAGAAGCGCGCCGTGCGCGAGGTCGGCAGCACGTGGTTCGGGCCGGCGCAGTAGTCGCCCAGCGATTCGCTGGTGTACTTGCCAAGGAAGATCGCGCCGGCGTGGCGGATGCGCTCGGCCCACTGACGCGGGTGCTCGGCGGAAATCTCCAGGTGCTCGGGTGCGATGTCGTTGGCGATCTCGCACGCCTCTTCCATGTCGCGCACCTTGACCAGCGCGCCACGGCCCGACAGCGATTCGGCAATCACGTTCCGGCGCGGCATGTCGCCAAGCTGGCTGTTGATGCTGGCCTCCACCTGCGCGATGAAGTCGGCGCTCGGGCACAGCAGGATCGACTGGGCCAGCTCGTCGTGCTCGGCCTGCGAGAACAGGTCCATCGCCACCCAGTCCGGGTCGGTGGTGCCGTCGCAGATGACGAGGATTTCGGACGGCCCGGCGATCATGTCGATACCGACCGTGCCGAACACGCGACGCTTGGCGGCAGCCACATAGGCGTTGCCCGGGCCGACGATCTTGTCGACCGGCGGCACGGTCTCGGTGCCATAGGCCAATGCGCCCACGGCCTGCGCGCCGCCGATGGTGAACACGCGGTCCACCCCGGCGATGCAGGCCGCGGCCAGCACCAGCTCGTTGCGCACGCCACCCGGCGTGGGCACCACCATGATGATTTCCTTGACGCCCGCCACGCGCGCCGGAATCGCATTCATCAGCACCGACGACGGGTACGCGGCCTTGCCGCCCGGCACGTAGATGCCGACGCGATCGAGCGGCGTCACCTTCTGGCCGAGCACGGTGCCGTCGGCTTCCGCGTATTCCCAGCTATGCGTGCCGCACTCGATCTTCTGCTTCTCGTGGTAGGCGCGTACGCGAGCGGCGGCGGCTTCCAGCGCGGCGCGGCGCTTGGGCTCCAGGCCATCCAGCGCGGCCTGCAGCACGGTCGGCGACAGTTCCAGCGCGGCCACGCTGTCGGCTTCGATGCGGTCGAAGCGGTGCGTGGCTTCCAGCACAGCGGCGTCGCCGCGTGCCTTTACGTCGGCCAGGATCTGCGCGGCGGCGCGGTCGATGGCTTCGTCTTCGCTAGCCTCGAAGGCGAGCACCTGGCGCAGTTGCGCCGCGAATCCGGCGTTGGCCGAATCCAGCTTACGGATGGTCAGGCTCATGCGGGTTCCCCAACGCGCGCATCCTGGCGGGAGGCGCGTTCAAAAGCGTCGAGGATCGGCGCCAGCCGCTCGCGCTTCAGCTTCAGCGCAGCCTGGTTGACGACCAGCCGGGACGAGATCTGCACGATCTCCTCCACCTCGACGAGGTTGTTCGCGCGCAGCGTGCCGCCGGTGCTGACCAGGTCGACGATGGCATCGGCCAGGCCCACCAGCGGGCCCAGCTCCATCGAGCCGTACAGCTTGATCAGGTCGACGTGCACGCCCTTCTTGGCGAAGTGCTCGCGCGCGGTGTTCAGATACTTCGTCGCCACCGACAGGCGCGCGCCCTGGCGCACCGCATTGGCGTAGTCGAAGCCCTTGGGCACCGCCACCGACATGCGGCAGCGGGCGATGTTCAGGTCGATGGGCGCATACAGGCCCGCCATGCCGTGCTCCATCAGCACGTCGCGGCCGGCCACACCGAAGTCCGCGGCGCCGTACTGCACGTAGGTCGGCACGTCGGAGGCGCGCACGATGATCACGCGCAGCGCCGGGTCGGAGGTCGGCAGGATCAGCTTGCGCGAGGTTTCCGGATCTTCGGTCACCTCGATGCCGGCGGCCTTCAAGAGCGGCAGCGTCTCTTCAAAGATGCGCCCCTTCGACAGCGCCAGCGTGAGCTGGTTGGAGGCGGACTGGAATGCGTTCATGGCCTGCGTGTTCCTTACCTTACGCCTGGATGCGGCGGATCTTGGCGCCGACGGCGGAGAGCTTGTCTTCGATGCGGTCGTAGCCGCGGTCGAGGTGGTAGATGCGGTCGACCAGCGTCTCGCCCTGCGCCACCAGGCCGGCGATCACCAGGCTGGCGGAGGCACGCAGGTCGGTTGCCATCACGGTCGCGCCCGACAGTTGCTCGACGCCGGTCACCATCGCCGTCTTGCCGTCGATCACGATGTTGGCGCCCAGGCGGTTCAGTTCCTGCACGTGCATGAAGCGGTTTTCGAAGATGGTCTCCGTCACCGTCGCGGAACCCTCGGCGATGGCGTTGAGCATCATGAACTGCGCCTGCATGTCGGTCGGGAAGGCCGGGTATTCGGACGTGCGGAAGCTCACAGCCTTCGGGCGGCCCGTCATCTGCACGCGGATCCAGTCGTCACCGGTGGTGAGCGTCACGCCCGCCTCGCGCAGCTTGTCGAGCACGGCATCGAGGATGCCCGGCGGCACGCCGCGCAGCGTCACGTCGCCGCCGGCCGCGGCCACGGCGCACAGGAAGGTGCCGGCTTCGATGCGATCGGCAATCACGGTGTGCTCGGCGCCCTTGAGCGACTCGACACCCTGAATCACCAGGCGATCGGTACCGATGCCTTCGATGCGCGCGCCCATCTTCACGAGCAGGTTGGCGAGATCGGTCACTTCCGGTTCGCGGGCGGCGTTTTCCAGCACGGTCTCGCCGTCGGCCAGCGCGGCGGCCATCAGCAGGTTCTCGGTGCCGGTCACCGTCACCATGTCGGTGACGATGCGCGCGCCGCGCAAGCGCTTGGCGCCGTCGGCGAGCTTGGCTTCGATGTAGCCGTGCTCGATGACGATCTCGGCGCCCATCTGCTGCAGGCCCTTGATGTGCTGGTCGACCGGGCGTGCGCCGATGCCGCAGCCGCCCGGCAGCGACACGCGTGCATGACCGAAGCGCGCCAGCAGCGGGCCCAGCACCAGGATCGACGCGCGCATGGTCTTCACCAGGTCGTACGACGCTTCCGGTGTGTGGATGGTGGCGGCGTCGAGCGTGACCTCGTGGCCGTTCTGCGTGCCCTCCACGCCCATCTGGCGCAGCAGCTTGAGCATGGTGCGCACGTCCTGCAGGTTGGGCACGTTGTGCAGCACCAGCGGCTCGGGCGTCAGCAGCGCGGCACACAGGATGGGCAGCGCGGCGTTCTTGGCGCCAGACACGCGGATTTCGCCCGACAGCGGGCCATTGCCTTCGATCAGCAGTTTGTCCATGAGCGAGACGTCACGTCGGTCAGTTCGCAGGGGGCGCTCGGCGAGCGCAAGGTCGGAATCGGTTTCTACGGCAACCGGGGTGGGATCGAGTTCGGCCATCTCAGGACTTCCACTCCGTCGGGGTCAGCGTCTTCATGGACAGCGCGTGGATCTCGGCGCGCATGCGGTCGCCCAGCGCCGCATACACGAGCTGGTGACGCTGGATCAGCCGCTTGCCTTCGAACTGCGCGCTGACGATGGTGGCGAAGAAGTGCTGACCGTCGCCCTCGACTTCGAGGTGTTCGCACGGCAGGCCGGTTTCGATGTACTGCTTGACTTGTTCGGGTGTGGGCAACATGCCGTCCCTCTCCTGCAAAACGTTAGGGTGGTGCGTCGTTGGTTGTTTTGTCGACGCATCAATGGCGCAGTTTGTAGCCCGTGCGCAGCATCTGCAGGGCAATCCCCCCCACCACGATCAACGCGATCAACATCACGCCGAGGCTCGTCGCCACCGGCACATCGGACACGCCGAAGAAGCCGTAGCGGAAGCCGTCGATCATGTAGAAGAACGGGTTGGCGTGGGACACCGCCTGCCAGAATGGCGGCAGTGAATGGATCGAATAGAACACGCCCGCCAGGAAGGTGGCCGGCACGATCAGGAAATTCTGGAACGCCGCGAGCTGGTCGAACTTCTCGGCCCAGATGCCGGCGATCAGCCCCAGCGTGCCGAGCACGGCCGCGCCCAGCACGGCAAACACGATGATCCACAGCGGCTGCGCGAAGTGCAGGTGCGCGAACCACGTCGTCACCAGCAGCACGCCCGTGCCCACGGCCAGGCCGCGGATGACGGAGGCCGTCACATAGGCGCCGAACATCTCCCAGTGCGATAGCGGCGGCAGCATGATGAACACCAGGTTGCCGGTGATCTTCGATTGGATGAGCGACGACGAGCTGTTTGCAAACGCGTTCTGCAGCACGCTCATCATCACCAGGCCGGGCACCAGGAAGGCGGTGTAGCTGAGCTGGTCGAACACCTTCACGCGGTCTTCCAGCACGTGGCCGAAGATCAGCAGGTACAGCAGCGCGGTCAGCACCGGCGCGGCCACGGTCTGGAAGCTGACCTTCCAGAAGCGCAGCACTTCCTTGTACAGCAGCGTGCGGAAACCGATCCAGCGGGCCGGGCGAATCTCGGGAATGGCGCTCATGCGGCGGGCTCCAGCGCCGAATCGGGAATCGCCGGCGTCTGCGGCACGGCCGGGAGGCCGCCCTCGCGGCGCATGATCTGCACGAACACGTCTTCCAGGTCGGCCTTGGCGACTTCCATGTCGTCGATCTCGCAGCCCGCCTGGCGGCAGGTGGAGAGGATCTGCTCGACCTCGCCGTAGCCCGACAGGCGCAGGCGCACGCCGCGCTCGGCGTGGTTGCCCGGCAGGCGCAGGCCTTCGAGCGACGCCGGCAGCGCGCCGTTGGCAAAGCTCAGCACAAGCTGCAGCCCGGCGAATTGCGACAGCAGGTTGGCGGTGCGGTCCAGCGCCACCACCTCGCCAAACTTGAGCATGGCAATGCGGTCGCACAGCGATTCGGCTTCTTCCAGGTAGTGCGTAGTCAGCACGACGGTGTGGCCTTCACGGTTCAGGCGCGCGATGAACTTCCACAGCGTCTGGCGCAGCTCGACGTCCACGCCGGCAGTCGGCTCGTCCAGCACGATCACGGGCGGGCGGTGCACCAGCGCCTGCGCCACCAGCACGCGGCGCTTCATGCCGCCCGAGAGCGCGCGCATATTGGCGTCGGCCTTGTTGGTCAGGTCCAGGTTGGCCATGACCTCGTCGATCCAGTCGTCGTTCTTGGTCAAGCCGAAATAGCCCGACTGCAGGCGCAGCGTCTCGCGCACCGTAAAGAACGGATCGAACACCAGTTCCTGCGGCACCACGCCGAGCTTGCGGCGCGCCGTGCGGTAATCGGAGACGACGTCGTGGCCGAGCACCCGCACCTGGCCGGAATCGGCACGATTCAGGCCGGCGAGGATGGAGATCAGCGTGGTCTTGCCCGCGCCGTTGGGGCCCAGCAGACCGAAAAACTCGCCCTGCTCGACAGACAGGCTCACGCCCTTGAGCGCTTGCAACGACTTGTAGCGCTTGCGGACGTCAGCGATTTCGATGGCTTTCATGGCCGACAAAGTGAACTACCCTGCGCATCTCACGGCCGGCGATCGACACGATCGGCACGGCCCGGACACCCCTTGCGGTGGCGGCAGAGCGACAAACCCAGAATTATAGGGGAACTGCACGGAAGGCACGGCGGAGCGGCTTGGGACCGGGCCGCGGCGCTTGGCCTGGGCGCGGCATCGCGATGCCGGGGATCACAGCCCCGCACCGGACGCCGCCTCAATGTCGCGCCGGGTGATGGGATGCGGTGGGGGCCGGCGCGAGCGCCAGCAGGGAATCGACGCCGTACAGCTTGGCCAGGTTGCACAGCGCCTCGGGGGCACCGGCAATATTAAGGGCCAGTCCGGCAGCCTGCGCTGTGCGCTGCCACGACAGCAGCACCGCCAGCGCGGAAGAATCGACCTGCGACAGCCCGGCGCAATCAACCTGCACGGCACCGTTGCCAGCCTGGCGCGCCTGGCCGAGCTGCGCCTCGCCCTCGCGCAGCACGCGCGGCGCTTCGCGTTGGGTCAGCGGGCCGGACAAGGTCAACATGGTCGGATCAGAAAAAGAAACAGCGGCCGAAAGCGACCGCTGTGGCGATTCTACCGGATGCCGGCTTACTTTGCCGGACCCTTTGCCAGCTGCGCGTTACGGTCATCCAGGAACTGCACCAGGCCACCCACGCCGCCCTTCTTGCTGATGACTTCGGCAAACTGGTTCTTGTAGGTTTCCGACAGCCACAGGCCACTGATGTTGATGTCGTAGACCTTCCAGCCGTTCGCGGTCTTTTCCATGCGGTAGTCCAGCGCCACCGGCTCGCCGTTGTTGTTGACGGTCGAGCGCACCACCACGTCGGTGTCATCCGCCGCGGCGCGGAACGGCTTGTACGACACGGTCTGGTTCTTCACATTCGCCAGCGCGCCCGCGTAGGTGCGGATCAGCAGCGTCTTGAAGCCGTCCTGGATCTGTTGCTGCTGCTCTGGCGTCGCCTGGCTCCAGAAGCGGCCCATCGAGATTTGCGTGGTGCGCTTGAAGTCGGCGCGCGGCACGATCTTCTGGTCGACCAGCTGGTAGACCTTGGTCATGTTGCCGCCGCGCAGCTCCGGGTCGTTCTTGATGGCGTTGAGCACGTCATCCACGGCGGTCTTGACGGTGGTTTGCGCGTCGGCGTCCTCGGCGTGAGCCGGCAGGGCGGACACGGCGGCCACCAGCGCAACGCCGGCAAACAGGGAGTTCAGGAATTTCTTCAGCATGGGACGTCCTTCTAGTGTGAACTTCGGCTCTCATTTGCCGGTGCTGCCGGCAATCTTGGTGGCCGTTAGAACCGGCCGCCCGGCGTCGAGTTCGCGCCCGGGCTGCCTTGCTTACGTCTTGTCACCGTTGAGGCAACGGGGTTACGTGTGACGGATCAGCGGCGGAACACCGGCCAGTTGGGCGTAAAGCGCTGATACGGCGACACCGTCGCGTCGCCCGTGTCCTTGCCATCCGGCGACTTGCCGCCCTCCTTGTCTTCCGGCAGGTTGCCGTCGTAGATCAGATAGCGGCGGCGCTGCAGATAGGCATCACGCATGAAGGTGTACTTGTCGACGGCACCCTCTTCCAACACGTTGCTCACGCCCAGCAGGCTGGCGCGCACATCCACCACGCGCAGCGCGGCCAGCGAGTACGTGATCGTGCTGTCGTGCCAATACGTGAGCGGATCCAGCTGCCAGTCGACCAGGAAGCCGGCGGTATCGCGCACCGTGCTCGGGCCCAGCAGCGGCCACACGACGTACGGACCGGCCGGCACGCCCCACACGCCCAGGGTCTGGCCGAAGTCTTCCTTGTGCTTGGGCAGGCCGGCGTCCGACGCAATGTCGATCAGGCCGCCCAGGCCCAGCACGGTGTTGATCGCCACGCGCATGGTGTCTTCCAGCGCGGCCGTGCCCTTCAACTGCAGCAGGTTGTTGACGGCCGAGTAGACGTCACCTGCGTTGGAGAAGAAGTTCGACACCGCGGTGCGCGCCGGCGACGGCACCACATCGACATACGTTTGCGCGACCGGCTTGAGCACGCCCTTGTCGAAGTCATCGTTGATGCGGAAGACCTCGCGGTTGAACGGCTCGATCGGGTCGGCCGGATTGGCGTTCGGGCCGGTGGCGCAGCCCGCCAGCAAGACCACGCTTGCCGACGCCGCGAGCGCCAGGCCGCGCAGGATTCGATTGGATGTTGTTGTTTTCATGGTTTATTTGCTCCCACTGCCCTCGGCCGGCTTGGCGGCACCGCTGCCGCCGCCGTTGCCGCCAGCGCCGGCATCGGCCGCCTTGCTGTACAGGAACTGGCTGATCAGGTTTTCCAGCACCACGGCCGACTGCGTCATGGTGATCTTGCTGCCGCCGGCCAGCATGGCTGAATCACCGCCCGGTTCGAGGCCCACGTACTGCTCGCCCAGCAGGCCCGAGGTCAGGATCTTGGCCGAGCTGTCCTTCGGAAACTGGTAGCGCTGGTCCATGTCGATCACGACGGTGGCCTGGTAGGTCTTGTCGTCAAACAGGATCTGCGACACGCGGCCGACCACCACGCCCGCGCTCTTGACCGGCGCGCGCACCTTCAGCCCGCCGATATTGTCGAACGCGGCCTTCACCTGGTAGGTCTTGGCAAACGAGAACGCGCTCATGTTGCCCGCCTTGAGCGCCAGGAACAGCAACGCGACGATGCCCACCAGCACGAACAGTCCGACCCAGAAATCGAGGAGGCTCTTACGCATGATCTTTTCTCGTTAAACGCTAACGGCTGCCGACGGCTTAACTGAACATCAGCGCCGTCATCACGAAGTCCAGTGCCAGCACGGCCAGCGATGCGATCACCACGGTGCGGGTGGTCGCGCGCGACACGCCTTCCGGCGTGGCCTTGGCCTCGTAGCCCTGATACAGCGCGACGAAGGTCACCGCCACGCCAAACACGAAACTCTTGAGGACGCCGTTGAGCACGTCGTCCACCACATCCACGCCGCCCTGCATCTGCGACCAGAACGCGCCGGCATCGACGCCGATCAGGCCGACACCGACAAAGTATCCACCCAGAATACCGACCGCGCTAAAAATGGCCGCCAGCAGCGGCATGGCGATGAAGCCGCCCCAGAAGCGCGGCGCCAGCACACGGGCGAGCGGGTCGACGGCCATCATTTCCATGGCGATCAGTTGCTCGCCGGCCTTCATCAGGCCGATCTCGGCGGTGAGCGAGGTGCCGGCGCGGCCGGCAAACAGCAGCGCCGTCACCACCGGGCCCAGCTCGCGCACCAGCGACAGCGCCACCAGCAGGCCCAGCGCCTGCTCCGAGCCGTAGCGGTTGAGCGTGTAGTAGCCCTGCAGGCCGAGCACAAAGCCGACGAACAACCCCGAGACGGCGATGATGATGAACGAATCGTTGCCGATGAAGCGCAGCTGCTCGATCACCAGGCGCGGGCGACGCAGCGCGTCGCCGGAGGCACCGATGAGGGCGACCAGCATGCGCGCGGCATAGCCGAGGCGACTGATCAGCATGCGGACCAGGTGGCCGATGGAGGCGATCATCGCTGCCCCCCGCCGTTCCTGCCGTTCGCGCCATTCAGACCGAAGTCTTCCGCCAGCGGCTCGCCGGGGTAGTGGAACGGCACGGGGCCATCCGCCTCGCCGTGCACGAACTGGCGCACGAACGGATCGGTGGAGGCCGTCAGCTCGGCCGGCGTGCCCTCGGCGGCGATGCCGCCATTGGCGATGAAGTAGACGTAGTCAGCAATGTGGAACGTCTCCTGCACATCGTGCGAGACGATGATGCTGGTCGCGCCCAGCGCGTCGTTCAGGCGGCGGATCAGCGAGGCGGTCAGCCCCAGCGAGATCGGGTCCAGCCCGGCGAACGGCTCGTCGTAAAGAATGAGCGAGGGGTCCAGCGCGATCGCGCGCGCCAGCGCCACGCGTCGCGCCATGCCGCCGGAGATCTGCGACGGCATCAGGTCGCGCGCACCGCGCAGGCCGACGGCGTTGAGCTTCATCAGCACGAGATCGCGAATCAGCGCCTCGGGCAGCTGGGTGTGCTCGCGCAGCGGGAAGGCCACGTTGTCGAACACGCTCATGTCAGTGAACAGCGCGCCGAACTGGAACAGCATGCCCATCTGGCGGCGCGCGGCGTACAGCGCCGGCTTATCCATCGCGCCGATGTCCGCGCCGTGCACGCGCACGGCGCCGGCAGCGGCGGCCACCTGCCCGCCGATCAGGCGCAGGATGGTGGTCTTGCCGCAACCCGAGCCGCCCATGACGGCGACCACGCGGCCCTTGGGCACGCGCATGCACAGCCCGGACAGGATGCGTCGCGCGCCCGGCTGGTAGGCGAAATCGACCTGATCGAGTTCGACAACGGCGGTGGAGGACTGGGACGACACGATAGGCTTGGCGGCTGAGGGCTCGGGCATGTTGGCGGGCACCTGTGCGGTACCGCACCTTGTTCTGTTCTATTGGCTGACCGCACCGATAGGATGCGGCCTGCCATTATAGGGGGAAACCCGCGTGGCCCGCCGGTCACGTCTTGTCTTACCGACGGGTTGTGTGGCTGGAACGCCGCGAATGCGACACTTCGCTTAACGTCAGCCGCCTAGAAATACTGCATTGCACAAATCGAACCGCCCGGGCTACCCGCGCTGGTCGAGCCGCAGATCGGCCTCCCGGACGAGCGCCTGCCAGTGGGTGGCATCGCGGCGCATTGCGGCGGCGAAGGACTCGGCCGCGTCCCACTCGGGCTGGTAGCCGCCGGCCTGCATGGTGGCGCGCACGTCACTGGCCGCGAGCGCCCGCTTCAGCTCGGCGGCCACGCGCAGCGCCAGCGGACGCGGCGTGCGTGCCGGCGCGAACACCCCGATCCACGCGCTGTGATCGAACCCCGCCATGCCCGCTTCCCGCAGCGTCGGCACGGCGGGCGCAAAGGGCGAACGCGCCATGCCGGTCACGCCCAATAGCCGCAACTGCCCTGCGCCCACCCCGGCCGCGAGGCTCGGGTACGTGGCGAAACACGCCGTCATGCGCCCGGCCAGCACCTGCTGGACCACGCCGCCCTCGCCCTTGACCGTCACGTGCGGCGCATGCGCAGCGTAATCGCGCACGAACTGCTCGGCCACCAGGTGCGACCACGTGCCGATGGCTTCCGAACCGCAGTTGATCGACGCCGACTGCGCACGCGCCTGTGCCACCAGTTCGCCGATCGAGGCGAGCGGCAGGCGCGCGTCGACGGCCAGGAACAGCGGCAGCGTGGCCACCATCGCCACCGGCTGGAAGTCGCGCATGGGATCGTACGGTGCGGGCTCCAGTGCCGGCTGGACGACGAAGGTGGTCTGGTGCAGCAGCCAGGTATGGCCGTCCGACGGCGCATGCGCCACCAGCTCGCCAGCGGCCATGCCGTTGGCTGCGGGACGATCGTCGACAGTGGCCCCCATGCCGAGCTGCGCCGCCAGTTGCGCAGCGAGCGCACGCGCCACCGCGTCGAACACGCTGCCCTCCGCCGCCGGCACAACAAGGTGCATCGCATGCGATGGATAGCCCAGCAGTTCGGCCCGCGCCGCGCTCGCCAGCAAAACGGGCAGCGCACCGAGACAGGCCAGTGCACGACGCCGCCCCGGACGGGCGAGGTTCTGGAAGTCAGTCGGCAACCTGCGGGCAGCAGCTTGCATCGGGGTGCTGGAGGATGGGGGGGGAGTCCCATTCTAGAAAGCCGCCCCGCCGCCCTGCACTCATGTAAACCATGTCGACGTAAACCATGAAGGCGTGGCGCTGGCCTCCATGGCATGCCCCATCAAGAAAAAAGGCCCGCCAAGGCGAGCCTTGGGGGCCTGGGTCAGGCGGTCAGCCGCGTGGTCAGCGCGGCAGTTCCGTATGGCCCATGAGGAACGCGTCCACCGAGCGCGCGGCCTGGCGGCCCTCGCGGATGGCCCACACGACCAGCGACTGGCCGCGGCGCACGTCGCCGGCGGCAAACACCTTGGGCACGTTGGTGGCGTAGGCGTTGTCGCCTTCGGTGGCGGCTCGCGCGTTGTTGCGCGCATCCTTGGTCACGCCAAACGCTTCCAGCACACCGCCGACCGGGTTGGTGAAGCCCATCGCCAGCAGCACGAGATCGGCCTTGAGCGTGAACTCGCTGCCGGCAACCTCGGCCATCTTGCCGTCCGTCCACTCCAGGCGCACAGCGGTCAGGCCCGTCACGCGGCCGTTCTCACCGGTCAGCACCTTGGTGGCGACCGACCAGTCGCGCTCGCAGCCTTCGTCGTGCGACGACGAGGTGCGCAGCTTGATCGGCCAGTACGGCCACACCAGCGGCTTGTTCTCTTCTTCGGGCGGACGCGGCAGCAGTTCGAACTGCGTGACCGAGGCGGCGCCATGGCGGTTGGACGTGCCCACGCAGTCCGAACCCGTGTCACCGCCGCCGATCACGATGACGTGCTTGCCGTCGGCGCGGATCGGGTTGGGCGCGTCGCCGGCCACTTCCTTGTTCTGCGGGATCAGGAATTCAAGCGCGTAGTGCACGCCGTCCAGGTCGCGGCCCGGCACCGGCAGATCGCGCGGGACTTCCGAGCCGCCCGTCAGCACCACGGCGTCGAACTGCTTGAGGATGTCGTCGGCGGCGATGAATTCGCGCGCGTCGTTGACAATGCCGGCTGGCACGGTCTTGTCGCCCACCATCACGCCGGTGCGGAAGGTCACGCCCTCGGCTTCCATCTGCTGCATGCGGCGGTCGATCTGCGCCTTCTCCAGCTTGAAGTCGGGGATGCCGTAACGCAGCAGGCCGCCAACGCGGTCGTTCTTCTCGAACAGCGTCACATCGTGGCCGGCGCGTGCCAGTTGCTGCGCAGCGGCCATGCCCGCCGGGCCCGAGCCGACCACGGCCACGGTCTTGCCGGTCTTGTGCTTGGGCACCTGCGGCGCCACCCAGCCTTCTTCCCAGGCCTTGTCGATGATGGCGTGCTCGATCGACTTGATGCCGACCGGCAGCTCATTGATGCCCAGCGTGCAGGCCGCTTCGCACGGCGCCGGGCAGATGCGGCCCGTGAACTCGGGGAAGTTGTTGGTCGAGTGCAGCACCTCGATCGCGGTCTTCCAGTCCTGGCGATACACCAGGTCATTGAAGTCCGGGATGATGTTGTTGACCGGGCAGCCGTTGTTGCAGAACGGGATGCCGCAGTCCATGCAGCGCGCGCCCTGGATCTTGGCTTCGTTGTCCGCGAGTGCGAACACGAACTCCTTGTAATGCTTCACGCGCGCTTCGGGCGCTTCGTATCCCTCGTTCTGGCGGGGAAATTCGAGAAAACCGGTCGCCTTGCCCATGGTGTCCTTCCTGGCCCGATTCCGGCCGGCACAGCTTCGCTTGCCGGGCGCTCGGGCCTGTCTTGTGAGGTTGCGTTGTATTCGGTGGCGGCGGGCGCCGATCGATCAATCGGCCACCCGCCAAGTCGCTTGGAATCAGGCCGCGATCTGCTCGCGGGCGGCTTCCTGTTCGCGCTCGTACATCTCGGTCAGCGCGCGCTTGTACTCGGTCGGGAAGACCTTGACGAAGCGACGGCGCGCGTTGTTCCAGTCGGCCAGCAGTTCCTTGGCGCGCTCGGAGCCGGTGTAGCGGAAGTGCTTTTCCACCAGCGCCTTGAGCAGTTGCTCGTCGAGCACGCGCTCGCCGCCCACCTTGTGCCAGGTCGACGACGTATGCGCCTTCTCCTGGTCGGCCGACGACAGCACGGATTCCAGCGCGACCTGTGCCGTGTTGCAGCGCTTGTCGAACAGGCCGTCCTCGTCATAGACGTAGGCCACGCCGCCCGACATGCCCGCCGCGAAGTTGCGGCCGGTGGCGCCCAGCACGACGACGGTGCCGCCGGTCATGTACTCGCAACCGTGGTCGCCGGCGCCTTCCACCACGGCGATGGCGCCGGAGTTACGCACCGCGAAGCGCTCGCCGGCCACGCCGTTGAAGAACGCCTCACCGGCCAGCGCGCCGTACAGCACGGTGTTGCCGACGATGATGTTGCCGGTCGGCTCGCCGCGGAACTCGTGCGGCGGGCGCACGATCACGCGTCCGCCCGACAGGCCCTTGCCCACGTAGTCGTTGCCGTCGCCCACCAGGTCCAGCGTCACGCCGTGCGCCAGGAACGCGCCGAACGACTGGCCGGCCGTGCCCTGCAGCTGGATGTGGATCGAGTCATCCGGCAGGCCCTCGTGGCCGTAACGCTTGGCCACCTCGCCCGACAGCATCGCGCCCACCGTGCGGTTGACGTTGCGCACCGGCTGGATGAACGACACGCGCTCGCCCTTCTCGATGGCCGCGCGGGCCTTCTCGATGAGCTGGTGATCCAGCGCGCGGGCCAGGCCGTGGTCCTGCACATCGACCTGGTAGCACGGCTGGCCTTCCTTCTTCGGCGGCTGGTGGAAGATGCGGGCGAAGTCCAGGCCGCGCGCCTTCCAGTGTTCGATACCGGACTTGGTGTCGAGCAGATCGGCGCGGCCGATCAGTTCGTCGAAGCTGCGGATGCCCAGCTGGGCCATGATCTCGCGCACTTCCTCGGCCACGAAGAAGAAGTAGTTCACCACGTGCTCGGGCTTGCCCGAGAACTTCTTGCGCAGCACCGGATCCTGCGTCGCCACGCCCACCGGGCAGGTGTTCAGATGGCACTTGCGCATCATGATGCAGCCCTCGACCACCAGCGGTGCGGTGGCGAAGCCGAATTCGTCGGCGCCCAGCAGCGCGCCGATCACGACGTCGCGGCCGGTCTTCATCTGGCCGTCGGCCTGCACGCGGATGCGGTTGCGCAAGCCGTTGAGCATCAGCGTCTGCTGCGTCTCGGCCAGGCCCAGTTCCCACGGCGTGCCGGCGTGCTTGATCGACGACCACGGCGAAGCGCCCGTGCCGCCGTCATGGCCGGCGATCACCACGTGGTCGGCCTTGGCCTTGGCGACACCCGCGGCCACCGTGCCCACGCCCACTTCCGACACCAGCTTGACCGACACGTCCGAACGGGGGTTCACATTCTTCAGGTCGTGGATCAGCTGCGCCAGATCTTCGATCGAGTAGATGTCGTGGTGCGGCGGCGGCGAGATCAGGCCCACGCCCGGCACTGCATAACGCAGCTTGCCGATGTACTCCGTCACCTTGTGGCCGGGCAGTTGACCGCCCTCGCCGGGCTTGGCGCCCTGGGCCATCTTGATCTGGATCTGGTCAGCCGAGACAAGGTACTCGGCGGTCACGCCAAAGCGGCCCGACGCCACCTGCTTGATCTTCGAGCGCAGCGAATCGCCTTCCTGCAGCTCCAGGTCGCGTTCGATCACGTCACGGCCGACCACATCCGACAGCTTGGTGCCCTGCTGGATGGGGATGCCGCGCAGCTCGTTGCGGTAGCGGCGCTCGTCTTCACCGCCCTCGCCCGTGTTCGACTTGCCGCCGATGCGGTTCATGGCGACGGCCAGCGTGGTGTGCGCTTCCGTGCTGATCGAACCCAGCGACATCGCACCGGTGGCGAAGCGCTTGACGATCTCCTTGGCCGGTTCCACGTCTTCCAGCGGAATCGCACGCACCGGGTCCACCTTGAACTCGAACAGGCCGCGCAGCGTCATGTGGCGCTTGCTCTGGTCGTTGATCAGGTTGGCGTATTCCTTGTACGTCTGGTACGAATTCGCGCGCGTGGCGTGCTGCAGCTTGGCGATCGAATCCGGCGTCCACATGTGCTCTTCGCCGCGGACGCGGTAGGCGTATTCGCCGCCGGCATCCAGCATGTTGGCCAGCACCGGCGCATCGCCAAAGGCGTCGCGGTGCAGGCGCAGCGCTTCTTCCGCCACCTCGAAGATGCCGATGCCGCCCACGTTCGATGCGGTGCCGTGGAAGTACTTGTCCACCAGCTCGCGCGACAGGCCGATCGCTTCGAAGATCTGCGCGCCGGTGTACGACATGTACGTCGAGATGCCCATCTTGGACATCACCTTGTGCAGGCCCTTGCCGATCGCCTTGGTGAAGTTGTAGACCGCCTTCTCGGGCGTCACACCCAGGCTCGGGGCCAGCTCGGTCAGCGTTTCCATGGCCAGGTACGGGTGCACGGCTTCGGCGCCGTAGCCGGCCAGCAGCGCGAAGTGGTGCACCTCACGCGCCGAGCCGGTTTCCACCACCAGGCCGGTGCTGGTGCGCAGGCCCTTCTCCACCAGGTGATGGTGGATGGCGGACGTGGCCAGCAGCGCCGGAATGGCCGCCTGCTTCTCGTCGACCGCGCGGTCCGACACGATCAGGATGTTGTAGCCCGACTTGACCGCATCGACAGCCTCGGCGCACAGCGAGGCCAGGCGCGCCTCGATGCCTTCCTTGCCCCACGCCACCGGGTAGCAGATGTTCAGCTCGTAAGCCATGAACTTGCCGCCGGTGTAGTGCTCGATGTTGCGGATCTTCGCCATGTCCTTGAAGTCCAGCACGGGCTGGCTCACCTCAAGGCGCATCGGCGGGTTGATGTTGTTCAGCTCGAGCAGGTTCGGCTTCGGCCCGATGAACGAGACCAGCGACATCACCACGTTTTCGCGGATCGGGTCGATCGGCGGGTTGGTGACCTGCGCGAAGAGCTGCTTGAAGTAGTTGTACAGCGTCTTGTTCTTGGAAGACAGCACGGCCAGCGGGCTGTCGTTGCCCATCGAACCGGCGGCTTCTTCGCCGTTGGCGGCCATCGGCGCAATCAGGAACTTGACGTCTTCCTGCGTGTAGGCGAAGGCCTGCTGGCGGTCGAGCAGCTTGGCGGCCGGCTTGGTCTCGGCGGCCACGTCCTCGGCCTTGGCGTCCAGCTCGTCGAGCTTGATACGCACAGCGTCGATCCAGCTCTTGTACGGCTTGGCGTTGGCCAGGTTGTCCTTGAGTTCCTTGTCGTCGATGATGCGGCCCTGCTCCATGTCGATCAGGAACATCTTGCCCGGCTGCAGGCGCCACTTCTTGACGATGCGCGACTCGGGAATCGGCAGCACACCAGCTTCCGAGGCCATCACGACCATGTCGTCGTCGGTCACGTAGTAGCGCGCCGGACGCAGGCCGTTACGGTCGAGCGTGGCGCCGATCTGGCGACCATCGGTGAAGCAGATGGCGGCGGGGCCGTCCCACGGCTCCATCATCGCGGCGTGGTATTCGTAGAAGGCGCGGCGGTTGTCGTCCATCAGCGTGTGCTGTTCCCACGCTTCCGGAATCATCATCATCATCGCGTGGGCGAGCGGATAGCCGGCCATCGTCAGCAGTTCGAGGCAGTTGTCGAACGAGGCGGTATCGGACTGGCCCGGATAGATCAGCGGCCACAGCTTGGGCAGGTCGGCGCCCAGCACCGGCGACGAGATGCCGCCCGTGCGTGCGTTGATCCAGTTGACGTTGCCCTTGACGGTATTGATTTCGCCGTTGTGCGCAACCATGCGGTACGGGTGCGCCAGCTCCCACGCCGGGAAGGTGTTGGTCGAGAAACGCTGGTGCACCAGCGCCAGCGCCGACACCGTGCGCGGATCGGCCAGATCCTGGTAGTAGCGGCCGACCTGCTCGCACAGCAGCAGGCCCTTGTAGACGATGGTGCGCGCCGACATCGACGGCACGAAGTACTCCTTGCCGTGCTTGAGCTTGAGCGCCTGGATGGCGTGGCTGGCGGTCTTGCGGATCACGTACAGCTTCCGCTCCAGCGCATCGGTGGTCATGATGTCGCGGCCGCGCCCGATGAAGATCTGGCGGATCACCGGCTCGGTCTTCTGCACCGTGGGCGACATCGGCATGGTCTTGTCGACCGGCACGTCACGCCAGCCCAGCACGACCTGGCCTTCCAGACGCACGGTGCGCTCGAGTTCCTGCTCGCACGCCAGGCGCGAGGCGTGTTCCTTCGGCAGGAAGATCATGCCGACGCCGTACTCGCCGGCCGGCGGCAGGTTCACGCCCTGGCGCGCCATCTCTTCACGGTAGAACTGGTCGGGAATTTGCAGCAGGATGCCCGCGCCATCGCCCATCAGCGGATCAGCGCCGACGGCGCCCCGGTGGTCGAGGTTGTGCAGGATGCGCAGGCCTTGCTGGACGATCTCGTGGCTCTTCTTGCCCTTGATGTGCGCCACGAAGCCGACGCCGCAGGCGTCATGCTCGTTGCTCGGGTCGTACAGGCCTTGTGCGGACGGCACGCCCTGGACGGTCGTCGATTCAGCGCTCTGCGGCGCGAGGCGGGAGGAATGTTGTTCCACGGCGATCTTCCGATGTTGTGGGCACAGCACGCCGCAGAAGGCCCTCGCGGTGGGTGCGACGAGCATGGCGCGCCGCACCATAAATGCGGGGTGAAACGACTATAAAAGAGTGCTCCCGATCCGGCAAAAGGTTTTAAATGGGGTCGGAATAAATTAAGAAATGCACGCCATCAGTGCTGGCGTATATATGGGGACAGATTAATTTGCCGCAAATTGGTGCGCGCGCATGCGGCCGCAGCCGCACCTCGGGTTATGCGACGGCCGCGTCGTCCTCCGCCTCCGCTTCTGCGGGTTGGCGTGGGGGCCGACCCTTGGGCAGCGGCGCCACGCGACGCCCGCCCGTGCGCGCCAGCGTGGCCAGGAACGCCTCGCTGCCGAGCGGCCAGCCGCTGTGCACATGCTGTCGGATCTGCGCGAGCTGGTCCGAGCCGAGGCCCTCGTGCCAGAGCGTGCGGTAGCGCGACTGACGCTCAAAGGGCGTATTGCCAAGCCGCCAATAACAATAGTGGTCACTCACCCACGGAATCGACTGGATACCGACGTGGTGGCGATATGTGCTCCAGCGATCCTCCTCTGGCGCACTGGCGAGGCCCGCGCGCACGGCATTCGACTCCACGTAGAGCAGCATCGGCAGCACCCATTCCGCCGGGTCCAGCACGGTCGAGCGGAAACGCCCCTCCCACAGCGTGCCGCTGCGGTTGGCTACCGCATTGAAGTGCCGCGTGTAGCGCCGCCCCACCGCCTGCAGCGTGCGCGACAAGCTGTCCGCCACCTTGGGCGTGCCCACCAGGTGCACGTGGTTCGGCATCAGGGCGAAGGCGTGGATGGCGAAATCGTGCTCGCGGGCGGCCATGCGCAGGGTGTCGAGGTAGAAAGCGTAGTCCTCGTCGGTACGGAAGACGGCCTGCCGATTGTTGCCGCGCTGCAACACGTGCACAGGAACATCGATGGGACTGAGGCGGGGCAGGCGAGCCATGGCGAAAACGGGGGCAGGAAAGCCGCCATCGTAGCGCGACGCCGCCGAACCTGTCCCCAATTATTTTGGGCGCAAACGCTTGCGGATTGCCTGTCGCCGAACCGCAACGGCGGCTTGTCTGATAACGCCCCCGGATTTGCGTGCGGTCAAAAGCGGGGCCCCACCGCCGGAACCGGCCGGGTCGATTTTGATCGCGCGCAAATCCGAGGGCGCCCTTGCACGCCAGACTGGCTCCCATCACATCAACGAACCAAGAACAGAGAGAGGGAGCATTTTCATGGCATTCGCACGCCTTGCCGTTGTTGCGGCAGCCGCCGGCCTCGTCGCCGCAGCATTCAGTCCGATTGCGTCCGCCCAGAGCACGGATCCGCTTGCCGGCTTGACCGGCCCGCTGCCGGCAGCGACCGGCAACTGGATGGTGCGCCTGCGCGCCGTCAACCTGAATGCCGCCAACAAGTCGGATGCGATTCCCGCACTGGGGGTGCCGGACGACGCCATCCGCATCAATAACAAGGCGTTCCCCGAACTGGACATCTCGTACTTCTTCACGCCCAACATCGCCAGCGAGCTGATCCTGACCTATCCGCAGCAGCAGGACGTGACGGTCGGCGGGGCCAAGATTGGCAGCTTCCGTCACCTGCCGCCGATCCTGACGCTGCAATACCACTTCACGCCGGAGTCACGCTTCAAGCCGTATCTGGGCGCCGGCATCAACTACACGCGCATCTCCAGCGTGAACCTGCAAGTGCCGGGCGTGGGCCCGCTGGACCTGAGCAAGAACAGCTTCGGCCCGGCGCTGCAGGCTGGCTTCGACTATCGCCTGAGCGAGCGCGTGTACTTCAACGTCGACATCAAGAAGACCTGGATCAGCGCCGACGTGAAGTTCAACGGCCAGACCATCAGCAAGGTCCATGTCGACCCGTGGCTGGTGGGTGTGGGCCTGGGTTATCGCTTTTAAGGGGGCGATCAGCGAACCGACATTTTCCTGATCGACTTTTCCGACGTGCCGCAGGGGTCGTCGACGGCGGGGGCGCTCGTCGACGGTGGTTGGCACGTTCGGCCCGGCATGCGTTGGGGCGGCCGGGCATTTTTTTTGGGCGCTTACTTTGTGAGCGACGCCGGATCGAACTGCATGACAACGCGGCCGTCGAGCGGTTGGCGCTGGCGGAAATTGTCGGCGTAAAAACTGCGCAGCGCGTCGATCTGTGCGGGTGACGCGGTGATCGGTTGCTTGAGCACATACCACTCCACGTTCTCGGTCAGTGGCGGCGTGGTCAGCGAGCCGAGGTAGTGGTAGTAGGCATCGCTCGCGGGCAACAAGTCACCCGGGCGGACTGAGGTAACTTCATGCCCCTCGCCCTTGCGTGCGGCCTTGAGCACCGCATCGAACGCCGGGTTGGCCGCGCCCGGCTCCACCATCACGCCGATCACGGCCATGCGGCCATCCTTGGCCACGTGCACCAGATGCACCTCGCCCAGATACGACTTGCCGTCGATGGTGTGCTCGCTGTGGGCGTGGAAGTGGAACTGGCGCAGTGTGAAGTGCCGGCCGCGGATCTTCACGTCGCCGCCGGGCACGTTCACTTGCAAGGCATGGCCGGTGTCGACGGCCGTGCCGGCGACGGTGCCGTAGTGCGGCTGAATCACGTCGGGCTCGTCTTCGTCAGCAGCAATGGCGTCGGCGCTGCGGATGTCGATCGGCGACTGGAAGGCGTCGTGCACCGCATGCCATTCAGCCTGGTGCTGGTAGTCGAAGTGGTCGGCCGGATGGCCGGCATGCGCCGGCTCGGCGGCCTGTACGGCGAGCGATGACGCCGCAAATACGGGAAGAAGAAGGCGATACATATAATTGACTGAGCAATGGATATGTATCGATGGTAGCCATCGCTAGCCTGCCTGCCACTGAGAACAGTCCGATTCCAGCCTCAGACCGCGTCGACCGCGAAGATGCGGCGATGCTCCTTGATGGCATAGCGATCGGTCATGCCGGCGATGTAGTGCGCAATCCAGCGCGGTTGGTCGGCCGGATCCTTGGCCTGGTACTGCGGCGGCAACAGGCGCGGATCGTCGAGGAAGGCGCGAAACAGGTCGTCGATGATGCGGCGCGCCTTGGCTGCCATGCGCATCACGAGATAGTGGCGATACAGGTTGTCGAACAGGAAGCGCTTGAGCACGCGCGCCTCCTCACGCATCGGCTCGGAGAAGCCGACCAGCGCCGGCGCGGCGCGCACGTCGTCGATGGTCTGCGGCGCCACCTCGGCGATGGCCGCGCGCGTGGAGCCGATCAAATCGACGATCAACGCATTGATGATGCGGCGGATGGTCTCGTTGATCAGGCGCCGCCCGCCCGCGTTCGGGAACGCGGCCTCGGCCTCGCGGCGGTGGATGGCCCACAGCGGCACGTCCTGCAACTGCTCCAGCGAGATCAGGCCGGAGCGCAGGCCGTCGTCGATGTCGTGGTTGTTGTAGGCGACCTCGTCGGCCAGGTTGGCGAGCTGCGCTTCCAGTGAGGGCTGTTGCCCCTCGAGGAAGCGCCGGCCCAGGTCGCCCAGCGTGGCGGCGTTGTTGCGCGAGCAATGCTTGAGGATGCCCTCGCGCGTCTCGAACGTGAGGTTCAGACCGTCGAAGCCGCCATAGCGTTCTTCGAGTCGATCGACCACCAGCAGGCTCTGCAGGTTGTGCTCGAAGCCCCCGTAGGGCTTCATGCAGTCGTTGAGCGCGTCCTGCCCGGCGTGGCCGAACGGCGTGTGCCCCAGGTCGTGCGCCAGCGAGATCGCCTCGACCAGGTCTTCGTTCAGGCGCAGGCTGCGGGCGATCGAGCGGGCGATCTGCGCGACTTCCAGGCTGTGCGTGAGGCGCGTGCGGAACAGGTCGCCCTCGTGATTCACGAAGACCTGCGTCTTGTATTCGAGCCGGCGGAAAGCCGTGCTGTGGATGATGCGGTCGCGGTCGCGCTGAAACTCGGTGCGCGAGGTGGACGGCGGTTCGGCATGCACGCGGCCGCGCGTCTGTGCCGCGTGCGCGGCATACGGGGCGAGATGGCCCTCGAGATCGAACGGCGCGGGCAACAGGTCGAGTCGATCGTTCATCGGGCCGTCTCGTCTGGTCTCAAGCGACCGGGGCTTCGGTCGGTGGGCGCAGCACGGCGTGCTGCAGCGTAGCGCGCAGATCGACGTCGGGCACGGTGGTCACGAAGGCCTGGCCCAGCTTGCGCAGCAGCACGAACTTGATCTCGCCGGCCTCGGCCTTCTTGTCGACACGCATCAGTTCGATGAAGCGTTCGACGCCCAGGTCCGGCGCCACGGTCGGCAGGTTGGCCGCACGCGTGAGCGCGGCAATGCGATTGCGCGTGTCGATGTCGATGAAGCCCAGGCGATGCGACAGATCGGCCGCCATCACCATGCCGCAGCCGACGGCCTCTCCGTGCAGCCACTCGCCGTAGCCCAGGCCTGCCTCGATGGCGTGGCCGAAAGTGTGGCCGAAGTTGAGGATCGCGCGCAGACCGGATTCGCGCTCATCCTGCGCCACCACAGAGGCCTTGATGCGCACCGAGCCGTGCACGGCTTCGGCCATCAAGTCGGTGTCGCAGGCGTTCAGGCCGGCGATGTGTTGCTCGATCCAGGCAAAGTAATCCGCATCGGCAATCGCACCGTGCTTGATGACCTCGGCCATGCCGGCGGCCAGCTCGCGCGCGGGCAATGTGCGCAGCGTGTCGATGTCGGCCAGCACCGCCTGTGGCTGGTGGAACGCGCCGATCATGTTCTTGCCCAGCGGGTGGTTGATGCCCGTCTTGCCGCCCACCGATGAATCAACCTGCGACAGCAGCGTCGTCGGCACCTGGATGAACGGCACGCCGCGCATGTAGCAGGCGGCGGCAAACCCCGTCATGTCGCCGATCACGCCGCCGCCCAGAGCGATGAGCGTGGTCTTGCGGTCGGCCCCCGAAGCGAGCAGCGCGTCGAAGATGCGGTTGAGCGTCTCCCACTTCTTGAACGATTCGCCGTCGGGCAGCACGACCGTGTCGACGGTCTTGCCGAGCGCGCGGACGGCGGCCTCGACCTTGGCGGCATAGAGCGGCGCCACGGTCTCGTTGGTGACGATCACGGCACGTGCGCCGCGGATGTGGGGGGCAAACAGCGCGGTCTGGGAGATCAGCCCCGATCCGATATGGATCGGATAGGCGCGCTCGCCCAGGTCGACATCAACGGTAATCATGACTGGCTGTAAACGTGCGAGGGAGTGGAGGAACCCGCGGGCGGCGCCACGATGCCGGCCATCTCGAGTTGCATCAGCACCATATTAACAAGCTGGGCGACGGTGGGCTTGCCGGTCTCGATGATGAAGTGGGCCACCTCGCGGTACAGCGGATCGCGGATGGCATGCAGCTCTTCAAGCCTGGCGCGCGGGTTTTCAGTCTGCAGCAGGGGGCGGTTCTTGTCGTGGCGCGTGCGCAGGTACAGGTCGTGCGGATTGGCGCGCAGGTAGATGACGGTGCCGCGCTCGCGCAGGAAAGCGCGGTTCTCAGGCCGCAACACGGCACCGCCGCCGGTGGCCAGCACCACGCCGCTGCGCGCGGTCAGCTCGTCGATCACGTGGGTCTCGCGATCACGGAAACCGGTCTCGCCCTCATGCTCGAAGATGACCGGCACGCGCACGCCGCAGCGGGCCTCGATCTCGTGGTCGGAGTCGAAGAACGGCAGGTCCAGGCGTCGCGCTACCGCGCGGCCGACCGTGGTCTTGCCGGCACCCATCAGGCCGACGAAAAAAACGTTGGAAACGGACAAAATTGCGTGAATTCTGAGATTTGAGTCCGATTGTAGTGGCTTTTTGCCCGAAACCCCGTCGGAGCGCCCATGAAAAAAGCCCGGCGCTCCAGAAGGAGGCCGGGCTTTTGCCCGCGCGACGCGCAGCCGCTTACTTCAGCGACAGCTGGTCGTTCAGCACGCGCGGCGTCAGGAACACCAGCAGCTCGGTGCGGTTGTTGATCTTGGCGGTGCTCTTGAACAGGTTGCCCAGCACCGGGATATCGCCCAGCAGCGGCACCTTGTTCACGTCCGTGCGCTCGTTCTGCGTGTAGATCCCGCCGATCACCACCGTGCCGCCGTTCTCGACCAGCACCTGCGTCTGCACGTGCTTGGTGTCGATGGCGAAGCCGTTGGTGGTCTGGATGCCGACGCTGTCCTTGTTGACGTCCACGTCCAGGAAGACGTTGCCGTCCGGCGTGATCTTGGGCGTGACTTCCAGCTTCAGGTTGGCCTTCTTGAACGAGACCGAAGTCGCGCCCGACGAGGTCGCCTGCTGGTACGGGATCTCGGTACCCTGCTCGATCAACGCCTTGATGTTGTCGCCGGTGACCACACGCGGGCTGGAGACGATCTTGCCGCGACCGTCGGCTTCCAGCGCCGACAGCTCGAGCGCCAGGAAACGGCCGGCACCAGCATTGAACAGGCTCACCGCCACGCTCGCTGCGTTCACGCCGTTGATGCCGTTGGCCGGGAGGCTGACAGCCGGATCAGTCGCCAAGGTGCCGTTTGCTGCCGTGATCGGCGACGTCACGTTGGTGTAGTTGTTGCCATAGGCCGCGCCGTTGGTCTTGGAAGCAAAGCCAAGCTTGGCCCCCAGGTTGCGGCTGAAGGTATCATCCGCCTCGACGATGCGCGCCTCGATCATCACCTGGCGCACCGGAATGTCGATCTTCTGGATGAAGGCCTGCACCTCTTCCAGCTTGCTCGGAATGTCCGAGATGAACAGCTGATTGGTACGGGCATCCGAGGTGAGCGATCCGCGCTTAGACAGAATGCGCGATGGCGTGCCGCCTGCTGCACCTGCGCCGGTACCCAACAGCATGTTGCGCACGTCATCCGCACGCTGGTAGTTCATGCGGAACACCTGGCTGCGCAGCGGCTCTAGCTCCGTCACTTGCTGCTGCGACTCCAGTTCGGCCTTTTCCTTGGTCGCCAGTTCGCCACGCGGGGCCACCCACAGCACATTGCCGTTGCGGCGCGAGGCCAGGCCCTTGGAGTCCAGCACGATCTGCAGCGCCTGATCCCACGGTACGTCCTTCAGACGCAGCGAGAGGGTGCCCGTCACGCTGTCGCTGGTGACGATGTTCAGGTTGGTGAAGTCGGCAAAGACCTGCAGCAGCGAGCGCACGTCGATGTTCTGGAAGTTCAGCGACAGGCGCTCACCACGGTAGCCCGGGCCGGAGATCAGCTTGTTCGGGTCTTCCTTGGTCGGGCGCACCTCCACCACGAACTGGGTGTCGGTCTGGTACGAGCTGTACTGCCAGTTGCCGCGCGGCTCGATGACCAGGCGCGCGCCGGTGCCGCTGTCGCTAGCACGCATCGCTTGTACCGGGGTGCCGAAGTCGCTCACGTCGTAGCGGCGGCGCAGCGTTTGCGGCAGCGTCGTGCCAACGAAATCGACCACCAGGTTCTGGCCTTGCTGGGCGATATTGATCGCCGAGTTGGCGGTCGACAGGTCGACCACCACGCGGCCAGCCAGCTCATCGCCGCGGCGGAAGTCGATGTTACGCACGGCCGGACGTTCCGCCCCCGCGGCCGGAACCGGTGCGGCGAACGTCGGTGCGGGCTTGGCGGCCGCCACCGGGGCGGCGTCCAGCGTCACGATGTACTGGTTGCCGCGGACTTCCGAGCGGTACTGCGTCTGGCGCGCCAGGTCCAGCACGACGCGGGTTCGGTCGCCGATCTGCACGACATTGGCCGCGCGCAGCAACTTGCCGCCATATTGATAGTTGGCACGGCCCTGGGCGAACCCGGTGCCGAAGAAGTCGATGGCGATGCGCGCAGGCTGCTGCGTGCTGAATTCCACCGGCTTCTGCGCGGGTGCATCCTTGAGCGTCACCGTCACGACGGTGGATTCGCCGGCCGTGGCCTGCTCCACCTTTTCGATGGCGTTGGCAGCCGGCGCGGTCGCCGCTTGCTGCGCCAAGGCCTGACCGGCCATCATGAGCATGCACAGCGAGAGCCATGCTGCCGCGCCCCCCCGGGCCACTCGGGCTGCCTGTGCCAGGCCGCCCTTCACGAGACGCATCGTCATTGCGCGCCCTCCTGAACTTTCAGGGTAGTCATTTTTTCTTTCCATTCGGTCGTGCCTTCGCGCACCAGCTCACGCAGGGTGAGTTCCTGATCGCCGACGCGGACGATACGACCATAGTTTTGCCCGATGTACTGCCCCACTTGCACATGCTGCGTCTTGTCCCCGACAGACACGACGCCTTCGGTCACGCCATTGCGCTTCATCGTCCCGAGCAGCTTGAAGGCTTCCAGCGGATAGTCTTCCAGCGGCTCGTGGCGATGCCCCGGCTCCGGCGATTCGTTTTGCGCGCGCGAGAGCTCCGCCACCTTCTGCAGACTGAACGGGTCGGTCTGCTTGGTGGTCGTGTATTCGCGCGGCGCGTATGGCTTGGGTTCGGGCAGCGGCGCCAGCTTGGTGCTGACGCTGCTGCGCGCCTGCTGCATCCATTGGTCCAGCTCGTCGTCGGCGCTGGCGCCGCAGGCGGCCAGTACGACCGCCAGGCACATCGGCACGATGCGCACGAGTTGCGTCATCCGGCGGCGGCTCATGGTGTGGCCCATCATTTGGCGCCTCCCTTGGAGGCGGCAGCAGCCTTGCGCTGGGCGGCCTGCTCATCCGGATCGAGCGCGCGATAGGCTTCTGCGCGAGCTTCCATCACCATGCTGCCGTCCTTGGTGCCAGTGAGCGACATGTCCTGCAGAGTCACGATCCGCGACAGTGCGGCAACGTCAGCCGCAAACAGCGCCATGTCGTGATAGCGGCCATTGACCTTCACGGCAACCGGGATCTCGGCGTAATACGGCTTGACCACGGCCGACGCGGGGCGGAACAGGTCGAACGTCAGCCCGCGCGCGATGCCGGCATGGTTGACGTCGGCCAGCAGCGCATCCATTTCGGTCTTGTTCGGCAGTTGCAGTTCGAGCTTGGCGACGCGACGCTCGACCTCGACCTTTTGCTGGCGCAGCGCCTCGAGATTGATCACCTGGGCCAGCTTGCTCTGGTAGGCGGATTTCAGCTGCTCCTGCTCGCTGCGCTTGGCATCGCGCTCGTCGAACTTGCCGCTCCAGTAGAACTGCCAGCCGAGTGCCACCACCAGCAGAGCGGCGACGATCATGAACAGGATGCGCGGCGCGATCGGCCACGTTTCCGGCTCGTTCAGGTTCAGACCGCGGAACTGGCTGACCAGGTCTTCCAGCGAGATATCGGTAGAGAGGGCCATGGTTTATTTCCCTGCGACTGCACTGGCCGCGCCAGCCGGCTTGCCCGGCGTCTGCGCTTCGGGCGCCTTCCACGCAAAGCGCACCGTGAAGTTGAACAGGCGGCGCTGTTCCTTCAGGTTGTTCGTCATGGTGGTGGCAACGGATTCACCCAGCTCGGCGTGATCCAGCCAGGGCACCGAACCCAGGTTGCGCAGCAGGTCCGACACGCGTTCGTTGGACTGGGCCACGCCCGAGATCGTGAAGCGGTCCTTGTCTTGCTTGAGCGCGGTCAGGTAGATGCCTTCCGGCACCTGGCGCACCAGCTCCTCCAGCATTTGCACCGGGCGGTTGCGCTCGTTCTGCAGGCTCTCGACCGCCTGCTGTCGCTGCAGCAGGTCCTCGATGTCCTTCTTGAGCGTGTTCACCTCGACGATCTGCTTGTCCATCTCGTCGTTCTTCTGCTTGAGCCGCTCGTTGATGCGCTGGGCTTCTTCGGTCTGGTGATCAATCACCATGCCGCCCAGCAACACCGCCACGGCACCCGCGAGCGCAGCGGCCCCCAGGCTCATGAAGACTTTCTTGCGCTTGTCCGCGCGCCGCTCCGCGTGATACGGCAGCAGGTTGATGGTCGGAAGCGCGTTGACGCTGTCGTTGGCGTTGGCCATCGCCCCTCCTTATTGCAGCCCGCGCAGGGCCAAGCCCGCGCTGACGATGTACGCCGGCAGATCACGCTGCAGATAGCGCGCGTTGACGTTCTTGGCCGCGCCCATGTTGGCGAACGGGTTGGCGAGCGTCGTATTGATTTGGGTCTGTTGCTGGATGGCCGTCTGCACGCCCAGCAGCGAGGCGTGGCCGCCCGAGAGCACGATCTCGTCGACACGGCCGACACTGGAGGTCGACATGAAATTCTGGATCGCCTGGCTGATTTCCATCGCCAGCGTCTCCAGCGACGGTTTGAGCAGCTGGGCGCGGTATTCGTCGGGCAGCGTGTTCTTGCGCTTCTTCACCTCGGCCTTGAGCAGGTCGAGCGAGAACAGGCGCGAGATGCTTTGCGTGAGCTGGTCGCCCGAGCCGGACAGCGGCTGCTCGTACAGCTCCTTCCAGCCCTGGTAGAACAGCGCGTGCGAATGGGCACCACCCAGATGGAACATGGCCACCACGGGCATGTCGCGCATCTCGGTTTCGGTGGCATCGGACTTGACCGCGCGCATGTGGGTCATGGCGCGCTGGATGGCGTTCTCTTCCACGTCCATGACGACCGGCTTGAGGCCAGCCATCTCGGCGGCGGTCACGCGCTCGTTCACACGCTCGGACACCGTTGCCGTCACGCGCACGCCGATCCCGCCCTCGGTTTCGGACGGGCCAATCACGACATAGTCGAAATTGACGTTCTGCGACGGCGGATACAGCCGGTTGGCCTCACTCTCGACCTGGACGAACAGCTCATCCTCGGTGAGGTTGTCCGGCAGGCTGACGGTCTGGGACTCGGTCAGGCTGGAAGGAATGGCCAGCACCGCATCCTTGCTGCGAATGCCCGCCTTGGCGATGGCACGCTTGAGCGCGTTGCCCACCGCATCGATGTTGACCAGATTGCCGTCGGCGACGGCACTGCGTTCAATCAGCTCGCTGGCGCACTTCTCGAGACGGAAATCTCCCTGGCTGCCATTGGCGGATAACTCCACCACCTTGACGCTGGAAGATCCGATATCAATCCCGACGATATTGCGGCGCAGCAGGCCGGATAACAAACCCCGTCGCACAGAGACACCCCACCGTTTATATATTTTTGAACCCTGGCGCCCGCTCCACGTCCAACGTGCGCCATAGCCTGCATGGATTTGCTGCTGGATTCTCACAAAATCCTTTAGAACAGGCAAACGCTGCCGCAGGCCTCGGCGCATTTCCCCCACGCAGATTCGTAAAGCGTTGTCAAAACCCCACGGTCGGGGGATACCCCTTTCGTCTGACTTGATTTCCGCTTCGTCTACTTCTAACGGCGGATTCCACACGGGCTTGAACTTTGGGTCGCACAGGGCACAAAGCGCAGGCCGATCGTGCGGCGCGGTGCACAAAAGTGCAGCCTCTGCGCAGGGCGTGACACTGGTTACGCGCTGTTACGCCCCCGCCGTCCGGCCCCCGCGCATCCCGACGATATAATCGCCGCCACGCTGACAGACACCCCTTGTAATGGCTACTGCCCAAACCACCCCCGCTACGCCCAAGCCGCCCAAAGCCCGCCGCCCGCTGTGGGCGCGCCTGCTCCTCTGGATGTTCGGCTTGTTCGTTGCCATGGGGGTCGTCGGTGCGCTGCTGCTGGGCTATGCCTTGCTGGTGGCCGCGCCCAACCTGCCGTCGCTCGACGCGATCACTGATTACCGGCCGAAGATCCCGCTGCGCGTCTTCACCGCCGACAACGTCCTGATCGGCGAATTCGGCGAGGAGCGCCGCAGCTTCGTGCCAATCGCGCAGATGCCCGACGTGATGAAGCGCGCCGTGCTGGCCATCGAGGACGACCGCTTCTACGAGCACGGCGGCGTTGACTTCGTGGGCGTGCTGCGCGCGGGGCTGGCCAACCTGCGCGGCGGCATGTCGCAGGGGGCGTCGACCATCACCATGCAGGTGGCGCGCAACTTCTTCCTCTCCAGCGAGAAGACCTACACGCGCAAGATCTACGAGATGCTGCTCTCGTACAAGATCGAGGCGAGCCTGTCGAAGGACCAGATCCTCGAGCTCTACATGAACCAGATCTATCTCGGCCAGCGCGCGTACGGCTTCGCCAGCGCCGAGCAGATCTACTTCGGCAAGAACATCAAGGACATCACCCTGGCCGAGGCCGCTATGCTGGCCGGCCTGCCTAAGGCGCCGTCAGCCTACAACCCGGTGGTGAACCCCAAGCGCGCCAAGATCCGCCAGGAGTACATCCTGCAGCGCATGCGCGACCTGCACTACATCACGCCCGAGCAGTACGACCAGGCCATCCACGAGCAGCTGCCGATCCGCGGCGAAGGCCATGAGTTCGACGTGCATGCCGAATACGTGGCCGAAATGGTGCGCCAGCTGATGTACGCGCAGTATCACGAAGAAACCTACACGCGCGGCCTGAACGTCTACACCACATTGCGCCACGGCGACCAGGACGTCGCCTATGAATCGGTGCGCCGCGGCATCCTCGACTACGAACGCCGCCACGGCTACCGTGGCCCGGAGGCCTTCATCGACCTGCCTGCCGACGCCGACGAGCGTGAGCAGGCCATCGACGACGCGCTGGTCGAGCACCCCGGCAGCGACGACCTGCAATCGGCCGTGGTGGTGAGCGTGGCGCCCAAGCTGGTGCGCGCGACCATGCTCTCCGGCGAGACCATCGACCTCGCCGGCGACGGCCTGAAGTTCGCCCAGGCCGCGCTGTCGGCCAACGCGCAGCCGAAGATCAAGCTGCGCCCGGGCGCGGTGATCCGCGTGATCCACGACGCCAAGACGCAGAAGTGGTCGATCACGCAGCTGCCGGAAGTGGCCTCGGGCTTCGTCTCGCTCGACCCGCAGACGGGTGCGATCTACTCGATGGTCGGCGGCTTCGACTTCAACCGCAGCAAGTTCAACCACGTCACGCAGGCCTGGCGCCAGCCGGGCTCGAGCTTCAAGCCGTTCATCTACTCGGCGGCGGTCGACAAGGGCTTCTCGCCGTCGACGGTCATCAACGATGCGCCGCTGTCGATCCCGACCGGCGACACCGGCGGCCAGGTGTGGGAGCCGAAGAACTACGGCGGCGGTTACGACGGCCCGATGACGATGCGCCGTGCGCTGCAGAAGTCGAAGAACCTCGTTTCCGTGCGCATCTTGCGCACCATCGGCACGCAGTACGCGCAGCAGTACATCACCCGCTTCGGCTTCGAGGCCGACAAGCACCCGGCCTACCTGCCGATGGCGCTGGGCGCGGGCTCGGTGACGGTGCTGCAGATGGCCGGCGCCTACTCGGTGTTTGCCAACGGCGGCTACCGCGTCAACCCGTACATCATCGACCGCGTGACCGACGCGCGCGGCACGGTCCTGCAGCAAAGCCACCCGATGACCGCCGGCCAGGACGCCGTACGCGTGATCGACCCGCGCAACGACTTCATCATGGATTCGCTGCTGCGCGGCGTGGTGTCGGGCGGCACCGGCTACCTGGCCAAGCAGAAGCTCGGCCGCAACGACATGGCGGGCAAGACCGGCACCACCAACGAGTCGTTCGACGCTTGGTTCTGCGGCTATACGCCCAAGCTGGTCGGCGTGGCCTGGTTTGGCTACGACAACCCGCGCAGCCTGGGCGACCGCGAAACCGGTGGCGGCCTGGCCCTGCCGATCTGGATCAACTACATGAGCTATGCCCTGAAAGGCCAGCCCGAGACTGAGCGCCAGCCGCCCGAAGGCGTGGTGCAGATGGCAGGCGACTGGGCCTACGAGGAATACGCCAACGGCCAGGGCATCGCCTCGGTGGGCTTGGGCGACGCCATGCCGGGCGCATCGGCGCCGGCCGGCGAACAATCGCCGGGCATCAACCTGGCGCCGACGCCGGAGCAGGAGAAGCAGAAGGTTCTCGACATGTTCCGCGGCAACTAAGTCGCGCCGACAACGAAAAAGCCGCCCAGACCGGGCGGCTTTTCTTTTGTGCGTCAGGTGCGTGCGGCGCTCAGTTGGCGGCCAGTGTCACATCGACTTCGCACTGCTGGCTCACATAGCGCGACAAGGCGACATACAGCTCCTCGCCGCTGCGCGTATCGACCCAGCGGCCATCGTTGCGGCGGAAGTGGAAGCCGCCCGCGCGCGCCGCCACCCACAGCTCCTGCATCGGCGCCTGGCTGTTGATGATGATCTTCGAGCCGTCGTCGAATTCGAGCGTCAGCACGTTGCCGACGCGGCCGACTTCGATGTCGGCATCCGCCTCACCGGCGGCGATCTCGACAATGCTTTCGATACGGTCCAGCTCGGCCTCGGCCAACGCCAGGAACTCCGATTCGGTGAGGGGGGGCATGCTACACTCCAAAATCTTGCGCGGGCGCTGCGTGGCGGCCATTTCCGGCCAGTTTGCGCCTCGCCCCATGTGACTCCGATCGCCGCAAGGTCGCACCCTTGGGCATCCTTTTGCGCACCATCATCCGATGATACGAACCGCCGCCATTGTAGCCACTGTCGGCCTGACCCTGACGGCCGCAGGTCTATCCGGCTGCGGGATCCGTGGGCCGCTGTACCTGCCCAAGGTGCCATCTGCACCGACGGCGCCGACCACGACCGACCCCGGCATCGCCGGCCCGAACGCCGTGCCGCAACCACCGGTGCCGGGCGCCAAACCCGCCGCGGATGCCGCCAGCGCGGTGCCCGCCAATCGCTGATCCACCCTGCCTCTCAACCGGCGCCGCCCAACCTGGCGCCCTGACTGTTCCCCGCTCATGTCCGAGTCCCTGATCCGCCAGGACGGCGCCCTGATGATCGAAGGCGTCGCGCTCGACGCGATTGCCGCGCAGTTCGGCACGCCCACCTATGTGTATTCGCGCGCCGCGCTCACGGCCAACTATCGCGCCTATGCGGCCGCGTGCGAAGACCGCAACGCCCATGTGCAGTACGCCGTGAAAGCCAACTCGAACCTGGCCGTGCTGCAGGTGTTTGCGCAGCTCGGCGCGGGCTTCGACATCGTCTCGGCCGGCGAGCTCAAGCGCGTGCTGGCCGCCGGCGCGCCGGCTTCGAAAGTGGTGTTCTCGGGCGTGGGCAAGAGCGCGGACGAGATGCGCTTCGCCCTGGAAGTCGGCGTGGCGTGCTTCAACGTCGAGTCGATCCCTGAACTGCACCGCCTGAACGAGGTGGCCGCGTCGTGCGCGAAGACCGCGCCGGTGTCGCTGCGCATCAATCCGGACGTGGACGCCAAGACGCACCCGTACATCTCCACCGGTCTGAAGGGCAACAAGTTCGGCGTGGCCTTTGACGAGGTGCTGCCGACCTACCGCGCCGCTGCCGCCATGGCCAACCTGCGCGTGGTCGGCATCGACTGCCATATCGGCTCGCAGATCACCGAGGTGTCGCCGTACCTCGATGCGCTGGACAAGGTGCTCGACGTGGTGGCCAAGCTCGACGCCGAGGGCATCCGCCTGTCGCACATCGACGTGGGTGGCGGCCTGGGCATCACCTACACCGACGAGACGCCGCCGGACATCACGGCGTTTGCCCGCACGCTGTTGGACCGCGTCGAGCAGCGCGGCTTCGGTGATCGCACCGTGCTGTTCGAGCCGGGCCGCTCGCTGGTCGGCAACGCAGGGCTGCTGCTGACGCGCGTGGAGTTCCTCAAGCCCGGCGCGGCCAAGAACTTCTGCATCGTCGATGCGGCGATGAACGACCTGGCACGCCCGGCGATGTACGAGGCGTACCACCACATCGTGCCGGTGCGCGAAGGCGAGAGCGCCCCCGTCGTCTACGACGTGGTCGGCCCGGTGTGCGAATCGGGCGACTGGCTCGGCCGCGATCGTGCGCTGGCCGTGCAGGCGGGCGACCTGCTGGCGATCCTGTCGGCGGGTGCGTATGGCTTCACGATGAGCTCGAACTACAACACGCGCAATCGTGCGGCCGAGGTCATCGTCGATGGCGACAAGATGCACCTGGTACGCGAGCGCGAGCGCTTCGAAGACCAGATCCGCGGCGAGCATCTGCTGCCGGCGTAAGCGCGCGTCGTCACGAAGAAAAGAGAAAGGCCGCGAACTTCGCGGCCTTAATGAGATGGTCACCCCCACCCTACGAGCGGGTAACGCTGGTAGGGTGTTTTTCTTTGCGGAGGCCATCATGCAGAACGTCACGCTGGTTGGAATCGATCTGGGCAAGCACGCTTTCCACCTGCACGGGCAAGACCGGCAAGGCAAGGCCGTGTTTCGCAAGAAGGTGAGCCGCAAGCAGTTGGTCGAGTTTTTCGCCACGTCGCACGCCTGCACCGTGGTCATGGAGGCTTGTGCCGGCGCCCACCACATGGCCCGCAAGCTGACCAGCTTCGGCCATCAGGTCAAGCTCATCTCGCCGCAGTTCGTGCGACCCTTCGTCAAAGGCAACAAGAACGACTTCGTCGATGCTGAGGCGATCTGCGAAGCGGCATCACGCCCATCCATGCGCTTTGTCACGCCCAAGACGGAATCGCAGCAAACACTCTCAGCGCTGCACCGGGTGCGCGAATCGCTGATCCGCGACCGCACCAAAACCGTCAACCAGATCCACGGGTTCCTGCTCGAATTCGGCATCAGTCTGCCGGTCGGCCAGGCCGCCATCAAGCGCCTGCCGTCCGTCGTGGCCGAACACCCGTTGCCACCGCGTCTGGTCAGTATCCTGGAGCGGCTGCATGCCCACTTCAAGTACCTCAGCGAGCAGATTGGTGAGATCGACCGCGAGATGGGCCTCCAACTCGCTGACGACGATCTCGGCCAGCGCCTGCTGTCGATTCCCGGCGTGGGGCCGGTTACCGCGAGCGTGCTGGCCGCCGAGATGGGCGACGGCAAGCAGTACGGCTGCAGCCGAGACTTCGCCGCCTCGCTCGGGCTGGTGCCGCGCCAGTACAGCACCGGCGGGCGGGCGAATCTGCTGGGCATCAGCAAGCGCGGGGATAAGAACATCCGGCGTCTGCTGGTGCAATGCGCCAGAGCCTACATGCAGCGGCTCGAGCACCAGAGCGGTCGGCTTGCCGACTGGGTGGGCGACATGCTGAAGCGGCGGCACTCGAACGTGGTGGCCTGTGCGTTGGCCAACAAGCTGGCGCGCATTGCGTGGGCATTGGCCACTCACCGCGCCACATTTAGGGCAGAGGCGAGTGTCACACAAGCCTGAGCCCCCGCCCCTCCATTTACTGAGTACCACCCCTCTGGTTTTGCGACCGCTGAAGATTTGATGACGTGAACGGCACACCGGCCTGACGGACACCCTAGCAACAAAAACGGCTTGCGAAGCCGAGGCCTTTTTAAGGACTGTCAGGCGCGATTCTCATCGTGGCGCGGGGCGCTCGTCCCCACATTGACGCCGGATAGATTTAGGCAAGCCAACCACACCATCGAACCCCAGGGTTGCAAAAGTGGGGGTGACCATAGATTTTTG
>Ga0207885_100039_pt1 | contig 151388 bp, 144 predicted proteins | sample LinPmetageLP31_FD_184047 | JGI IMG/M metagenome (GOLD analysis project Ga0207885, IMG submission 184047) | Marine viral communities from the Pacific Ocean - LP-31 (SPAdes) | ecosystem: Environmental > Aquatic > Marine > Oceanic | place: Pacific Ocean | collected 2009-08-23 | reverse complement strand
CCGACAGCCGCGACCAGGCCACCAGCGAACGTCTGGACAATCTGGAAGATCCGTACCGCCTGTTCCGCTGCCACACCATCATGAATTGCGTCGATGTGTGCCCGAAGGGTCTGAACCCCACCAAGGCCATCGGCAAGATCAAGGAATTGATGGTGCGCCGCGCGGTGTAAGGCGCGAGTCAGGGCACTTTGGCATTGTGTGTCGCCGGAGCGGTTTCTCCGGCGACACATTTCTAGAAAGTATGGTTGCTGTGAACACTCCGACGTTCTCCCATCAGTCCGATCCGCACAAGCGTGCCCGTTTGCGCTGGCGTGCCCGACGCGGCCTGCTTGAGAACGACATCATCGTCGAGCGCTTTTTCAATCGCTACGAGACGGAACTGTCGGATGACGACGTTGCCGCACTCTCGCAGTTGTTCGAGCTACCCGACAACGACCTGATGGATCTCCTGCTTGCACGCAAGGAGCCGGAGGGAGAACTCGACGTGCCCCACATTCAGCACGTCCTGACCTTGCTGCGCTCGGTCTGAACCGGCGCGCGAGAGGTTGCCGCAAGACGAATCGGTCCAGCCGCCCCCGGCCGGCGACCTCGATCCGTCTGGCGGGAGTCTCCCGACTTCAATTTTATAAACAGCAGAGAAGGAAACCGACATGACGCCGTCCGAAGTGAAAGCCACCCTATCGTTTTCCGATGGCTCGCCCAGCGTCGAGCTGCCGATCTACAAGGGCACGGTTGGCCCGGACGTGATCGACATCCGCAAGCTGTACGGTCAGACGGGCAAGTTCACGTACGACCCCGGCTTCATGTCGACTGCGTCGTGCAATTCCAAGATCACCTACATCGATGGTGACAAAGGTGAGCTGCTGTACCGCGGCTACGCCATCGACGATTTGGCCAGCAAGTGCGATTTCATGGAAATCTGCTATCTGCTGCTGAAGGGCGAGCTGCCCAACGCCAAGCAGAAGGAAGAGTTCAACCATGTGGTGACGAATCACACCATGGTCCACGAGCAGATGCAGTTCTTCCTGCGCGGTTTCCGTCGTGACGCCCACCCGATGGCCGTGCTGACGGGTTTGGTTGGTGCCATGAGCGCGTTCTATCCGGATGCTGCCAACATCAATGATCCGCGCGAGCGTGAAATCTCGCAGATCCGCTTGATCGCCAAGCTGCCGACGCTGGTGGCCATGGCATACAAGTACAACATCGGCCAGCCGCTCATCTACCCGCAGAACAACCTGTCGTACACGGGCAACTTCATGCGCATGATGTTTGCCACGCCGTGCGAGGACTACAAGGTGAACCCGGTGCTGGAGAAGGCACTGGACCGCATCTTCATCCTGCACGCAGACCACGAGCAGAACGCCTCGACGTCGACGGTGCGTCTGGCGGGCTCGTCGGGCACCAACCCGATCGCAGCCATCGCTGCCGGTATCGCCTGCCTGTGGGGCCCGGCGCACGGTGGCGCGAACGAAGCTGCGTTGAACATGCTGGAAGAAATCGGTACCGTGGACAAGGTGCCCGAGTTCATCAAGCAGGTGAAGGACAAGAACAGCGGCGTGCGCCTGATGGGCTTTGGTCACCGCGTGTACAAGAACTACGATCCGCGCGCCAAGCTGATGCGGGAAACCTGCCACGAAGTCCTGAATGAGCTGGGTCTGCATAACGACCCGCTGTTCAAGCTGGCGATGGAGCTGGAAAAGATTGCCCTGGAAGACGAGTACTTCGTCAGCCGCAAGCTGTATCCGAACGTCGATTTCTACTCGGGTATCGTGCAACGCGCGCTGGGCATCCCGACTTCGATGTTCACCTGTATCTTCGCGCTGGCCCGCTCGGTGGGCTGGATCTCGCAATGGGAAGAGATGATCACCGATCCGGAATACAAGATCGGCCGTCCGCGCCAGCTGTTCAACGGTGCAGCCACCCGCGAAGTGCCGTCGATCGACAAGCGCTAAGCCACGCTGTTCGCCTTGAAGAAACCCCGCTCGGGAAACCGGCGGGGTTTTTTGTTGCACGTCGCCGGAGGTGCCCGGAAAGGGCCTTCGCGAAATGGCGAAACCCCCTTTCGTCAGTCACGTCCGGTGCCCGATGCACCGGGTGGCATAATCGATCACTCCCCACGAAACTGCTCGCGCAACGGCCCTGATTTCAGATGGCGCGTTGTGTACGGATCGCATGATGGCCAAGACGCTCTACGACAAACTTTGGGACGATCACGTCGTTCATACCGAAGAAGACGGCACGACCGTCCTCTACATCGATCGTCAACTGTTGCACGAAGTGACGAGCCCGCAGGCATTCGAGGGCCTGAAGTTAGCCGAGCGTCCGGTGTGGCGCATCAGCGCAAACCTGGCCGTGTCGGATCACAACGTGCCGACCACCGATCGTTCGCACGGCATTGCCGATCCGGTTTCGAAGCTGCAAGTCGATACGCTTGATGCCAACTGCGACAGCTACGGCATCACGCAATTCAAGATGAACGACAAGCGCCAGGGCATCGTGCACGTGATCGGGCCGGAGCAGGGCGCGACGCTGCCGGGCATGACGGTGGTCTGCGGTGATTCGCACACTAGCACGCACGGTGCGTTCGGCGCGCTCGCGCACGGCATCGGCACCTCGGAAGTCGAGCACGTGCTGGCCACGCAAACGCTGCTCACCAAGAAGAGCAAGAACATGCTGGTGAAGGTGGAAGGTACGCTGCCTCGCGGCTGCACGGCCAAGGACATCGTGCTCGCCATCATCGGCAAGATCGGTACGGCCGGTGGCACGGGCTACGCCATGGAATTCGGCGGCTCGGCCATCCGCGCGCTGTCGATGGAAGGCCGCATGACGGTGTGCAACATGGCAATCGAGGCAGGCGCCCGCGCCGGCATCGTCGCCGTGGACGATGTCACGCTGGAGTACATCAAGGGCCGTCCGTTCGCGCCGCAAGGCGTGGAGTGGGAGCAGGCCGTCGCCTACTGGCGCACGCTGCGATCCGACGAGGGTGCGCACTTCGACCAGGTGATCGAACTGCGTGCTGAAGAGATTCGCCCGCAGGTGAGCTGGGGGACATCGCCGGAAATGGTGGTCAGCATTGAAGACCGCGTGCCGGATCCCGATAAAGAGAAAGACCCGAACAAGCGCAACGCCATGGAGCGCGCGCTGGAGTACATGGGCCTGCAGCCGAACGTCGCCATCAGCGACATCAACATCGACAAGGTGTTCATCGGCTCGTGCACCAACAGCCGCATCGAAGACATGCGCGCCGCGGCGTGGGTCGTGCAGAAGCTGGGCAAGCGCATTGCGTCGAACGTGAAGCTGGCGATGGTCGTGCCGGGCTCGGGCCTCGTGAAGGAGCAGGCCGAGCGCGAAGGGCTCGACAAGATCTTCAAGGCGGCGGGCTTTGAGTGGCGCGAGCCGGGTTGCTCGATGTGTCTCGCCATGAACGCTGACCGCCTCGAGCCGGGCGAACGCTGCGCGTCCACGTCCAACCGCAACTTCGAAGGCCGTCAGGGCGCGGGCGGACGCACCCACCTGGTAAGCCCGGCGATGGCCGCTGCGGCCGCGCTGGAAGGCCACTTCGTCGACGTGCGCAAGCTCGCTTGAGCGGCAGGATAGAGAGAGCAATCATGGAACAATTCACCATCCACACCGGCCTCGTGGCGCCGCTCGACCGCGAGAATGTCGACACCGACGCCATCATCCCGAAGCAGTTCCTCAAGTCGATCAAGCGCACCGGCTTTGGCCCGAACCTGTTCGACGAGTGGCGCTACAAGGACGTGGGCGAGCCCGGCCAGGACAACAGCAAGCGTCCGCTGAACCCGGATTTCGTGCTGAACCAGCCGCGTTACAAGGGCGCCTCGGTGTTGCTGGCGCGCAAGAACTTCGGCTGCGGCAGCTCGCGTGAGCACGCACCGTGGGCACTGCAGCAGTACGGCTTCCGCGCCATCATCGCGCCGAGCTTTGCCGACATCTTCTTCAACAACTGCTTCAAGAACGGCCTGCTGCCGATCGTGCTGACGGAGTCGCAGGTCGACCACCTGTTCAACGAGACCCAAGCCTTTACCGGCTACCAGCTGACCGTCGATCTGGACAAGCAGGTCGTCGTCACGCCGGGCGGTACGGCGTATCCGTTCGACATCACCGCGTTCCGCAAATACTGCCTGCTCAACGGTTTCGACGACATCGGTCTGACCTTGCGCTACGCCGACCAGATCAAGGCTTACGAAGCGCAGCGCCTGGCCAGGATGCCGTGGCTCGCCCACAAGCTCGTCGGCTGAGCGGACACCAGAACAACAAGGATAACCACATGACCAAGATTGCAGTGTTGCCGGGTGACGGCATTGGTAAGGAAATCGTCGCCGAGGCCGTGAAGGTGCTCAAGGTGCTGGGCGAGTCGTTCGAGATGGAATTCGCCCCGGTGGGCGGCGCGGGCTACGAGGCCAAGGGCCATCCGCTGCCGGAAGACACGCTCAAGCTCGCCAAGGAAGCTGACGCGATCCTGTTTGGCGCCGTGGGCGACTGGAAGTACGACACGCTGGCGCGCGAACTGCGCCCGGAGCAGGCCATTCTGGGCCTGCGCAAGCACCTGCAGCTGTTCGCCAATTTCCGTCCGGCGATCTGCTATCCCGAGTTGACCGGCGCATCGAGCCTCAAGCCGGAAATCGTTGCCGGTCTGGATATCCTGATCGTGCGTGAGTTGAATGGCGACATTTACTTCGGCCAACCGCGCGGCGTGCGCGCGGCGCCCGACGGGCTGTTCGCCGGCGCGCGCGAAGGTTTCGACACCATGCGCTACGCCGAGCCGGAAATCCGCCGCATCGCGCACGTCGCCTTCCAGGCCGCCGCCAAGCGCGGCAAGAAGCTCTGCAGCGTCGACAAGGCCAACGTGCTCGAGACGTTCCAGTTCTGGAAGGACATCGTCACCGACGTGCACAAGGAATATCCGGAAGTCGAGCTGTCGCACATGTACGTGGACAACGCGGCCATGCAGCTCGTGAAGGCGCCGAAGAACTTCGACGTGATCGTCACCGGCAACATGTTCGGCGACATCCTCTCGGACGAGGCCGCCATGCTGACGGGCTCGATCGGCATGCTGCCGTCGGCGTCGCTCGATGCGAATAACAAGGGCCTGTATGAGCCGTCGCACGGCTCCGCGCCGGACATCGCGGGCAAGGGCGTTGCCAACCCGCTGGCGACGATCCTGTCGGCGGCGATGATGCTGCGCTATTCGCTGAACAAGGCCGAGCAGGCTGATCGCATCGAAACGGCTGTCAAGAAGGTACTGGCGCAGGGCTACCGGACCGGCGACATCCTGACGCCGGGCTGCAAACAGGTGGGCACTGTGGAGATGGGCGACGCGGTGGTCGCTGTCTTGTAACTCAAAACGCGCGTTGCGGTGCCGTCACATCCGGTGCAGCAATCGTCGTTTTTTCGGTGGACACATGCTGCAGTGCATTGTGTGACCGCCAAATCGTGTATATTTTTGCAGATGATCTCGATCGCGCTCCCCGTCCTCGTACTGGGGTTTCTGGGCACCCTGGCTATCGCCGCCAAGGGCACCGCCGCGCGCGCTCGCATGACGCCTGTCGAGATTCGCACGACCACCAAAATCATTACCAAAAAAACGATCTCGTAGATCGTCCGTCGTGTCCGTTCGCCTTCCCCGCGCGGTCACGCCGGGCGACCGAGGCGGGGAAAATCACTAGAGGTTCACAATCATGAAGGTAGGTCTCGTCGGTTGGCGCGGCATGGTCGGCAGCGTGCTGATGCAGCGCATGCAGGAAGAAAAGGATTTCGACCTGATCGACACCGTGTTTTTCAGCACCAGCAACGCCGGCGGCAAGGCACCCGCATTCGCCAAGACGGATGCGCCGCTGGCCGACGCCAACGACATCGAAGCACTGAAGGCCTGCGACACGATCATCACGTGCCAGGGCGGTGACTACACGACCGAAGTCTTCCCGAAGCTGCGCGCTGCCGGCTGGAACGGCTACTGGATCGACGCCGCCTCGACGCTGCGCATGGAAGACGATGCCGTGATCGTGCTGGACCCGGTCAACCTGTCGCTCATCAAGAACGCGGTGGCGGCCGGCACCAAGAATTTCATCGGCGGCAACTGCACCAACTCCATCCTGCTGATGGGCGTGGGCGGCCTGTTCCGCGAAGGCCTGGTCGAATGGGTCAGCTCGATGACCTACCAGGCGGCTTCGGGCGGTGGTGCGAACCACATGCGCGAACTGCTCAAGGGCATGGGCGTGATTCACGGTGCCGTGGCCGATGAGCTGGCCAATCCGGCATCCGCCATCCTGGACATCGACCGCAAGGTTGCCAAGACCATCCGCGAAGATGTGCCGACTGAGTTCTTCCCGGCGCCACTGGCGGGTGGCCTGATCCCCTGGATCGACAAGCAGCTCGACAACGGCCAGTCGAAGGAAGAGTGGAAGGGCCAGGCCGAAGTGAACAAGATCCTGGGCACGGCGCAGACGATTCCAGTCGATGGCCTGTGTGTGCGGATTGGCGCAATGCGATGCCACAGCCTGGGCCTGACGCTCAAGCTCAAGCGCGACCTGCCGCTGGACGAAATCGAGCAGATCATCCGCTCGGGCAACCCCTGGGTGAAGTGGGTCCCGAACGATCGCAGCATCACCGAGAAGGAACTGACGCCGGCATCCATCACGGGTGGCCTGGAAATTGGCGTGGGTCGCGTGCGCAAGCTCAATATGGGGCCGGAATATGTGAGCGCCTTTGTGATCGGCGACCAGCTTCTGTGGGGTGCCGCTGAGCCGCTGCGCCGCACGCTCCGTATCCTGCTGGGCAAGTGATCAAGGCTTTGCTTTCGTTTTCGGGCTGCGCATCCGACGGTGTCGTTGCGGTCTGACAACAGAAAGTGTGCTTTTTCAACCAACGCCGCGCGGCCTGCGCGGCGTTGTGCCATCTGGGCGCCCACGGTCTGTAACGTTGGTACACAATAGCGGCCGGAACGCTGTCCGCCCATTCGTGGGGTGGACGGGGCACGGGGAAGGGTTAGCGCCACATGAAGCACGCGCATTCCGGGGGGTACGTCGGGTGCTTCAGAATCTCGCCAATTGTGTCGTTTTCATAAAGATTGACGGTGATTCTTATCCAGCAGTTCACTTTCTGGGTGAACTTGCTGCGCTAACTCGTTGATGTTAAGTTCGTTTGCACATTAAAAGATAACGGAGTCGAAGGTGAGGGTGAGCCAATACCGCCGGAGAGAATCGTCCCATCGCAGTCCTCGCTGGTCGGCCGTCGCGTTTGCTGCGGCGAGCCTGCTGCTGATTCAACCCGCTGTGCACGCGGCCGGTTTCGGCGCGCTGCACGTGCGTTCCAGCCTCGGCCAGCCGCTGCAGGCCGAAATCGATCTGGCCGGCGTGACGCCCGAAGAGGCGCAAAACCTGGTCGCCAAATTGGCTGCGCCGGAAGCCTATTCGCGTGCCGGGCTGACCTACAACCCGATCGTCTCCTCGCTGCGTGCCTCGCTTGAGCGCCAGTCGAATGGCAACTACGTGGTGCGTCTGCGCTCGACCCAGCCCGTCGCCGAGCCGTTCGTTGATGTTCTGGTTGACCTGAACTGGGCGAGCGGTCACGTTTCGCGTGCCTATACGTTCCTGCTGGACCCGGTGGGCTCCAGCAATACCGCACAGAATTTCGCGCCGACGCCGGTTGTGCAGGCCACGACGCCGGGCGCCGTTGAGTCGGCGCCGGCTGCTTCGGCTGCCCAACCGCAAGCGGCTGCTCCGGCCGCTGCCGCGCCGGCACCGTCGCGCCAGCCTCGCGCCGCTCGCCAAACCGCGCGTGCCCAGCAAGCTGCTCCTGCTGCCGCTGCGCCGGACGCTACACCCGGTGGCTCATACACCGTGCAACGCGGCGATAGCCTGTACGACGTTGCGTCGACGGCCGCGCAAGGTCAGGACGCCGTGTCGCTCGACCAGATGCTGCTGGCGCTGTATCGCAACAATCCCAATGCTTTCATTGGCGGCAACATCAACCGGCTGCGTACCGGCTCGGTGCTGAAAGTGCCGTCACAGGCGGAGGCGCAGAAAACGCCTGCGCGCGAAGCCCGCCGCGAAGTCATCGCGCAGACGTCCGGCTTTGCCGGCTACCGCAACCGCCTCGCAACGGCGGCTGAGGCCAACGCAGCGACGGATACCGACTCCGCCCGCCAACAGAGCGGCAGTGTGTCGGCCCGCGTGCAAGATCAAGCCACGCCGGCTGCCAGCGGCCGTGACGAACTGCGTCTCTCCAAGGCCGACCGCGCAGGCAAGGCCGGTGCGGCCGCGGCTCGCGATGAGGAACTCGTCGCCAAGGAGCGTGCGCTCAAGGAAATGGAATCACGCGTTGCGCAGTTGGAGAAGAATCTCTCCGACATGCAGCGCCTGGTTGAATTGAAGAACGCTGAACTGGCCAAGGCAGCCAGTGGTGCCAAGCCGGCCGCTGGTGCTGCGCCGTCGACGGCCGCGCCGGCAGTGGCCGCGGCCAATGCGCCGGCACCGGTGGCTGCGTCTGCCCCGGCTCCTGTTGCAGCGGTTCCGGCGGAAACGGCTGCTGCTGCCCCGGCTTCGTCGGCGACGGCTGCTGCGGCGGCTTCCGCACCGGAGGCCGCATCGGCGACTGTGGCTGCAGCCTCGGCTCCGCAAGCGACTGCCAGTGCACCGGTTGCTGCTGCGTCGGCTCCGGCTGCCGCGCCGAAGAAGGCGCCGGTGGTTATGGCCCCGCCTCCCCCGATTCAAGAAGAATCGTTCCTCTCGTCGCTGCTGGGCAACCCGATGGCCCTGGGCCTGGGCGGCTTGGTGGTCGCGCTGCTGGGTGGTCTGGTGGTGTATCGCCGTCGCCAGCAGAAACCTGAGCAGGCACATGGCTTCCAGGACAGCCTGTTGTCACAGGAAAGCACTGTGATGGCGGGCGCCAACTCTCTGTTTGGTGCGGCCGGCGGTCAAAGCGTCGACACCTCGCAGCACAGCGTGTTCGGTGCGGATTTCCGCATTGGCGGCGGCAACGAGAGCAATGAAGTCGACCCGATCGCAGAGGCCGATGTCTACATCGCCTACGGTCGCGACGTGCAAGCCGAAGAAATCCTGCGCGAGGCACTGGAGCAACATCCGGAGCGCCAAGCCATTCGACTGAAGTTGATGGAAATTTACGCCAATCGTCAGGACGCCCATGGCTTCCAGACCATTGCTGAAGAGATGCTGGCGCAAGTTGGCGCTGCGTCGCCGGAATGGGCAGACGCCGCGGCGATGGGCCGCAAGTTCGATCCGGCCAACCCGCTGTATCTGACGGTGCAGGGTGATGGACACCATCCCGGCGCCGAAGCGCATGCTGAACCGAGCCACTCAGGTGCCGCAGTCGCAGGTGCAACTGCGCTGGCAGGTGTGGGTGCCGCGGTGGCCGCCGAGGCCCTCAGCCCGACGGTGACGGGCCAGACCACCCGTCGTGGGGACGACTGGACTACGCTGTCTCCGGATCTGGACCCGTCCGCGCCGTCGACCAAGGCACCGCAACTGGCCGATTTCGATCTGCCGCTGGAGTCATTCCCCGCGCCGGCGGCAGGCGAGCCGATCACCGCGCCGGAAGAGGCATCGGACATCTTCAAGGTGCACGCCGAACCTGAAGCGGATCTGCCGCAGTTCAACGCGCACGCTGGCGAGGCCTATCAGCCCGTTGCCGCGCCCCCGCTGCATATGGATCTTTCGGACTTGTCGCTGGATCTGAACCCGACGCCGCCTGCCGCAGAAACGGTTGCTCCTGCAGCCTCGGTTGCAGCGGAGGAAGGCCTGCCGAGCTGGGCCCAGCCGACCGACCTGTCGCAGGCCCCGATGCACTTCGAATCCGAGCCGCATTACCCAGAGCACGCCGAGGTCGCGAACGACGAGCCGCAATCGGCCATCCGCCTGGACACTAACCTGCCGCACACGCTGTCCGGCGAGCATGGTGCCGACGGTGTGCGCGATCTGCAGATCAAGTTCGATCTGGCCAAGGCCTATATCGAGATCGGCGACAAGGAAGGCGCTCGCGAACTGCTGCAGGAAGTGCTGGACCTGGGCGATCCGTCTTTCCACGCCGAGGCCCAGGCCTTGATGCGCCAGATCGGCTGACGCACAGGGCTCTACGCCATCGACAGCGCCGGCAGGGTGGTATCCTGCCGGCGTTTTTCTTTCCGCATGGGGACTCACAAGGCATGACGCGCATCGCGCTCGGCATCCAGTACGACGGTGCCGCGTTTTCAGGGTGGCAATCGCAGCCGCACGGCAATACCGTTCAGGACGCGCTGGAGTCGGCGCTGCGGCAGTTTGCCGGCGTGGCGCTGCCGACCACGGTGGCCGGGCGAACCGATGCTGGTGTGCATGCGCTGGGCCAGGTGGTCCACCTGGATACCGACCTCGTCCGCGAGTCGTTTTCGTGGGTGCGCGGCACCAATGCCTTTCTGCCGCCGACGGTGGCCGTGCGATGGGCGCAGGAGATGCCGGAGGATTTTCATGCGCGTTTCTCCGCGCATCGCCGCACGTATTACTACGCGCTGACCTTCGGGCCGACGCGCGCGCCGCTGCTGGAGGACAAGGCCGGCTACGTGATGCTGCCGCCCGGCCAATCCCTTGACGTGGCAGCCATGAACGAGGCGGCCCAGGTTCTGGTAGGCGAGCACGATTTCTCGTCGTTCCGCGCGGCCGAATGCCAAGCCAAGTCGCCCGTCAAAACGATGTATTCAGTCGAGGTGCGGGGCGAGGGCGAATGGGTGTTCGTGCGCATTCGCGGCAGCGCGTTCCTGCACCACATGGTGCGCAACATCATGGGCTGCCTCCTGGCGATCGGGCGCGGCCGCCAGCCGGTGTCCTGGATGGGCGATGTGCTGGCCGCCCGCAGCCGCGTGGCCGCCGCGCCAACTTTCATGCCCGACGGCCTGTATCTCGCCGAGGTCGGCTATCCTGATGCTTTCTCGTTGCCGGCGTCTCCGGCATCGTCCAGCCTGTTTCGCGGCGTGTTCGACGAGCACGCCGGCCTGTGAATCCCGCTTCCGCCATGCTGTTGCACCGTACCCGTATCAAGCTGTGTGGCCTGACCCAGCCTGCCGATGTCGATCACGCCGTCGCAATCGGCGCCGATGCGATCGGGCTTGTTTTCTATCCACCCAGCCCGCGTTACGTCGCGATCGAACGTGCGGCAGAGCTGGCGCACCGCGCCGGTCCGTTCGTCACCGTGACGGGCCTGTTCGTCAACGCCAGTGCCGATGATGTGGCGCGCGTGCTCGACCAAGTGCCGCTGACGTTGCTTCAGTTCCACGGTGATGAGCCGGCAGAGCTGTGCGCCGAGATCGCCGGAAAGGTAGGGCTGCCCTGGTTGCGCGCCCTGCGTGTTCAGCCCGGGGCCGATTTGGTAGAATTCGCAGATCGGTTTGCCGTTGCCCAAGGCCTGCTGCTCGACGCATTTGTCGAGGGTTATGGCGGCGGCGGCCATGTTTTCGACTGGACCCTCATTCCCCCGCAATGGCTCCCGCAATCGCCATCCTTGCCAACCACAAGCGCCGCTCCTCGGCTCGTTTTGAGTGGTGGGTTGAGCGCGCAAAACGTCGCTGGCGCGATTGAACGCGTGCGGCCGTACGCTGTTGACGTCAGCAGCGGAATCGAAGCCGCACGGGGCGTGAAAGACCACGCCCGGATGACCGCATTTGTGCGTGCGGTCCGCGAGGCCGATGCAGCCCTGGGCGCATCGGTTCAGGCCTGAGCCGATCTGGCTGGTCTCTCGCGACGCACGCCTTCCTGAATATCTCCGCTGACGGGTCTTCCATCCTGACCTCGGCGGACGCCTCGAGAGATTGCCATGTACAACCTGCCCGACGCCCACGGCCATTTTGGCCCCTACGGCGGCACCTTCGTTGCGGAAACGCTGTCCCACGCGCTGGATGAATTGCGCGACGCCTATGCGCGCTACCAGCACGATCCCGAGTTCATCAAGGAATACGAATACGAGCTGAAGCACTTCGTCGGCCGTCCGTCGCCCATCTATCACGCACGCCGCCTGACCGAACACTGCGGCGGCGCGCAGATCTACCTCAAGCGCGAAGACCTGAACCACACCGGCGCGCACAAGGTGAACAACGTGATTGGCCAGGCGCTGCTGGCACGCCGCATGGGCAAGCCACGCGTGATTGCGGAAACGGGGGCCGGTCAGCACGGCGTGGCCACCGCCACGATCGCGGCGCGTTACGGCATGGAGTGCGTCGTCTACATGGGCAGCGAAGACGTGCGCCGCCAGGCCGCCAACGTCTACCGCATGAAGCTGCTGGGCGCGACCGTGGTGCCCGTGGAGTCGGGCTCGCGCACGCTCAAGGACGCGCTGAACGAAGCGATGCGCGACTGGGTGACCAACGTGGCCGACACCTTCTACATCATCGGCACGGTGGCGGGCCCGCACCCGTATCCGATGATGGTGCGCGACTTCCAGGCCGTGATCGGCGAGGAATGCAAGGTGCAGATGCCCGAGATGACCGGACGCCAGCCGGACGCCGTCATCGCCTGCGTGGGCGGCGGCTCCAACGCCATGGGCATCTTTTACCCGTACATCGACCATGCCGACGTCAAGCTGATCGGCGTGGAAGCAGCGGGCGAGGGCATCGAGACCGGCCGCCATGCCGCGTCGCTCATGGGTGGCTCACCGGGCGTGCTGCACGGTAACCGCACCTATCTGCTGCAGGATGAGGACGGCCAGATCATCGAGACGCATTCGATTTCGGCGGGGCTGGACTATCCGGGCGTCGGTCCAGAACACGCCTGGTTGAAGGATGTGCAGCGCGCGGAATACGTCGGCATTACCGACAAGGAAGCGCTGCAATCCTTCCATGACCTGTGCCGCATGGAGGGCATCATCCCGGCGCTGGAATCGAGCCATGCGCTGGCGTATGCGTGCAAGCTGGCGCCGACACTGCCCAAGGACAAGATCCTGCTGGTGAACCTCTCGGGCCGAGGCGACAAGGATATGCATACTGTCGCTGAACTCTCCGGCATCCAACTCTAACGGCACTGGCACCCGCATGACCGAGCGCGCCATCGACGGCATCTTCAACGAGGACTGCATTACCGGGGTCGAGCATCTGGCCGACGGCAGTGTGGACCTCGTCATCGCCGATCCGCCGTACGGGCTGGGCAAGGATTACGGCAACGACTCCGACAAGCTGTCGGGCGATGCTTACCTTGCCTGGTCCGAACGCTGGATCGATGCGGTGCGGCCGAAGCTGGCGCGCAACGGATCGCTCTACCTGTTCTGCACGTGGCAATACGCGCCGGAACTGTTCGTGATGCTCAAGCGACGCCTCACGATGGTCAACGAGATCATCTGGGACCGCCGCGTCCCCAGCATGGGCGGCAGCACGCGCAAGTTCTCGTCGGTGCACGACAACATCGGTTTTTTTGCCGCTTCACGCGATTACTACTTCGATGTCGACGCCGTGCGCATTCCGTACGACGCCGAAACAAAGAAGGCGCGCAGCCGCAAGCGTTTCGAGGGCAAGAAGTGGCTGGAAGTCGGCTACAACCCGAAGGACGTGTGGAGCGTGTCGCGCCTGCACCGGCAAGACCCGGAGCGCGCCGAGCATCCGACGCAGAAACCGCTGGAGCTGGTCGAACGCATGATCCTGGCAAGCTGCCCGCCGGGCGGCCTCGTGCTGGACCCGTTTCTGGGCAGCGGCACCACGGCGGCCGCGTGTGCAAGGCTTGGCCGCCGCTTCGCCGGCTTCGAGATCAACGCCGACTATTGCCGCGTGGCACGTGAACGCGTGGCCGCTGTGCATGCCGCCGCTGCCGCCAACGCCCAACCGATTGAATCGCAGGCGCCTGAGACCATCAAGGTCGCCTGAAACCTGATCCTCCTATGTCCCGCATCGCTCAAACCTTCTCACAACTGTCTGCGCAGGGCCGCAAGGGCCTGATTCCGTTCATCACGGCCGGCGATCCGTACCCCGAGATGACGGTCGACCTGATGCACGCGCTGGTCAAGGGCGGCTCCAACGTCATCGAACTCGGCGTGCCGTTCTCGGACCCGATGGCCGATGGCCCGGTGATCCAACGTGCGTCCGAGCGTGCATTGGCCAAGAAGGTGGGCCTGCGCACGGTGCTCGAATATGTGCGCGCATTCCGCGCCACCGATTTGACGACGCCCGTGGTGCTCATGGGTTACGCCAATCCGATCGAGCGCATGGGCGTTGATGCCTTTGCCAAGGCTGCATCCGAAGCGGGCGTGGACGGCGTGCTCGTGGTCGACTACCCGCCCGAAGAATGCGAGGCCTTTGCCAAGATCATGCGCGCCGCCGGTATCGATCCGATCTTCCTGCTGGCGCCCACGTCCACCGAAGCACGCATCGCGCAGATCGCCCGTGTGGCGAGCGGCTACATCTACTACGTGTCGCTCAAAGGCGTGACTGGCGCGGCCACCATCGACCTGGATGCGGTGGCTGCACGGATCCCGCAAATCCGCCAGCACGCGCGGCTGCCGGTAGGTGTCGGTTTCGGTATCCGTGATGCGGCAACGGCACGTGCGATCAGCGGTGTGGCGGATGCGGTGGTGATCGGATCCCGCATTGTGCAATTGCTTGAAGAAGCACCTCGCGAACAAGCGGTACAATACTTGACTGATTTCATCGCGGAGATTCGCCAGGCGCTCGACGCCTGATCTCGGCGAAACTGCATTCAAGGAGCACGCATGAGCTGGCTGGACAAACTGCTGCCGCCCAAGATCCAACAGACCGACCCGTCGCAGCGCAAGGGCATTCCCGAAGGCCTGTGGGTCAAATGCCCGGCTTGCGAGTCGGTGCTGTATCGGACCGACGTCGAAGCCAATCTGCACGTCTGCCCGAAGTGCGATCATCACATGCGCATTGGCGCGCGTGCCCGTCTGGACGCGCTGCTGGACGCCGAAGGCCGATATGAACTGGGCCAGGAGATCGTCCCGGTCGATGCGCTGAAGTTCAAGGACACGAAGAAATACCCCGACCGCATCAAGGCGGCGATGGACGACACGGGTGAAACCGACGCCATGGTTGTGATGGGCGGCGCCATTCACGCGCTGCCCGTGGTCGTGGCCTGCTTCGAGTTCGAATTCATGGGTGGCTCGATGGGCTCCGTGGTGGGCGAGCGCTTCACGCGCGGCGCGCAGATGGCCCTGGAGCAAAAGGTGCCGTTCATCTGCGTGTCGGCCACTGGCGGTGCGCGCATGCAGGAAAGCCTGCTGTCGCTCATGCAGATGGCCAAGACGACGTCGATGATCCAGAAGCTGGCGGAAGCCAAGCTGCCGTTCATCAGCGTGCTGACCGATCCAACCATGGGCGGCGTGTCCGCCAGCTTCGCCTTCATGGGCGACGTGGTGATTGCCGAGCCGAAGGCCCTGATTGGCTTTGCCGGCCCGCGTGTGATTGAGCAGACCGTGCGCGAGAAGCTGCCGGAAGGCTTCCAGCGCGCCGAGTTCCTGCTGCAGAAGGGGGCCATCGACATGATTGTCGACCGCCGCAACATGCGCCGCGAGATCGCCGAGCTTCTGGCGCTCCTGCAGAAGCAGCCGGCAGACGCACTGGCCTGATGCGGCACATCTGTTGAACCGAAGCGCGGGCGAGAGTCCGCGCTTCTTGTTTTTGCGCGGCCCGTTTCCCTGAAGCCGCGCCACATACTTCGCATGCCTACATTCGACACGCTGCCCAACTGGCTGGCACACCTGGAAACCGCACACCCGGTCGGCATCGACATGGGCTTGGCCCGCATCAGTCGCGTGCGCGATGCGCTCGGGCTGGAATTCAAGTCCGTCGTCTTCACGGTGGGCGGCACCAATGGCAAGGGCTCGACCTGCGCGATGCTGGAGGCGATCCTGCTGGCCGCGGGCTATAAGGTTGGCTGCCATACATCACCGCACCTGATCGACTTCAACGAGCGTGCTCGCGTGAATGGCGAGATCGCCACCGACGCCATGTTGCTGCCGCACTTCGAGGCAGTGGAGCGTGCGCGCTGCAGCTTTCCCGAGCCCGTCAGCCTGACGTACTTCGAATTCACCACATTGGCGATCATGCATCTGTTCGCCAATGCAGGCCTTGATGCTGTGATCCTGGAGGTCGGGCTCGGCGGCCGGCTGGATGCGGTCAACATCGTCGATACCGATTGCGCCATCATCACCAGCGTCGATCTCGATCACATGGCTTACCTGGGCGATACCCGCGAGGCGATCGGCTTCGAGAAGGCCGGCATCTTCCGCGCAGGCAAGCCGGCGATCTGCTCTGACCCGGTGCCGCCAATCTCGCTGGTGAAGCACGCTGAAGCCATTGGCGCAGATCTCTGGCTGATCGGCCGCGATTTCAACTTCCAGGGCGACAAGCAGCAGTGGGGCTTTAGCGGCCGCGGCCGCCGTTGGCCGAGCCTGGGCTATCCCGCATTGCGCGGGGCGAACCAACTGCTGAACGCATCGGCCGCGCTGGCTGCGCTGGAATCGGTGCGCGATCGGTTGCCGATCTCGGCGCAGGACGTGCGTCTGGGCCTGTCGCAGGTGGTACTGCCGGGGCGCTTCCAGGTTCTGCCGGGCCGTCCGTCCGTCATCCTGGACGTCGCACACAACCCGCACGCGTCGGCGGCGCTGGGCCAGAATCTCGAGAACATGGGCTTCTACCGTTACACCTACGCGGTGTTCGGTGCGATGCAGGACAAAGATATCGCCGGTGTGCTCGCGCACATGCTCGACAAGGTCGACCACTGGTGCCTGACCGATTTGCCGACGCCGCGTGCCGCGAGCGCCTCCAGCTTGGCGCAGGCGCTCACCGAAGCCGGTTTCCGGGCAGGCAAGGAATCGAGCATGAGCACATTCAGCGATCCCGCCACAGCCTATCGCAACGCCATGGAGCGGGCGACCGAGGATGATAGAATTGTGGTCTTCGGATCGTTCTACACCGTTGCCGGCGTGCTGGCGGAGCGCAAGAGTCGCGCGCACTAAAACCGGGGCCCTCATGGGACTGTTTTCCATCTTTTCCTCCCGCAAGAACGCTGAAGGCGAACGCACACGCGGCGCAGCCGCCGGCAGCGCTGCCGATGTGGCTCGCGATGCGGTGCGTGGTTCGCGCGCATCGTCGAATGCTCGCAGCCGCGCTTCCCGTCGAACCGACGATGATGACGACGGCCTTGACCCCGAACTCCCGCAAAAACAACGCGCTCGCCGCCGCCTGATCGGCGCGGTGGTGCTGGTTGGCGCCGCTGTGATCGTGCTGCCCCTCGTGTTTGACGCCAAGCCGCGCCCCGTGACCGATGCCGTGGCCGTGCAGATCCAGGATCAGCCGGTCGATCGTGGCGCCAAGGCCTCCACCGATGAGCCGAAGGTCGCCAGCCGGCGTTCTGCGTCGCGTCCTGCGGTTTCGTCGACGGATCAGGCGCAGGCGCTTGACCAGGGCGAAGAGGTGGTCGCGAGCAACGATGCGCCGCCAGCAGCTCAGAGCGCGCCGGCCGCAGTCAAGCCGGCGACACCGCCCAAGCCTGTCGCCAGTCTGACGCCACCCGCTGAATCCAAGCCCGCAACGAAACCTGCGCAACCGGCTGCCCAGCCTGCACAGCAAGCGGCTGCAACGAGCACCGATGCCAATGGCGGCAAGTTCATCCTGCTGATCGGCGCCTTTGCTTCCGAAGACCGTGCCCGAAATTGGCTGGGCAAGCTCAAGAGCGAGAAGATTCCGGGTTACATCGAACACAAGAAGGTGCCTGAAAAGGGCGATCTCGCCTTGCTGCGTGCAGGCCCGTTCAACGATCGTGCATCGGCGGAAGCGGCGCAGGAGCGTGCCGAGCAGATTGGCCTGACGCCTAAACTCGTGCAGCAATGACGATGCGGCCGACCGTGTACCCAGCGCGCTCGTCGGATTTGCTGACGGTTCACGCTGCATTCCGCCACAGTCAATCCAAGCCGCAGCCCGATGCAACCGACGTTCTTTGACTACGGTGTGCTGTTCATCATCGTCACGTCGGCGCTGATTGGGTTGTTTCGCGGGCTGATCCGTGAGGTGCTGGCGCTGCTCGGGTGGCTGTTTGCCGCATGGGTGGCGTACACGTTTTCCGGTGTGGCGGCGGGCTGGATGCCGGAATCGCTGCCCGGTGGACCGGTCGCACGCACCATTCTCGGTTTCGTCCTACTGTTTATCGTGACGGTGATTGCGACTTCGCTGGTGGGGGCACTGCTTTCGGCGGCGCTGGCGAGCGCGGGGCTCAAGCCGGCGGATCGCGGTCTGGGTATGGTGTTCGGGTTGGCGCGCGGAGGCGTGATCATCCTCGTGTTGATGACGGTGGCCGGCTTCACCAGCCTGCCTGAGCAACCGTTCTGGCACGATGCGATTACGCGACCCTATGCGGAGCAGGCAGCACAGGCGGCCAAGCCCTTGTTGCCCCCAGATGTCGCTAAGTATGTTCACTATTGATCTGGAGCGCCTGGCCACAAGCTAGGCGATCCGGGAAGCTTTTTCGGCGCCCGCAACGGGTGTGGGCGCCACCAAATACGTTCTCGCTGGAGTTCGACATGTGCGGTATCGTTGGGGTGGTCTCAGCCACGCCCGTCAATCAGCTGATCTACGACAGTCTGTTGCTCCTGCAACACCGCGGGCAAGACGCTGCGGGCATTGCCACCGCATCAGGCAGCACGTTCCACATGCACAAGGCCAACGGCATGGTGCGTGACGTGTTCCGCACGCGCAATATGCGCGGCCTGCCGGGTACGAGCGGCATCGGTCAAGTGCGCTATCCGACTGCAGGTTCCTCCAGCGAAGAGGAGGCCCAACCGTTCTATGTCAACGCGCCGTTCGGCATCGTGTTGGCACACAACGGCAACCTGACGAACTCGGATCAACTGCGCGACGAGATGTTCCGGCGCGATCGCCGCCACATCAACACGCAGTCTGATTCCGAAGTGCTGCTCAATGTGCTGGCCGACGAGCTGCAACGCGCCAGCAACGACATTCCGCTGAATCGCGATTCCATCTTCACCGCGGTAGAAGGCCTGCATCGCCGCGTGCGTGGTTCGTATGCCATCGCTGCCGAGATCTCGGGCTACGGCGTGCTGGCTGTGCGCGATCCGTTCGGCATCCGCCCGCTCGCGCTGGGCACCCAGGAAACGCCGGATGGCGGCATCGAATATATGGTTGCTTCGGAGTCGGTGGCGCTGGAAGGCATCGGCTTCAAGTTCGAGCGCGATGTGGCCCCCGGCGAAGCCATCTTCATTGACCTTGAGGGCAAGCTGCACACCAAGCAATGCGCTGCGAACCCGGTACTTTCGCCATGCATTTTCGAATACGTGTACCTCGCCCGTCCGGACTCCCGCATGGATGGTGTGTCGGTGTACGACGCGCGACTGCGCATGGGCGACTACCTGGCTGAGAAGATCAAGCGCGAGGTGACCGACAGGATCGACGTGGTGATGCCGATTCCGGATTCGTCCCGCCCAGCTGCCATGCAGGTGGCTAACCACCTGGGCGTGCCGTATCGCGAAGGTTTCTTCAAGAACCGCTACGTGGGCCGCACCTTCATCATGCCGGGTCAGGCGGTACGCAAGAAATCTGTGCGCCAGAAGCTCAACGCCATGGCAATCGAGTTCAAGGACAAGAACGTGCTGATCGTCGATGACTCCATCGTGCGCGGCACGACGTCGTCGGAGATCGTGCAGATGGCACGCGATGCCGGTGCCAAGAAGGTGATCTTCGCTTCGGCCGCGCCGCCGGTGAAGTTCCCCAACGTGTACGGTATCGACATGCCGACGCGCGGCGAACTGGTGGCTTATGGCCGCACGCACGAGGAGATTGCCAAGATTATCGGCGCAGACCAGCTTGTGTACCAGGATGTGGAGGACATGAAGCGCGCGGTGCGCGATGTCAATCCGGCACTGAAGGATTTCGATGCGTCATGCTTTGACGGCAAGTACGTGACGGGCGACATTGACGAGGCGTACCTCGATCGCCTGGAGGCCGCGCGTAACAATTCGGCCAAGGCGGATCGTGAGAACGCGCAGAACGATGATCCGCGCACGCAACTGCATCTGCAGCGCTCCGCCGTGAACGAGTAATTCTCGAGCGCTGTAAAAGAAAAGCCCGTCATCGCGACGGGCTTTTTTGTTGGACATCGGGATCGCGCTACTTGAGCATGCGACGGCGCAGCAGCCAGAGACACGAGAGCAGCGCGGCAACCGCGTACAGCAGCAGTACGCCCAGGTGCAGCAGGATGTTCTCGGGCGTGCGGCCCAGCATGAGCGGGCGGATCAGATCCACCGCGTGCGGCAATGGCAGTACGCTCGTCGCCGCGCGCACGGGCGCCGGCAGTTGCGACAGCGGGAAGAACACGCCCGAGAGCAGCATCATCGGCGTGATCACCAGCGTCTGGTAGAACATGAAGAAGTCGTAGTTGGGCGCAAGCGCCGTCATGTTCATCGCCAGGCAGGCAAAGGTGAAGCCGGTCAAGACGATGACGGGCAGGGCCAGCAGTGCCTGCGGCATCGACGCATAGCCGAGTGCACCCGCGACCAGCATGATCGCCAGGCCCGAGAGCACCGACTTGCTGGCGGCCCAGAACAGCTCACCAAGGACCACGTCGCCCAGGCTGAGCGGTGCGTACAGGATCGCCTCCCATGTACGTTGCACGTGCATGCGCGAGAACGCGGAATACATCGCTTCGAAGCTCGCCGACATCATTGTGCTGGACGCCACCGTGCCGGCCGCCAGGAATGCGATGTACGACACGCCGTCGACGCGCCCGACCAGCAGGCCAAGGCCGAGCCCGAGCCCGAACAGATAGATCATCGGGTCGGCGAGGTTGCCGGCCATCGACGGAATGGCCAGCTTGCGCCACACCATGAAGTTGCGGAGCCAGACGTACTGCCAGTTGCGGAAGTTGAGCGGCAGCAGCGGCTGCGGAAAGGCCCGCTGCAGCGTTGAAGTGAGTGCGGTTTCAGTGGACATGGATGGTTCTCTCAGTCGCGCATTTCGCGGCCAGTCAGGCGCAGGAACACATCTTCGAGATTGGCCGGGCGGTGCAGATAGCGCAGGCCGGGCATGGTGTGCGTTTCTGCCCGTGTGCGCAGCGCAGCCACCAGCGGCTGCGGATCGCGTGCGTAGCAGAAGAGCGTCTCGCCGCTGATTTCCACGCGGTCGGCCAGCGGCGTGAGCAGCGTGCGAAGGGCGTTGAGATCGTCGCCGTAGACCTCAACAACGTCGCAGCCGATTTCGCGTGCGATGAGGTCTTGCGGCTTGCCTTGCGCGATCTTGCGGCCGTTGTCGATCACGCAAAGTTCATCGCACAGGCGCTCGGCTTCTTCCATGAAATGCGTGGTCAGCAGGATGGTCTTGCCGGCGGCGAGCAGTGAGCGCAGGCGTTCCCAGATCAGGTGTCGAGCCTGCGGGTCGAGCCCCGTGGTGGGCTCGTCCATGACGAGGATGTCGGGATCGTTGATCAGGGCGCGCGCTACCGTCAGCCGCCGTTTCATGCCGCCCGAGAGGGCGCGTACAGGAGCATCGGCTTTCTGTTCGAGACGCGCGAACTCCAGCAAGGTGGGGATGCGCTCGCGGATGGTCGCGGAAGACAGGCCAAAGTAGCGACCGAAGATGCGCAGGTTTTCGGAGACGGAGAAGTCTGGATCGAGATTGTCGAACTGCGGCACCACGCCCACGCGCATGCGTGCACGATGTGCGGCTTCCGGGACAGGCTCGTCGCACAGTCTCAGGCTACCCGCATCGGGCATCGTCATGCCGAGCAGCATGCGCAGCGTGGTGGTCTTGCCGGCGCCGTTGGGGCCCAGCAGGCCGAAGCACTGGCCGCGCCGAACGCTGAAGCTGAGGTTGTCGACGACAGTCTGTTCGCCGTAACGTTTGCGCAGGCCTTCGACGCTCAGGATCGGTGTGCTGCCCACGCCAAAACCCTCTTGCTCGTATCGCACATTGCCTCCGTTGCAAAACGCCGATTATGCGCCGGCATTCGCATATGCGTATGAGGGGAATGTGCAGTCGTATAGCGCCGCTCTCAGGCAACAAAAAGGGCCAGGCAAACAATGGCCTGGCCCGAGCTTGCAGCACGCGCATCGCTGCGCGCTTGGGGGTTACTTGGTGACGGCGTTACCGACCACGCCACCCAGTGCGGCACCACCCAGCGTGGCGCCCGGACCGCCCCAGATGGCCGCCCCGGCGACACCACCTGCGGCTGCGCCTAGCGCGGTATTGCGCTGCTTTGGCGTCATGTCCGCGCATCCGCTGACGGATGCCAATGCGGCCGCCAGAATCAAGGATACGAAGGCACGCATAACAAACTCCTTTTGTCGTCTGTGTACCTGCATTCAAGGTCATGCATGCCGGTATGTGCAGGTCAGGTTGCCTGAAAGGTTTGTCAGCCGATTCCCACACCTTCAGCGCGCCTTGGGAAGACAAAGTTCCCGCCGGTGATCAGGCCTTGGCAGGCTTTGGCTGACGCTCGTACTTGAACTCCGGTAGTGCCTTGATGGCGTCCTTGGTAGCGCTGGGCAACACGATCCTCCCCTGGTCATAGTGGAACTGATTCACAGGAATGGCCACGTCATGACGGCCCACGCCAACAAAGCCGCCCGCGCCGACGATAGCGAACGAGACGGCGTTCTCCGGTGCCACGATCAAGTCCTGCACATTGCCGATCTTCTCGTTGGCCTCGTTATAGACAGCCTTGCCGAGCACCTGCTTCTTCACACTCACGCCCTTGATGACGGCATCGAGTTCGGTAACGGATACACCTAGCGGGGCGTGGCCAGCGACTTGCGCGAAGGCCAGCGGCGCGGTGGCAATGGAAGCGGCAGCGATCAAGGCAGCGGTGAGACGTTTCATCGTGACTCCGTGGTCTGGTGAAGGATGCGGTTCACTCTAACGCGCACATGGCTGGTGCCGCTGGCGAGGGTGTCCGAAACGCCTGTAGGACAAACGGGTGATGTCAGGGAAATCGGCATCGCGCCCGGCTACACTGAAACGCCCGGCATATGCTGGACGTGTTCACCGATCTCAGAGGGAGTAACCGACATGATGACTCTGGAGCAACTTGGCGTTCTGCAACGATCACAGCTTGAAACCTGGATGGCTGTCACCGAAGAGGCGGTGAACGGCGTCAACCGCCTGATCGGGCTCAATTTGCAGGCCATCAAGGCCGGCCTTGACGAGACTGAACACTGCCTGCACGACGCCACCGGTGCGCAGGACGCAGGCGAATGGTGGAACGCACAAGCCCGCTATCTGCAACCGTCCGGCGAACGCGTCTCCGGCTACACGCGCAATTTTGTTGAAATCGGCGTCGAGACGCAGAACGGGATTGCTCGCGCATTGCAGCGCCACGGTGACGAAGTGCGCCGCCAATGGGTCTTCGTCGCAGAAAACCTTGTGGACGCCGCGCCTCCTGGCGCCGAGGCTGCCGTGAACTTCTTCAAGGCATCGGTCGGTCTGGAAGTCGCTGCTGCAGAGGCGGCCGAGGATGCGGGTGCGGGCCGAATCCTGACCCCAAGTGACGTTGCCGCCAGGAACGGCACCGCACGCTGAGGCTCCTCTATACGGGTGAGATGCGTCGGCGTGGGCCGACAGTCATTTCGGCACAGTCCTACAAAACGGCACGGACGGAGGTCGATACTCCGTCCGTGCGCGCTTTTCTACACTTCCTGCATGCCTATCAACATGTGGGAGGTTGTCATGTCCTATCTCGTTGCGTGGCTCTTGGGTGTTCCCGCGCTTGTGTTGCTGGTGATCTGGCTCTTCGTGCATTGACACGGGGCTGGGCCTATCCAATACGACCCGGAGGACATATGACGTTCCGAGACGACTGCAAAATCGAGGTATCTGCCTATGAACTCTCGCCGCAAGCGTGGCGCGCCGAAGTGAGCATCCTTCGCGCCAGCAACGGTGAGACCCTGTTAGCCCGTACAACGGTGCGCGAATCGGCGAACACATATCGGAGTGCCGCCAGCGCTCTGGAAGCCGCGCGAGCGTATGCCGAAGCGATGATCGCCTCGGGCCAGTTCGACTGCAGTTCCGCCGTGGGCTAGAGGCGGGGACGCTTGCGTGCGATGTGGCGTTACGTTCTGTTACGAAATCGCCAGCGCCGTATCACCTGTGTCAGTGGCTCTGAATACAATACAGATACCGTATTCCGCGCCGGCTATGGACTCGCCCGGCGCTCATGCAGCAGGTGATGACGATGATTCGACGCAATGTGCTGTGGATTGCAGGCGCAGCCGCACTGGCAGTGCTGGCCGTGCCGCAGATGGCGTCGGCGCACGTGAGCGTCGGCATTGGGTTTGGCGTGCCGGTGGCGCCTGTGTATGTGGCACCCGCGCCGGTGTATTACCCACCGCCGCCGCCGGTTTATTACGCGCCGCCCCCACCCCCGGTGTACTACGCCCCGGCGCCCGTGTATTACGGTCCGCCCGCTTATGGCCCGGCGCCGATTGTGGTGGGCGCTGGCTGGTACCGTTGGGGACCGCGCTATCGCTGGTACGACGGCCGTCACTGGGGCCACTGGCGGTAAGCGGCATGCCGGCCAAGAGAAAGGCTCCTTCGGGAGCTTTTTTCTTTGGCGGTACGTATACGCCGTGGCACGGCATCTGCGTCTGTCTGGATGACGGGTACGCGCGCAACCAGCCCCGTGACAAAGCACCGCGGTGCAGAACTGGTGGCTCGCTTACCTGGTCGCTATGACGTCCGCGTGAACAACGTGGACACGTGTGCCGCAGCGGTGCACGTCATGTTCGCAGTGTCATGACCGAAGGAGTCCTCATGCAAATCACCACGCAACGCTTTGCAACGCGCACCCTGGTTGCAGCCGCAAGCGGCTTGACGCTGGCGCTGAGCGCGGCGGTCGCGCACGCCGGCTCGATCGATCCGTATCAGCCCGCCCACAAGGTGAGCCGCGCCGATCCCTATACCGACGGTGCCAAGGTAAGCCGCACAGACCCCTATACCGACGGCGCCAAGATGGGGCGTGCCGATCCATATACGGACGGCGCCTGCTCGGACCGTCAACCGTAAAGGGTCGGCGGCAGAATCGCTGCCGCATCGCAACATCAAGCCCGGGCGATACCCGGGCTTTTTCTTTGCGCATCTTTCTGACGCACGCCGCGGGTTAAGGTTGGCTGCGCTGGGGCGCAGCCAACGCTGGCGTACCACGCAGGCGGAACGATACTCAACGATACTGCAAAGCAGGAATGTATCGGCTCTTTTGCGTCTTTGGTGCAGGATCATGCGATGGAAGCGGTCGTTACCGATGGCATACTTTTGCCTGATACGGGCTTTACGCAGCCCTTGCGCCTTTTCATTACAACCACCAAGGAGAACGCCATGAAAACGAAACCGTGCCTGTGCCAGGACGATGTCACCAAAATCCTGGACGCTGCCGAGAAAGAAGCGCGCGCGCACCAATGGAACGTGACGATTGCCGTGGTGGACGATGGCGGCCATCTGATGGGTCTGCGCCGCATGGACGGCTGCGCCACCATCTCGGCGTACATCGCCCCGGAAAAGGCGCGTACGGCAGCGCTGGGCCGTCGCGAGTCGAAGATCTACGAAGACATCATCAACAACGGTCGCATCTCGTTCCTGTCGGCGCCGCATCTGCAAGGGATGCTTGAGGGCGGCGTGCCGGTGATGGTAGAGGGCGTCTGTGCCGGCGCGGTGGGTGTGTCTGGCGTGAAGTCGACGGAAGATGTCGTGATCGCCAAGGCGGGTATTGCCGCGGTGAACGTGATCTGCTGATACGCAGTCACGCAAAAAGAATCAAAACAGGGAGGGCGCGGCGGAGGTCGCGCCCTTTTTGCTTTGGGCACACGGTCGAAGAAAAGAGCGACTTGGCTGGCTGTTGTCTGGCAGACAGAAGCCGCCGCTCACCAATGAACGCGCGCGTTTCATCGGGTAGCAAGCCCTCGTTTGCCAATGCGAAATGACGATGGCTGGCTACGGCCGAAAGTCTCCTGAGAGAGACGTCCCCACAAAAGCCGGTGCGTGCTGCGGTGTTACTTGGTCAGGATCAGCTTGCCGAAGCGCGTCACGCGCAGCGTGTAGATCGCGCCGTTGTGGCGGATGGCTAAGGCGTTCTGACCGGCAAAGAGTTGTTCGGACGCCATCACGCGCGTGTCGCCGATGGTGGCGGCGGCATCCGAAGCGGCGTCGGATGCTGTCGACGCAGACGACGTTGCGGGCGCGGCATCCAGGCCGGCGGGGCGCTTGCGCGCCACGATGACGTGGCGGCGACGGGTCACAGTACGTCCTGCGTCTTGGTGTTCGGCAGCATTCATGGCGATGTCCTGGCGGGCGGGAAACATGGGCTGAGGTGTTGGCTGGCAGAGTGCCTCCAGCGAATGCCAGGTAGATTAAATGAGAATCGTTATCATTACAAGTGTGATCTGACGACGTGCAGGTTCGGCCCGAAAAACAAAACCGGGCGCGTAGCCCGGTTGCGTGGAGGTGCTGTGAGTCTGGATGCGCTGGTGCGAAAAAAACCGTACGAGAACGGGCGACCAGGGCTACGAGGTGTGTGTGGCGTTAGTGCTGTGGCTCCGTGACAAAGCCGATGCGCGAGAGGCCACCGCGCTGGATGGAAGCCATCACCTGCGCCACACGCTCGTAGCGCACGTTGCGGTCAGCGCGCAGATGCATTTCCGGTTGCGGCTGCTGCTGCGCGGCCTGGGCGATGTCGGCTTGCAGCGTGGCCTCGTCGACCGGCTGGTTGTTCCAGAACACCTGGCCGTCCGCGTTGATCTCGACGTTCACGCTTTGCGGCTTGGCGTCGTCGGGTTTGTTGGACGCGCGCGGCAGGTCAATCTTGACCGCGTGGTTGATCACCGGAATGGTGATGATGAAGATGATCAGCAGCACCAGCATGACGTCGACCAGCGGCGTCATGTTGATCTCGCTCATCACCTCGTCATCGTTGTCGAAAGATCCGAAGGACATGGTCTCTCCTTACTGCTGCTTGACCGCAGTCAGGCGCACGCCGGCGTCATCACGCGAGGCGCCTGGGCGCAGACGCGCGCCCGTCACGAAATAGGCGTGCAGGTCGTGCGCGAACCGGTTGAGCTTGGCGATGATGGCCTTGTTGCCGCGCGTGAGCGCGTTGTAGCCCAGCACCGCCGGAATGGCCACGGCCAGACCGAAGGCCGTCATGATGAGTGACTCACCCACGGGGCCGGCGACTTTGTCGATGGTGGGCACGCCGACGGCGCCGATCCCGAGCAGGGCGTGATAGATGCCCCACACCGTACCGAACAGACCGACGAACGGTGCGGTCGAGCCGACCGATGCCAGCACGGCCAGGCCCGATTGCATTTGCCCCACGGCCTCATCGATGGCGCTCTTGAGCGAGCGCGTGATCCAGTCGGAGATGTCCATCACATCATGCAACTGCGGCTGGCTGGCGCGGTGGTGCTGCGCGGCTTCCCGGCCCGTTTGAGCGAGCGCGTGGAACGGGTTGTCCTTGGGCGAGCCGAGCGTCTGTATGGCGTGATCGAAATCGTCCGAGTGCCAGAAACGCTTTTCAGCGCCTTGTGCCATCGACTTCAGACGCACGATGTCCCACGCCTTGGTGAAGATGACGATCCACGAGGCGAGCGACATGATGAGCAGCAGAATCGCCGTGGCGCGGGTGACGATGTCGCCTTGGGTCCAGAGGTGGGAAAGGCCGAGTTCCTGCATGATGAATGTCCTGAATTGAGCGAGAGGCTAAGCGAGAGGCGGAATCGAATTAGTTATCGAGCTTGAAGACGAACGGCTTGCTGGCCACCACGGGCACGGCGCGGCCGTTCTGCTTGTAGGGGCTGCACTTGATGGCGCGCGCGGCATCGGTGGCGGCGCGGTCCAGGCGAGGCGAGCCGGACGACGACGTGACCGCAACATTGGTGACCTCACCGGCCGTGCCGATGGAAATCTTGACCATGGCGCGGCCTTCCTCGCCCATTTTCTGCGACATGCTGGGATAGACGAGCGGCGGCTCGCTGCACTGGATGTCGTTGATGCCGACGCTGATCGGACCGGACGAAACGGGGGCCGGCGCGGGCGCTTGTTCAGGGGCCGGTGCCGGCGGCGCGGGCGGTGCGGCGGGCACCACGGGGGCGTTGTCCGATGGCGGGAGCGTGGGCGTCGGCATCGGCGCGGGCTTGGGTTGCGCGACCGGTCTGACGATGTTGACAGGCTTGGGCGCCTCTTCCTTGACGGGCTGCTGCTTGGGCGGCTCCGGCTGCCTGATCGGCTCAGGCGCGGCCGGAATGATGTGCGCCTGGATTTCCAGCGGTTCTTCGACAGTCGGGCGCGGTGCGATCAGGCCAAGCTGAATCAGCATCAGCACGCCCGCGTGCATCAACAGCACGACCACGAGAATCTTGAGAGTACGAGGGTGAATCATCAACGACCGGGAATCGAAAGCAGAAAAAGGAATGCGATGCGATGGTGGTGGGATGACCAACGAAAGCGGCGCAGCGTCAGCGCTTGCCGAAGACGATCAGTGAAATCCCAATGCTGATGAGCAGACTCAGGAGCAATTCCATGGCGCCTAGCGTTGAAGCCGGCGGGGTCGCCGCCAGCGTGATAGGTATTGTAGGCCCGCAACTGCAACAGTGTTGCGACAACCGAGCACGGTTAGCGTTCAGCCTATTGTGTCGATAGGTGAAGTATAAACGATAATGATTCCTATTTGCGTGAAAATTGCCTGTCTTTCGTGGGGTACAAATCACGTCCAGACGACTGATGGCATGAAACTGCCTGTGCAGGCGGTTGGCGATTCCGGGCGCGGTTGGCTCGCAACTTGCAAAGACACGGGTCCTCCCGGGGTACGCTGTGTGCGCAAACGCGCTAGGATGAAAAGCATTCAAACACGGTGACCGGCCGGCCAACCGTGAAACGGGGAAGAAGGGGGCGACCATGGATGAAGCCAACCTCAACATGGACGACGCTGACGACGATGGCACGTTCGTCCCCACGGGCGGCAGGCAGCCGCAGGCGCTGCTGTTGTCCTCGCTCGATTCCATGTGCGCACAGTTTGCGTTGCGCACGGTCTGCACGATGGGACTGCGCTTCAACCTGCGCACCAATATCAACGACATCCTCACCGTTTGCGCGCCGGAGCTGATCTGGCCCGTCACGGTCATCCAGCGCCTGCAGCGCTTTTTGTCTGCGCGCTGCGCCGACATGCCCGGCTGGCGCGCGGTCGGCAAGCTTGACCTGCCCACCTTCATGGACCGCCACGGCCAGTGGAGCAGCGCCTTCGATGAAAGCTCGCTGTTCTATTACCTGGACGAGTACGTCAAGCATCACGCCAAGGACATGTTCACGGTGTTCGGCGCGTCGTGCGATGCGCTGGGCGAGCGGCTCGCCAGCGAGCGTGTCCTGCTGGTCGGCAACATCGACATGCTGGCCCGTGTGCTGGGCCTGCCGCCGCACGAACGCGCGCTGCTGCTGTTTGCGTCCCTGGTGAAGTACAAGCGCGACCTGCGCGCGGTGATGGTCGACTGCAAGGTCGCGCACAGCCAGGAAGCGTTTCAGTTGCTCGCGAGCCTGGCGGGAGCCAGCACGGCCGAAGTTGCTGCGTCATTGCGGCCAGGTTCGCGGCTGGAGACGCTGGGGCTGATCGAGCCGCCGCTGCCCGAAAACAGCGTCACCGACCTGGGCGATCTGATGCGTATCTCCGACCGCCTCCTGCACGTGCTGCTGGGCGACTACGCCTGCGAGGCCGACATGATGGCCGTCTTCACGCGCCCCGCGCCGTCGACCACGCTGTCGCAGTCCGACTATCCGCATGTGGAAACCGATGCGCGCTACCTCACGGCGCTGTTGGAGAACGCCTCGCAGCAGCGCGCGGCCGGCGTGAACATCCTGCTGTATGGCGCGCCTGGCACTGGTAAGACGGAACTGGCCCGCGTGCTGGCGCGCGACGCTGGTTGCGAACTGTACGAGGTGGATTGCCTCGACAAGGACGGCAACAGCCTCACGGGCAAAGACCGCTATCGCTCGCTGCAGGTGTCGCAGGCGTTCCTGCGCGGGCGGCCCGGCGCGGTGCTGCTGTTCGACGAGGTGGAGGACGTCTTCCCCGGCCCGACGCGCGAGCTGATGAGCCTCTTCGGCCATGAGGAGCCGCGTGGCTCCGTCAACGGCAAGGCGTGGGTGAACCAGACGCTGGAGCAGAACCCGGTGCCGGTGATCTGGGTGTCGAATTCCATTCGTCAGATTGACCCGGCGTACCTGCGCCGCTTCCAGTTCCATCTTGAGTTGAAGGTGCCGCCGCCGACGGTGCGCGAGAGCATCATCCGCAAGCATCTGGAAGGGCTGGAGGTGTCGGACGCTTTCATGGCCAAGCTGGCGGCGCGTAAGACCCTCACGCCCGCGCAGATCGATTCTGCCGCACGCTTTGCGCGCCTGACGCAGCCGGCAATGGAAGAGCCTGCCGAATCCCTGATCGAGCGTCAGCTCGACCACGCCGATCAGGCGATGGGCTTGCGACCGGAGGTGCAAGCGCACCGCGTCGTGACCGAATACAAGCTGGACTATCTGAACCTTGAGACACGGTTTTCCGTCGAGCGCATCATCGAGGCGCTGCGCGCGCGGCGACGCGGCACATTGTGTTTCTATGGGCCGCCGGGTACGGGCAAGACGGTGCTGGCCGAGCATATCGCGGCGCAGCTCGACATGCCGTTGCTGATTCGCCGCGCGTCCGACTTGATGAGCAAGTACGTCGGCGAAACCGAGCAGCAGATCGCGGCGATGTTCTCGCGTGCCGAAGAGGAACGCGCACTGCTCTTGCTCGACGAGGCGGACAGCTTCATGCAGAGCCGCCAGGGCGCAGTGCGCAATTACGAGGTGTCGGAAGTCAACGAGATGCTGCAGGGCATGGAGCGCTTTGACGGCATCTTCATCTGCACGACCAATTTGTTTGATCGGATTGACGAGGCGGCGCTGCGGCGGTTTGCATTCAAGATCCGCTTCAAGCCGCTGGTGCGTGCGCAGCGCGAGCAGATGTTCATTGCCGAGGCGCTGGGGGGCAAGGCGGAGGCACTCAAGCCTGTGTGGCGCGAGATGTTGGCGTCGCTGGACATGCTCACGCCGGGTGATTTTGCGGTGGTCAAGCAGCAGTCTGTGCTGCTGGGCGAGACGCTTGAACCCGAGGCCTTCCTCGCACAATTGCGGCAGGAGCATTCCATCAAGCCGGAACTGCGCGAGCGGCGCTCCATTGGATTCACACCGCGCTGACGCTTAACGCACATCAAGCGCATGCAGAGGCCGCTGCGCTAACGTGGTCGGCTGGACAGATCTTCAGCCGACCCGATGCCAACCGCCCCCACGCTGTTCTACGAACGCATGCCGCCTGCCGGCGTGGTGTTCGGCTGCCTGCTGCCAGTGCCGTGGGTGGGCGCGGCGGCCGGTCTCCTGCTGGCGCTGGGCCCGTCTGCGGGTTTGCCTGACCGATTTGCTCCGCTGTCGCTCGCGCTGGTTCACGCCTTGGTCGTCGGCATGTTGTTGCCGGCGATGCTTGGTGCGCTATTTCAATTGCTTCCCGTGGTGGCCGGTGTGCCTGTGCGCGGCGCGAAATGGGTGTCGCCTTGGGTTGCGCTCTCATGCGTGGCAACGGCATCTGCGCTTGCAACGGGTTTCCTGGGCGCGGACCATCGCGCGTTCGTGCTGGCTGCTTGGTTGGGTGCGCCGCTGTTGGCGGTCCCTGCTGCGTTGATCATCCTTGCTGGCATGCGCGTGGGGCAGACACGCGCAACGCATGCGACGGTGCGGACACTGCGCCGCATCGGTTGGCCCTTGTTGGTCACGCTGGCGAGCGGCGCAACGCTTGGCACGGCATTGGCTAGCGGATGGTTTGCGCCATCGCCCGTGCTGTTGAACCTGCATGTCGGTTGGGGCCTCGGCGGCTGGCTGGCAACGTTGGTCGCGGGCGTGGCGTCGACGGTGTTGCCGATGTTCTGGCAGACGCGGCGTCTACCTGAGCCTTGGCATCGGCTGATGCCGTGGTGGCTGTGGGCGCCACTGGCCGTTGGCAGTCTATGCAGCGGTGTGGGTGGCGCGGTGTTCTGGCAGACATGGGGATGGCTCGCCCTGGCAGCGCTGGTGGGCGTGCGTGCAGTGTGCAGCGCGCGTCGCCGGCACGATCCGGGCTGGCGGTTGTGGCTGGCCGCTGCCGTCGCCTGGCTGGTCGTTGCCATGCTGGGGCTGACCGCATCCTGGCTGCCGTCAGACTGGCCCATCACGTGGGAGATCGGCGCGCTGGCCGTCGTGGGCGGTGGGGTGCTGCCTGTCAATGCGATGCTTGGCAAGATCATCCCGTTCATGATCTGGATGCACCTGCGCAGGCGGGTGCCGCGGCATGTGCGGCTGCCGGCCATGCAAACGTTGATCGGTGAGCGGCAACAGCATTGGCATGCACGCCTGCTGCTGCTCGTATTGTTGGCGTTGTTGCTGGTGCCGCTGCAGCCTGAGCGGATGGCGGTTGTCGCGGGCCTGCTGTTCGCGCTGGCGCACGTGTGGCTGGGTGCAATGCTGTGCCGGGCGCTGCTGACGTTTCGCCGTGTCTCGCGAGCGTTTGCGCCCGCTTGACGGAACGCAAAACCACATTGGCGGACAAGTCGCAGACTGGCCGCCATGACACAGAACGCTTCCCCCATTGAACTCGTGGCGCCCGCCGGCAGCCTGGCCGCGCTCAAGGCCGCGGTGGAAGCCGGGGCCGACTCCGTCTACCTCGGCTTGAAGAATGCGACCAACGCGCGCAACTTCGCCGGCCTGAACTTTACCGAGAGCGACATCCGCGCCGGCGTCGAATTTGCGCATCGGAAAGGGCGCCAGGTGCTGTTTGCCATCAACACGTTTCCGCAGCCTGGCCGTGCCATCGAGTGGCGCATGGCAATCGATGCTGCCTACATGCTGGGCGCCGATGCCGTGATCCTGGCCGACCCCGGGCTGATGGCCTATGCATGCGAGCGCTATCCCAACCTTCGGCTGCATCTATCCGTGCAGGGTTCGGCAACGCATGCCGATGCCATCGAGCTGATGCGTGAGCAGTTCGGCATCCACCGCGCCGTCCTGCCACGCGTGCTGACCTTGACCGAAGTCGAACGTGTAATCCAGCAGACCTCGGCGCAGATCGAGGTGTTCGGCTTTGGCAGCCTATGCGTGATGGCTGAAGGTCGTTGCCTGCTGTCGTCGTATGCCACGGGCGATTCTCCCAATAACAAGGGCGTGTGTTCGCCCGCGCATGCGGTGCGCTGGGTGGAGCGCGACGGCAACCTGGATGCACGCCTGAACAACATCATGATCGACCAATACGCACCCGGCGAACCGGCTGGATATCCGACGCTGTGCAAGGGGCGCTTTCTCGTCGACGGTGAGGTCGATCACGCGCTCGAAGAACCCACGAGCCTCAATGCGCTCAGTCTGTTGCCCAGGCTGCTCGCCATGGGTGTGTCGGCGATCAAGATCGAGGGGCGCCAGCGCAGTCCGGCGTACGTTGCGCAGGTGGTGGCCACATTGCGCGCCGCATTGGATGCTGCACAGGCGGACCCGGCGCGCTTCTCGGTCAAGCCCGATTGGCAGGCCGCACTCGTGCGCCACGCAGAAGGCGCGCACGTCACGCAAGGTGCGTTTGATCGGCCCTGGAAATAGAAGGCACATCATGTCCTACGAAATTTCGCTTGGTCCGCTGCTGTACTACTGGCCGCGGCTACAGACGTTCGACTTTTACGCAGAAGTGGCCGCTAGCCCTGTCGACATCGTCTATGTGGGCGAGACGGTTTGCAGCCGCCGCCACGAATTGCGCGCGGACGACTGGCTCGATATCGCCGCCATGCTGCGCGAGGCTGGCAAGTCGGTTGTGCTGTCGACGCGCACGCTCATCGAAACCAGTGCCGAGGCGCAGGCGTTGCGCAAGCAGTGTCAGCAGGACGTCTGGATGGTCGAAGCCGGCGAGCTTGGCGCCGTGCGGTTGCTGAACGGTCGGCCATTCGTTGCCGGGCCGCATTGCAACGCGTATCACGGCGCGACCCTGGCGTGGCTGGCTGGGCTGGGCGCGGTGCGTGCGGTCATGCCGCTGGAGATGAGCCAGGCCACTCTGGCCGACCTGATGCGCGAGAAGCCGGCCGAGTTGGGGATCGAAGCGATGGTGTGGGGACGCTTGCCGCTGGCATTTTCCGCACGCTGCTTTACGGCGCGGCACTTTCGCCTCAACAAGGACGACTGCGGATTCCGCTGCATCGAGCATCCCGATGGCCTAGCGGTGCGCACGCGCGAAGGGCAGGAGTTTCTCGCCATCAACGGTATCCAGACGCAATCAGGGCAATGCCTCGACATTCTCGATCAGGCGCCCGCGCTGTCTGCGCTGGGTGTGAAGGTGTTGCGTGTCAGCCCGCAATCGCGAGGCACGCTGGACGCCGTGGCAGCACTGGATGCCCTGCGCCTGGGCCTGCCTGTGCGGGACGTGCTGCCGCCGGAGGGCATTGGGCGCTGCAATGGCTACTGGCATGGGCAGTCCGGTATCGAATGGCTGGAGATGCCGCAATGACGCGCCTGCGCCCACCCGAAGTCTTCGTTCGCATGGCGCGCAGCCTACCGGTGCCGCTCACATCGTTCCCCTTTGTGATGGGGCTCGATCTGGCCCGCCGTCTGTCTTGGCTGACGCCGCCACCGGAGTTGGACGGGCGGCGCTTTGCCATCACCGTGGAGGACCTGGGCTTGCGCGCCTGTTTTTGCTGTCGCGGTGGAGCGTTCCACATGTTTTCTGCGTCAAGCTCCGAACCTGAGCTGGAGTTGCGTGCAGGCATGGGCGATTTCGTTGCGCTCATTCGCGGCACTGCCGACGCGGACACGCTGTTCTTCCAGCGCCGCCTCAAGATTGCGGGCGACACGGAGCTTGGGCTGATCGTCAAGAACTGGCTCGATGCGGCCGCCCGCCCGGCGTGGCTTGCACGCTGGCAATCGCGGTAGGGAGAGGGGCGCCATGTCATCACGCGCGTTGCCCCTCGTCTATGCCTGCTCGGGTTGTTCGAGCGTGGCGCAAGCGGCAAACCGCCTGGCCGTGGATTTGGACCGTGCAGGCAGGGCAGAGATGTCTTGCATCAGCGGTGTCGGCGGCGGGGTTCGCGCGCTCGTCAAGACAGCACGCAGCGGGCGGCCTATTCTCGCGCTCGACGGTTGTGCACTGGCGTGCGTCAAGGCCTGTCTGGCAACGGCGGGCGTGGCACCGGACGTTCACCTCGTGCTCAACCAGTGCGGCGCCAAGAAGCGTTATCACGCTGATTGCAGCGACGATGAATTGAGTGCTGCCGCCGCGCTGGTGGATGATGCCGTCAACACGCTCAAGCATCGGCTCGACACCGCAGGCGATTGACCTGCGTCGAGCTTCTACTGTTATCCCGCGATGAGCTGACGCTGCAACGCCGTGGTGTTTTGGATCACGACCTCGCGGCCTTCCACGCGGATCAACCCGTCGCGAATCAACTGTCGCAGCGTGCGGGAAAGCGTGGCCGGTGCCAGCCCAAGCTTGGACGCGACCAGACTCTTGCTGCATGGAAACCGCGTGCGATCAAACTTGCGCGGCAGCGAGAGCAAATACCCGATCAGCCGTTCATTGGCGCTTTGCAGGTTCACGGTTTCGATGTCGCACATCAGCGTGTGCAGGCGGGTGGACAGCCCCGTCAACATCTGCCGCGCCAGGCGCGGATGCACGTGGAGTGCATCGTCGACGGCGCGCTTACCGATCCAGACAAGCAGGCTGTCTTCCATGGCTTGCGCATCTGCCGCGTGGGGGCGGTTCAGAAACATGAAGGGCTCACCAAACCACTCGCCGGGCCCGAAGAACTCGATGACCTTGCATTGGCCGTGCGCCCCCGGCAATACGAGTTTGATCGCACCGACCACCACGACATAGAAGCCATCGGCGTGGTCGCCACGGCGAAACGCGAAGTCGTGCCGCGACACGCGCACTGCGTGGCTGTCGCGCGCGAGCAAGGCAATGTCATCGTTGTCGAAGTCCAGGAACAGTGGGCTGTGCTTGAGCAGATCGCCCACATTGAGGGGGTCTTGCATGGTGTCACCGGCAACAGAAAGAAGAAAAGCTGGCAGCCAATGCGCGCTGAGTGCTCTCGCTGGGCAGCGTGATGGCCGGGGTTCCGGGGGCACTTCGGTAGGCTTGTAGTGCGTAGTGTTTCACGCCGCGCCGGCTGAGGTTTTGCGCCAGCGCAAGAAGTTGCGGTTCCGGCAACCAGTCGGGGTGCCATGTCGTGCGGCATTCGAATGCGCCGCCGTTCTGCAGCAGAAGATCCAGGCACGCATCGACCGGCGCTGCGCTGCCGCGGCGGCCCGTGAGCGCGTCGTAGTGCGGTGCGCTGGTCTTGATGTCGAGCCCCACCCAGTCCACCTGCGGCAGTACGTCGGCCAGGCGCGCCGGATAGATACCGCCGGTGTGCAGGCCAATCTTGTAGCCGAGCGCCCGCACGTCGCGTATCAGTTGCGGCAGGTGCGGCTCGCTCAGCGGTTCACCGCCCGAGAAGACCACCGCATCGAGCAGGCCCTTGCGACGCTGCAGAAAGGCGAAGACGTCGTCCCAATCCAGCGTGCGTGTCCGGGTCTGCAAGTGCGGGTTGTGGCAGTAATGACAGCGCCACGGGCAGCCGGCCACGAACACCACTGCCGCAAGCTGCCCGGGCCAGTCGACGCTGGAAAAAGGTGCCAGGCCGCCGATGGCCGGCGGCGGGCAGTGCGGTGGCTCAGCGGGCGCGGTCTTCAACGAAGAAGCGGCGTTCACGGAATTCCCCTTGCTTGCCGATATTGAATGAGCTGACGGGCCGGTGATAGCCCATCACGCGGGTCCAGACTTCGCAGCGCGTGCGCTGGCTGTCGTCGAGTGCAACGGTGCGGTTGGTGGTTTGTGCAACGGTGGTCATACGGAGGCTCCTTCGTGATGGAGGTGGGTGGAAGAACCTGGGGTGCCGGCCCCTGTGCAGCCGCACTTGCCGTGGGGCTGCTGGGCCAGCAGATCTGCATCGCATTTCGGACAGAACGTGTGATGGCCGGACAGATAGCCGTGCTTCGGGCAGATCGAAAACGTCGGGGTGATGGTGATGTACGGCAGGCGGAAGTTGGCCAGCGCGCGGCGCACGAGTTCCTTGCATGCCTGCGGCGATGAGATCGCTTCGTTCATGTACAGGTGCAGGACTGTGCCGCCCGTGTACTTGCTCTGCAGTGCTTCCTGGCGCGCCAGCGCTTCAAACGGATCGTCGGTGTAGCCGACGGGCAACTGGCTTGAGTTGGTGTAATACGGCTGCGCTGCCGTGCCGGCCTGCAGGATGCCAGGCCAGCGCTTGCGGTCTTCGCGGGCGAAGCGGTAGGTAGTGCCCTCTGCGGGTGTGGCTTCGAGGTTGTACAGGTGCCCCGTCGCCTCCTGGAATTCCGTCATGCGCTGACGTACGTGGTCGAGCAGGCGCACCGCCATGGCATGGCCGAATGGCGTGGTGATGTCGTCGGCATCGTGTGTGAAGTTGCGCACCATTTCGTTGATGCCGTTCACGCCCAGCGTACTGAAGTGGTTGCGCAGCGTGCCCAGGTAGCGGCGCGTGTATGGATACAGCCCCTGATCGATCAGCCGCTGCACGAACTTGCGCTTGACCTCCAGCACATCGCGGCCGAGGGCGAGCAGCGTGTCCAGCCGCGCCAGCAGCGCTGCCTCATCGCCCGCGTAGAGATACCCCAGTCGCGCGCAGTTGACGGTCACGACGCCGATGGACCCGGTCTGCTCAGCCGAGCCAAACAACCCGTTGCCGCGCTTGAGCAGTTCGCGCAGGTCAAGCTGCAGGCGGCAGCACATCGAGCGCACCATGTGCGGCTCCAGATCGGAGTTGAGGAAGTTCTGGAAGTAGGGCAGCCCGTAGCGCGCCGTCATCTCGAACAGCAACGTTGTGTTTGGGTGCTCCCAATCGAAGTCCGACGTGATGTTGTAGGTCGGTATCGGGAACGTGAACGCGCGGTCTTTCGCATCGCCGGCCATCATGACCTCGATATACGCGCGGTTGATCATGTCCATCTCGGGCTGGAGATCGCCGTAGGTGAAGGGCATCTCTTCGCCGCCGATGTAAGGAACCTGTTCGCGCAGGTCGGCCGGGCAAGTCCAGTCGAACGTGAGGTTGGTGAACGGCGTTTGCGTGCCCCAGCGGCTGGGTACGTTCAGGTTGTAGATCAGTTCCTGCATGGACTGCTTGACCGCGGCATACGACATCGCGTCGCGGCGGATGAACGGCGCCATGTAGGTATCGAACGAACTGAACGCCTGCGCGCCGGCCCACTCGTTCTGCAGCGTGCCCAGAAAGTTGACGATCTGCCCGATGGCTGCGGACATATGCCGCGGCGGCGTTGCCTCCACCTTGCCCGGCACGCCGTTGAATCCCTCCGTCAGCAACTGCCGCAACGACCAGCCTGCGCAGTAGCCCGAGAGCATGTCGAGATCGTGGATGTGGAGGTCGCCCTCGCGGTGCGCCGTGCCCGCTTCGGGGCTGTAGACGTGCGAAAGCCAGTAGTTGGCCGTGACCTTGCCCGCCACGTTCAGGATCAGGCCGCCCAGGCTATAGCCCTGATTGGCGTTGGCGTTGACGCGCCAGTCGCGCTGCTCGAGGTACTCCTCCATCGTGCTTTCGACATCGACCAGCGTGTGCTTGAGCGAACGCAGCCGGGCGTGCTGTTCGCGGTAGACGATGTAGGCGCGCGCGGTGCGCCAATAGCCGGCGTCCACCAGCACCTCTTCCACGCAGTTCTGGATGATTTCGATACCTGGGCAGGGGAGCGGCGCAAGATGTGCAACCACGCCTGAGGTCAGGTGCTGCGCCTCGATGGTGTCGAATTCGCCGGTGGCCTGGCCGGCTGCGGCGATGGCCTGTCGGATCTTCTGCGCATCGAACGGCGCCAATGAACCGTCGCGCTTGGTGACTTGCCAAGTGACCTGCGTGCCCGTCATGAGGTACTCCATATAGTGGTATGGAGTCAGACTAGCACTACATATTGTGGTCTGTGAGCCTTAAAGACCTGGATCTTTGAATCGCTTGACCCCGGTCAACCGGGGCCGGGGCCGATGCACAAGCCGGGTGTCCCGGTCAGTCAACGATGAATAGTCGAGCGCCTTTTTTGGTGGTCGACTGATGGGCTTCGGCATCGTCGCCCACCTGATAGCTCATACCGGGCGTGAGCGTGAACGTGCGGCCGTCTTCCAGTGTGGTTTCCAGTTCGCCGTCAAGGCAGAACAGGATGTGGCCCTTCTTGCACCAATGGTCGGCCAGGTAGCCAGGCGTGTACTCCACCATGCGTACGCGGATGCGGTCCGACTCGTCGCCAAAGTAGCGCGTGCGCCAGATCGCCATGCCGGTTTCGCCGGCATGTTCGGTAGGTTCAACGGCAGACCAGTCGGTTGTGCCGAAGGCGAAGGGCGCCATTTTCATTGCAGGGCTCCGGTGGTGACATAAGCCCATGATGGTATCAGCGGCATACGTGGTACAGGCGTCGCTTTTCATGTGCTCGAAACAGCGCTTGTTGGTATGCCTCGACGGCATTGCGTGTCGCTCAATAATCCGCTTCGCACTGCCCAATTCCAGTGCTCATGCGGAGTCGCAGCAGGGTGTCAACGGCGCCATATCGATGTATGCAGAAATTGCATGGTGCTATGCAACATCGACATAACGATCGCCACGCGCTTCTCTAATATCGTCGCTTTTTACAAAGCGTGATGAACTTGGGCCAGCCCTTGGCCCCATGAGATCCGCGTCTGTCGCGCGCCGCCTTCCGGCCACGGTATTCCTTGGAGAAAGTCTTGAACACCAAACGTCTGACCTCCCACATTGGGCTGGCAATGCTGCTGGGCATTGCCGTCGGCTGGGGTTGCCACGAATACGCCAAGGACGCTGCGGCGGCCAAGGACATCGCTTCGTACTTCAGCATCATCACCGACATCTTCCTGCGCATGATCAAGATGATCATTGCGCCGCTGGTGTTCTCGACCCTGGTGACGGGCCTGGCAAGCATGAGTGGCGGCCGTTCGGTGGGCCGCGTGGGCCTGCGCGCGATGATCTGGTTTGTGTGCGCGTCGGCCACGTCGCTGGCGCTGGGCATGCTGCTGGTCAACTTCTTCCAGCCCGGCATGCACATGAACCTGGCGCTGCCGGATGTTTCCGCCACGTCGGGCTTGAAGACCGGCGACTTCACACTCAAGGCCTTCATCACGCACGTGTTCCCGCGCAGCATCGTGGAGGCCATGGCCACCAACGAGATCCTGCAGATCCTGGTGTTCTCGCTGTTCTTCGGCGCCGCGCTGTCGACGATGAAGAACCCGATGGACAGTGTGATCGGCCGTGGCCTGGAAGAGCTGACCAAGCTGATGTTCCGCATTACCGACTACGTGATGCGCTTTGCACCGCTGGGCGTATTTGCCGCCATGGCCGCTGCGATCACGGTGGAAGGCGTGGGCGTGCTGTGGACCTACGGCAAGCTGATCGGCGAGTTCTACCTGGGCCTGGCACTGCTGTGGGCGATCCTGTTCCTGGTGGGCTATGTGTTGCTGGGCCGCTCGCTGGGCCGTCTGCTTGGGCTGATTCGCGAGCCGACGCTGCTGGCGTTCGCCACCGCAAGCAGCGAATCCGCTTACCCGAAGACGATCGAGGCGCTGGACCGGTTTGGCGTGCCCAAGCGCATCTCCAGCTTCGTCCTGCCGCTGGGCTACTCGTTCAACCTGGATGGCTCGATGATGTACCAGGCGTTTGCGGTGCTGTTTATCGCGCAGGCCTACAACATCGAGATGAGCTTCACGCAACAGGTCACGCTGCTGCTGGTGCTGATGCTCACGAGCAAGGGGATGGCCGGCGTGGCGCGTGCATCGCTGGTGGTGGTGGCGGCCACGCTGCCGATGTTCCATCTGCCCGAAGCCGGTCTGCTGCTGATCATCGGGATCGACCAGTTCTTCGACATGGGCCGCACGGCAACCAACGTGATCGGCAACAGCCTGGCCACGGCCGTGGTGGCAAAGTACGAGCCGGCAGAAGACGAAGCGGCGGCGGACGTTGCCGAACCGGCAGTGCAACCGACGGTCGGCTGACATTCAGCCAAGATGACAATGCGCCGCCTTTCAGGGCGGCGTTGTCCTATTCGGGCGGCGTTATTCGGGCTGGGAAGCGAGCGACACCGCGACGGGGCTCAGGGGCGCGTCGCCAATGTCGACCCGCTGGGCCATTGGCGCCTCTCCGAGCAGCGCAGCCACCATGGCTTGCAGCGGAAGCACATCGCCGGTGCTCATGAAGCATGGCGTTGCGGCTTGGCCCGATGCCTGCAATCCCGCTGCCGCGAGCGTGCGGCCCAGATGGCGCGAGACGGCGTGTCCGGTGTCGATCAATGTCAGCCGGTCGCCCGCGATCTCGCGGATGGCATCTTCCAGGAATGGGTAGTGCGTGCAGCCGAGCACCAGCGTGTCGGCATTCGCATCGAGCATCGGTTGCAGATAGGCGCGCAGCAGTTCCAGCACCGCAGGCGAGTGGGTATCGCCGCGTTCGATCAGAGGGACGAGGCCGTAGCCGGGCTGGCTCAGCACCTTGCAATCGCCAGAGGCACCCGCCAGCAGGCGCGCAAATTTCTCGCTGCGCAGCGTGCTTTCGGTCGCGAGCACGCCGACCACACGGCTCTTCGACGTCGCAACTGCCGGCTTTAAGCCCGGCTCGACGCCAATCACCGGCACCGCGAGCTTTTCGCGCAGCACGTGCACGGCCTGCGCCGTGGCGGTGTTGCACGCGATCACCAGTGCCTTGCAGCCCTGGTCGACCAGCCATTCGCACACACGCAGCGTGCGATCGGCAATGTACTCGGGAGATTTTTCCCCGTACGGGGCATGGCGGGAATCCGCCAGGTAGAGAAGCGATTCGGCCGGCAGTTCGGCGCGAATCGCGCGCAGGACGGAGAGCCCTCCGAGGCCGGAATCAAAGACCCCGACCGGTGCCTGCGCGCGTGTCGTCATATTGAATGTGAATGAACGGATCAGCCCGCTGCGACCGGAATCTTGCCGATCTTCGCTTGCCATTCCGCCGGGCCGGTCTTGTGGACCGACGTGCCCGAGCTGTCCACGGCCACGGTGACAGGCATGTCCTTCACGTCAAACTCATAGATGGCTTCCATGCCAAGGTCTTCGAACGCCAGCACCTTCGAGCCGCGGATGGCCTTCGACACCAGGTACGCCGCGCCGCCCACGGCCATCAAGTAAGCCGACTTGTGCTTCTTGATGGACTCGATGGCGACCGGGCCGCGCTCGGCCTTGCCCACCATGGCGATCAGACCCGTCTGGGCGAGCATCGTCTCGGTGAACTTGTCCATGCGCGTGGCCGTGGTCGGGCCTGCCGGGCCGACAACCTCATCGCGCACCGGGTCGACCGGGCCGACGTAATAGATCACGCGGTTGGTGAAGTCGATCGGCAGCTTTTCGCCCTTGGCGAGCATGTCGGCGATGCGCTTGTGTGCGGCGTCGCGACCCGTCAGCATCTTGCCGTTCAGCAGCAGCGTCTGGCCGGGCTTCCACGAGGCAACTTCTTCCGGCGTGAGCGTATTCAGGTCGACGCGCTTCGACGTTTCCGTGTTCGGTGCCCACTCGACCTTCGGCCATTGCGACAGGTCCGGCGCTTCCAGCTTGGCAACGCCGCTGCCGTCCAGGGTGAAGTGCGCGTGGCGCGTGGCGGCGCAGTTCGGGATCATGGCAACCGGCAGGTTGGCTGCGTGCGTCGGGTAGTCCAGGATCTTCACGTCGAGCACGGTGGCCAGGCCGCCCAGGCCTTGCGCGCCAATGCCCAGCGCGTTGACCTTCTCATACAGCTCGATGCGCAGTTCTTCTGCGCGGTTGCTGGGGCCGCGGGCGATCAGGTCTTGAATGTCGATCGGCTCCATCAGGGCTTCCTTGGCCAGCAGCATGGCCTTTTCAGCCGTGCCGCCAATGCCGATGCCCAGCATGCCCGGCGGGCACCAGCCGGCGCCCATGGTCGGCACGGTCTTGAGCACCCAGTCGACGATCGAATCCGACGGATTCAGCATCACGAACTTCGACTTGGCTTCGGAGCCGCCGCCCTTGGCCGCGACGATCACGTCCACCGTGTCGCCCGGCACGATCGACATGTTGATCACAGCCGGGGTGTTGTCCTTCGTGTTGGTGCGTTTGCCAGCGGGATCAGCCAGCACGCTTGCGCGCAGCTTGTTGTCGACGTCGTTGTACGCGCGGCGCACACCTTCGTTGACCATGTCTTCCAGGCTCATCGTGGCGCCGTCCCAGCGCACGTTCATGCCGACCTTCAGGAACACGGTGACGATGCCGGTGTCCTGACAGATCGGGCGCTTGCCTTCGGCGCACATGCGGCTGTTGGTCAGGATCTGCGCGATGGCATCCTTGGCCGCCGGGCTCTGCTCCTGCTCATAGGCGCGGCCCAGAGCAGTGATGTAGTCCATCGGGTGGTAGTAGCTGATGTACTGCAGCGCGTCGGCGACGCTCTGGATGAGGTCTTCTTGACGAATGACGGTCATGGTGGGGGACCAACGTATAGGAATGAAAAGCCGGTGCGGCAGGGCAGTGGTCGGTGACCTTCACTCCCTGCCTGTGACCTGGACGGCGGGCGCCGCAGGCTCAAAACAGCCTAAGATCATACACCCAATGTCGGGCGCGGATTGTCCGAGCGCGTTCGTCGGAATCGCCGCGCCAACAAGGGCGCAGCGTCAATGTGTGTCGGCAGCCTCGCCGTGCGGATGCGCATGCGAAACGATGCGGTCCACCCAGGCCATCACCAGCGCAGACACCAGGAACGCTACGTGGATCACCACCTGCCACAGGATCGTGTGCGTATCTTTCTGGGCAGCGTCGATGAACGTCTTGAGCAGGTGGATCGACGAGATGCTGATCAGCGCCATCGACAGCTTCACCTTCAGCACCCCCGCGTTGACGTGGTCCAGCCACTCGGGCTCGTCTTCATGGCCCTCGATGCCGAGCTTGGAAACGAAGATGTCGTACCCCCCGATGATCACCATGATCAGCAGGTTGGAGATCATGACCACGTCGATCAGGCCCAGCACGGCCAGCATGATCTTGGTTTCGTCCAGGTCGCCCAGGTGCGAAACCAGGTGCCACACCTCGACGACAAAGAGGTACACATACGCTGCCTGGGCGATGATCAGCCCCAGGTAAAGCGGTAGTTGCAGCCAGCGGGAAAAGAAAATCAGGCGCGGAATTGGGCGCAGCGGGGCGATGGGCGACTTCATGGGTAGGACGGGCGAGTGGTCGAAAAACCGCGCGATTGTAACGGTCCGTGATTGCGGAATCGCTTACTGGAAAACGCGAGTGACGCGCTTCATTCCCGATCCAACGACGGATCGAGCGGGTCCAGCGGATCGGCCACACGGCCGCGCTGTCGCCCCCGCTGTATCGGCTGGCGTGGCCGGGCCGGCCGACTGGCCACGAGAATGCCCGCCACCACGCAAGCCAGCGCCACGCCATGCGGCCAGCCCGGCGTCTCGCCCAGCGCGACGACGCCGTAGGTGGCCGCCGCTATCGGCAGCACCGAGGTGAACACGCCTGCAAGGTGCGCCGGCACGTGCCGAATGCCCTTCATCCATAGCCAGAACGAGAAGATGCTGGCCGACAGCGCATACCAAAGCACCAGGCCCCAGATGGGCAGGGGCACACTCGAGACATCGAAGGTGAGCAGCGGCATCAGCCCCAGTGGCAGCATCAGCAGGCCGCCGATCAGGTGCGTGTACGCGCAGATCTCGATAGCGGGCAAGGTTTGCGTCAGCCGCCGCGACAGGATCACGTAGATCGATTCGCATAGCACCGCGCCCATCACCAGCGCATTGCCCAGCAGCGCCTGCGCCGCATCGGCAGGGGCAGCGCTCGAGGATTCGCCCCCACGGTAGGCATTGAGAATGGCGACGCCAGCCACCGCCAGCACCACCGACGCCAGTGTCCGGCCCGATGGCTTTTCGCGAAGCACCAGCCACGACAGCAGCGCGACCGCGGCTGGAATCGTACTGGTGATGATGCCCGCGGCCAGCGCCGAGGTCAGCCGCACGCCGTTGAGCATCAGCAGCGTAAAACCGAACGTACCAAAGAAGGCCTGGAGGAACAGGTTAGTCCACTCGCCGCGCGTCACGCGGCGCATGCGCGCCGGCTTGTACCACGGCGCCATGCAGACGATGGCAATCAGAAAGCGCAGCAACGCAAACAGCATCACCGGCATGACGGCGACGATCGACTTGCCGAAACCGACGTTGCTGCCGACCAATGCCATGGCAGCAATCAGGAAAAGGGCGTGGATGGGCACAATGAGGAATCAGTGGAAACCGGCACGGGACGCGGCTCTCTGGCCGGCCATGTTGCGCTGCGATGCGTGCCGTAACAGGAAGTGACGCATTATAGTAGTGCCCTTCGCGTCGGCTTGCGGCGCAGAAATGCGTAAGGCTGGAGTCAGGTCAGCCCCTTAGATTCGCCGCAAAACGACTACAGACATCGCTATCAGGAGACACCATGGCTGGCATTGAATCTGTCCTGCAGGAAACGCGCGTGTTCAACCCGCCCGAATCCTTTGTCAAACAGGCAAACATCGCCGGCATGGATGCGTACCGTGCGCTGTGTGCCGAAGCCGAGCATGATTACGAAGGCTTCTGGGCGCGCCTCGCACACGAGCACCTGCTGTGGCACAAGCCCTTCAGCAAGGTGTTGGACGAGTCCAACGCACCGTTCTACAAGTGGTTTGAAGACGGCGAGCTCAACGCCTCGTACAACTGCCTCGAGCGCAACCTTGAGAACGGCAACGCCGACAAGGTCGCCATCATTTTCGAAACCGATGACGGCAAGGTCTCGCGCACCACGTATCGCGAACTCCACGCACGCGTCTGCCGCTTCGCCAACGGCCTGAAGGCGCTGGGCATCAAGAAGGGCGATCGCGTGGTGATCTACATGCCGATGTCGGTGGAAGGCATCGTCGCCATGCAGGCGTGTGCGCGTATCGGTGCGACGCACTCGGTGGTGTTCGGCGGGTTCTCGGCCAAGTCGCTGCAGGAACGCATCGTCGACGTGGGCGCCGTGGCGCTCATCACGGCGGACGAACAGATGCGCGGCGGCAAGGCGCTGCCGCTCAAGGCCATCGCCGATGAAGCGCTCGCCATGGAAGGCACGGACGCTGTCAAGCACGTGATCGTCTATCGCCGCACCAACGGCAATGTGAACTGGGTGGAAGGCCGCGACCGCGCGATGGACGAGGTCGAAGCCGGCCAGCCCGACACCTGCGAAGTGACGCCGGTGAGCGCGGAGCACCCGCTGTTCATCCTCTACACCTCAGGTTCGACCGGCAAGCCAAAGGGCGTGCAGCACAGCACGGGCGGCTACCTGCTGTGGGCATTGCTCACCATGCAGTGGACGTTCGACCTGAAACCTGACGACATCTTTTGGTGCACGGCCGACATCGGCTGGGTGACGGGGCACAGCTACATTGCGTACGGCCCGCTCGCGGCCGGCGCCACGCAGGTCGTCTTCGAAGGTGTGCCGACGTATCCCAATGCCGGCCGCTTCTGGGACATGATCCAGCGCCACAAGGTCAACACTTTCTACACCGCACCGACCGCGATCCGCTCGTTGATCAAGGCCGCCGAAGCGGACGAGAAGGTCCACCCCAAGCAGTACGACCTCTCCAGCCTGCGCCTGCTCGGCACCGTGGGCGAGCCGATCAACCCGGAAGCCTGGATGTGGTACCACACGAATATTGGCGGGGGCCGTTGCCCGATCGTCGACACCTTCTGGCAGACCGAGACCGGCGGTCACATGATGACGCCGCTGCCGGGTGCCACGCCGCTGGTGCCGGGCTCGTGCACGCTGCCGTTGCCGGGCATCATGGCTGCCGTCGTCGATGAAACCGGGCACGACGTGCCGAACGGGCAGGGCGGCATCCTGGTCGTCAAGCGTCCGTGGCCGTCGATGATCCGCACGATCTGGGGTGACCCGGAGCGCTTCAAGAAGAGCTACTTCCCGGAAGAGCTGGGCGGCAAGCTGTATCTGGCGGGCGATGGCTCCATCCGCGACAAGGACACCGGCTACTTCACCATCATGGGCCGCATCGATGACGTGCTGAACGTCTCGGGCCACCGCATGGGCACGATGGAGATCGAGTCGGCGCTGGTGGCGAACCCGATCGTGGCCGAAGCCGCCGTGGTGGGCCGCCCCGACGACATGACGGGCGAAGCCATCTGCGCGTTCGTGGTGCTCAAGCGCTCGCGCCCCGATGGCGACGAAGCCAAGCAGATCGCCAACGAGCTGCGCAACTGGGTCGGCAAGGAGATCGGGCCGATCGCCAAGCCGAAGGACATCCGCTTTGGCGACAACCTGCCCAAGACGCGCTCGGGCAAGATCATGCGCCGCCTGTTGCGCTCGCTGGCCAAGGGCGAGGACATCACGCAGGACACGTCCACGCTGGAAAACCCAGCCATCCTCGATCAACTGAAGGAAACCCGCTAACCGCCAGCGCTGGCCGCCAACCTTGGCCACCGACTCCCAACAAGACAGCCGCTTTCGCAAGCGGCTGTTTCTGTATTACGGGCTCTATACCGTAGGGCTGCTGCTCTTCATCGTGATGATGGGCGCGATCGAGCACGTGCGCGGGCCGGGCGTGTGGCTCGGCTACGTGTTTCTGTTCGTCACGATTGCCATCTATGCGTGCATCGGGCTGATCTGCCGCACCGCCGATCTGACCGAGTACTACGTGGCAGGGCGCCGTGTGCCGGCGTTCTTCAACGGCATGGCCACCGCGGCTGACTGGATGAGCGCGGCATCCTTCATCGGCCTGGCGGGCATCGTGTTCGCCTCGGGCTATGAAGGTCTCGCCTATGTGATGGGCTGGACGGGCGGCTACTGCCTCGTCGCTTTCCTGCTGGCGCCGTACCTGCGCAAATTTGGCGGCTACACGGTGCCGGATTTTCTCGCCAATCGCTACGGCAACGGAGAACGCGGCGGCAGTTCTGTTGTGCGTGGCATCGCGGTGTTGGGGGCGACGCTTTGCTCGTTCGTCTACCTCGTTGCGCAGATCCAGGGTGTGGGGCTGGTGGTCACGCGTTTTATCGGCGTCGAGTTTTCGGTGGGCGTGTTCTTCGGGCTGGCGGGCATTCTGGTGTGTTCGTTCCTGGGCGGGATGCGTGCCGTGACCTGGACCCAGGTCGCGCAGTACATCATCATGATCGTGTCGTTCCTGGGCGTGGTGTCGATCATCGGGTGGCATCGGTATCACGATCCGGTGCCGCAGTTGTCGACGGGCCGCCTGCTGCAGCAGATCGAGAAAGAGGAGCGGCGTATCGCGCACGACCCTGCCGAGCAGCGCGTGCGCGACCAGTTCCTGAGCGAGGCGCAGGCGCTGCAGGAGCGTATCTCGCAGTTGCCGCAGTCGTTCGACCATGCGCGCGAGGCACTGAACACGCAGCTCAAGCTTGCACGCGAACGCAATGCGCCACTGCGCGAGATCAAGGCGCTGGAGCGCCAGCGCGAAGAGTTTCCGCCCGATGCGGCCACCGCGTCGATCCTCTGGAACGAGCAGCGCGAAGACGCGCTGGCGCGCAGCCGTATAGGGCCGCCATCCACCGAGCCATTCCCGTCGGCGTCGGAAAACGAGCGCGGCACCGAGCGGCTGAACTTCGTGCTGCTGGTGTTTTGCCTGATGGTTGGCACGGCGAGCCTGCCGCACATCCTCACGCGCTTTCACACCACGCCGTCGGTGCGTGAGACGCGCAACTCGGTGAGCTGGACACTCGTCTTCGTGGTGCTGCTGTATGTGTCGGCACCGGCGCTGGCGGCGCTCGTCAAGCTTGATCTGCTGCAGCATCTTGTGGGGGCGCCGTTTGCCGACCTGCCACAGTGGATCGTGCCGTGGCGCAAGGTCGACCCGCCCGTGTTTGCGCTGCATGACATCAACGGTGACGGCATCGTGCAGTGGGCCGAGGTGATGATGCAACCGGACATGATCGTGCTGGCCGCGCCCGAGATTGCCGGGCTGCCCTACGTGTTGTCCGGCCTGATTGCGGCGGGTGCGCTGGCGGCGGCGCTGTCGACCGCCGATGGTCTGCTGCTGACCATCGCCAATGCGCTCTCGCACGATGTGTACTTCCACATGATCGACAACACGGCCAGCCACCAGCGGCGCGTGACGAGCGCCAAGGTAGTGTTGCTGGGCGTGGCTTTGCTGGCCGCCTATGTGACGTCGTTGAAGCCGGGCAACATCCTCTTCCTGGTCGGGGCGGCCTTTTCATTGGCGGCGTCGTGCTTCTTTCCGGTATTGGTGCTGGGCGTGTTCTGGAAGCGCACCAATCGTGCCGGGGCCATCGCGGGCATGCTGACGGGGCTGGCCGTGAGCGTGTACTACATCATCGCCAATTACCCGTTCTTCACGCGCATGACGGGCCTGCTTGGCCAGCCGTGGTTTGGTGTCGACCCCATTGCCTCGGGTGCGTTCGGCGTGCCAGCGGGGTTTGTCGCGGCGATTGTCGTGAGCCTGCTGACCAAGCCGAACCGGCCGGTGGTCGATAAACTCGTCGGCTACCTTCGCGATCCGCTGTAAAAAAACCGGCTCCCGACGAGCCGGCAAAGGGCAGGGCCGAAGTGTGGGGCTTCGGCCCCGGGGCTGGCCTCTCCCGCCAGCCCACATCGCGAGTGGCGGCAGCGCGGCGAAGTGGCGCGCCTCAGTCCGGTAACGGATTCATTTGCGGCTTGTCGTTCGATAGCGTCTGGATGGCCCGCTCAAGCGGCGCCGCACTGACGCTGACTTCGCCTGCAAAGGGCCGGTCCACGGCTAGCACAAAAAAGAACGCCAGGCCCAGCGTGGCCGCCCACACCACCACCAGCGCCATGTGAAAGCGCGTGGCCGGCAGCGCATAGAGCAGCACCAGCGACAAGCCGCTGGCGATCAACATCACGCCCCACAGCGTGCCGGGCATGGCGGCTTCCAGGTTCTGCACGCGTTTCTCGCGGTACTTCACCATCTCGTTGACGCGGGCGAGCACTTCGATCAGCAACACGCGCTCGCGGTCGTCACGCGGCGTGATGCGGTTGGCCGTGGCGAACATGCTGTTGAATGCGACTTCCGTACCGGCATCCGGGCGCGCTTGCTGCTGCATGCTCGGCCATTCGTCGTGGACGACGCGGTCCAGATACATGATCAACTCGCGCCGCGCGGCAGCAGCGCTCGGGTGCGAGAACGCCGAAAGGTCGCGGGCAAGTTCCGTGGCGCACGCAGCTTCGGCGGCCACGATGTCCGCGGCGGCTTGATAGGCGCCCCACACCGAGATGGCCGAGAACGCGACCAGCAACGAGTTGATGGTGATGACGGCCGTCATCATGGCGATGGTCATGTTGCGTTGTTCGGCGTCGAGCGTGACCGGAAAAATGCGGCGGAACAGCGCGTAGCCGGCCAACGCCACGAGGAGCGTCGCGAACACGATGACTGTGCCCATTGCCCATGCGGGGATGTTGTAGAGGAACAGCATGAGGTCACTCCTTGGAAGTGCCGCCGGCCGAGAGAGAGGGCGGCGGGGCGGCCGCGGGGTCGCTGGCGGCGAGCATGGCGCGCGTGAAGTCGGCCAGGCGTTTGCGCATCGCCTCGGGAGAGGCAGTGCCGTCGAGCGATTGCTGCAGATCGATCAGGTTGGCGGCGAGTTCGCTTTGCCACTGCGTGCGCTCGCTGGCGGCGCGGGCGCGGTAGGCCTGAATGGCGGCGTCGGCATCGGCCGATCGATCGCCGCGTACGAGTGTTTCGAGCGCGTCCACCAGCCGCTGAAGCAGCCGGTGCACAGCGGTGGCAGAGAAGCCGCCCAGCATGGCAAGCGCCGGTTTGCCGAAGCTGTGCATGCTGCCCTGGTCGAACAACTGCGCCGGCAGCATTTCGACGAGGATCAGCCCCGCAATCACGCCGAGGATCAACCGTGCGCCGTAAGAGGCGTCGTACTTCGGGTCGTACGTGGACGCGGCCACATAGCGATGCGCCTGAAACAGCGTGGCAAACGACGCGCCCAACCCCGCGCAGAACAGCAGGAACAGCGTGTTCCATAGCAGGGGCGCGCCGTCCGAATCCAGGAAGCCCCGGTCGATGTTCGCGCTCGACACGTCGGGCGACATGCCGGTGGCAATCACTGCGACCAGGAAGACGATCGCGGCGCCGGTCAGCAGCCGGATCAACGGTACAGGACCAAGCCACGCGAATGGATGAGCGCTGCGATGCTGCGCGTCGAGCAGCGTGACGGCCTGCGGCGTGGCCGGTGCAATGGCGGCTGCAAGCTTGCGGTGGATGGCCGCCAACGCGTGGTGCGGCGCAGCATGCGCCGGCATCTGGCCGTCGATGAGCGCGCCGAGCTGTGCGATGAGTTCCGGCGCGACCGGCAGGCCGTGGTGCAGGGCATAGCGCGCCATGGCCTCGCACTCTTCACGCAGTTGTTCAGCGAGGGCCGGAGCGGGTTGCGGCTGCGCTTGCGGTTGCGGCACCGCGCGCGGCCGCAGCCAGTGAGAGAGGGCGAGCGGGATCATGCGGGCCTTCCGCTACTGACTGGCTTGTGTGGCATGGCGGCGCCGAACAGGCTGCGCCGCAAGTCTGAGGTCTTTGCTTGCATGGTGGCCTTCGTCGGCAGGGCGGGCCGTGCGCGGCCCCGGCTTGCTCCGTCGCGGGTGTTGAACGGGGCAAGTTCACTTTGCGTCGCGCGTGCAGGTCCGCCAATGCAGCGGAAGTCACGAACGACGGCCTAACGAAAGACACAGGAAATAAAAGAGAAAACGCCCGCGGCCTTTCGGCAGCGGGCGCAATGACAGCTTGGAGATGACGGTTGCTACGGTGACTGTGCCGCGATCAGGCGTGTGCGGCGTGCGGATCGACGCGGAAGAACGACATCGTAGCGTTCAGCTCCTGCCCCTGGTCCTGCAGCGATTGCGATGCGGCGGCGGCCTCTTCCACCAGCGCTGCATTGCGCTGCGTGACTTCATCCATTTGCGAGATCGCCTGGTTGACCTGTTCGATGCCGCGCTTCTGCTCGACCGATGCAGCGGCAATCTCTTCCATGATGTGCGTGACGCGGGCCACGGCTTGCGTGACCTCCGTCATCGTCTCGCCGGCTTCTCCGGCCAGCGTGGAGCCGTCGTGAATGCGCTCCACCGACGAGGCGATCAGTTCCTTGATCTCCTTGGCGGCCGTTGACGAACGCTGCGCCAGGCTGCGCACTTCGCTGGCGACCACCGCAAAGCCGCGGCCCTGCTCGCCTGCACGTGCGGCTTCCACGGCGGCGTTCAACGCGAGGATGTTGGTCTGAAACGCAATGCCTTCGATGATGCCCGTGATGTCGGCGATCTTGCTCGAACGGTCGCTGATGTCCTGCATGGTGGACACGACCTGGCTGACGACCGTGCTGCCCTTGAGCGCCACCTCCGACGCGGTGGAGGCGAGCGCGGTGGCGTGCTGGGCGTTCTCGGCGTTCTGCTTCACGGTGGACGTCAGCTCTTCCATGCTGGCGGCTGTTTCCTGCAGCGACGACGCCTGGGCTTCCGTGCGCTGGCTCAGGTCGGCATTGCCGGCGGCAATCTGCTTGGCTGCACCGGCAACGCTGCTGCTGCTGTCGCGCACCTTGTCCACGATCTCGGTCAGGCGGCCATTCATGTCACGCAGGGCGGAGAGCAGGCGGCTCGTCTCATCCTTGCCGCGCACCTCGATGCGGCTGCTCAGATCGCCGCGTGCCACCGTCTGGGCGACGTTCACGGCGGTGCGGATCGGCTGCGTGATCGAGCGCGTGATGACCATGCCGGCGATCACTGCCAGCAGCACCGCGCCGATCGACAGGCCGGCCAGCAGGTTGCGCTGCATGACGTACTGCGCCTCATATGCCTGCACGAGCTGTTCCTGGCGCTCGTGCGTGTAGGTGGCGTACGCGTCGGTGGTCTTGATGAGCGCTGCCAGCAGCGGGCGGCACTCGTTGTCCATCTTCTGGACGGCTTCGTCGCGTTTGCCGGCCAGTGCCAGCCCGACGATGTCGGTCGCCACAGGGCCGTACTGTGCTTCCACGCGGTTGATGTCTTCCACCAGCGTACGGGCGCGGTCGGTTACGTCCTTGGCGCCCGCAATCATGTCGTTGAGCTGCTTGAGCTTGTTCTTCACATCGTCGTGCGCACGAAAGACGTCAGCCTTCTCCAGATCCAGGTCTTGTTGCGTGACCACGAGTACCAGGTTGCGTGCGGCAATGGCGCGGCGATCCACCGCCGTGCGCACGTCGTTCGCGACGTCTGCGCGGGCGCTGATGCCGTGCACGTAGTTCGAGAATCCTTCGGTCGATTCGGACAGTGCCCGCAACGACATGCCCGACACGACGACAACAATGGCTGCCAGCACGCCAAAACCCGTGGTCAGCTTGGCTTTGATGGTCATCTGAGAAAGGTTCACAGCGTTCTCCGGTTTGCTGAATGACTTGAGATGTGGTCGAGCACCGGAGCGGCTTGAGAAAGACGGTCGACGACCACGTTTGTTATATGCAAGGTGCTGCTTACTTGAGAAAGATGCAGGTTATGTCATGGCGTGACCGATTTGTCTTCGTTGAATTTTCCGGTCTCCACAGGGTTATCGGCATTAAAAAGATAATCCTGAATAACTTTCTTATGCGCGTTTTCACTTAATGCAATTGAGGGGCCTTGTTTTGCCAGTGAAACCTTTTCTGGAAAGGGTTGGGCCGCCATCATTCCGAATGGTGTGGGCGGTTATGCAAAATGTGTGGCGCCAAGGTTTTCCTACCCTATTCGCGTTACCTGGAGTCAGCTATCGCTATTTTCTCTGCATCGTTTGCCATGCGTGGTTTTACCTATGTATTTAGCTGGCTACCTATTTTTGTGGTGTCGGGTGTCTAAAGAAAACGGCCCGCCGAAGCGGGCCGTACGATTGCCACGAAGCGGGGTGTCGCTACAGCGCGGTGGCTGGTACCACGGGCAGGACCACCTTGGACGGATGCGCCGCATCGCTATAGACCGTCAGGACGCCGACGAGCGAGTTGAGCAGCGTGGGTAGTGGCGGCACACCTTGCGGCAGGTTGCTCGCGCCCACGGCCACCCGCAGCTTGTGGCCCTTGGCGATGAGCGCGCTGGTCGGGAACACCTCGATCGGCACCATCACGGCCTGGCCCGGCATGAGCGCCTGAACGGAGCCTGGGGTGAACGGATGCCATGGCTGGATCGACAGGCCGTTCATCGTGCGCGAACGGCTGGCGTCCACCGCGCGCAGCGAGGCCGTCTGGAGGCCATCGGTGAGTGGCGTGACGTTGCCTGCCGCGTCCACGTCGTCAATGCGTACCGAGACGCCGGCGTCCAGCGCGGTGGTGGAGATCCACATATCCGCTTCAATCGGCCCGTTGAGGTAGACATCGGCCGGCATGGGCGGCGTTTCGAACTTCACATCGGCGGCTTCGGCAAGGGTGTCGTCGGTCTGGCACGGTAGCGGGATGAAGCCCGTCAAACCAGCCGTCCATTGCGACAGGCTGATCGAGCACGCGCCGTTCAGCGGCTGCTGCGCGACCTTGTTCGACGCTTCGTTGGCGGCCGGCGCGGTGGTCGACAGACTTTTGTCGCCGCGCAGGAAGAGCTGCTGCGCCTGCACCTGCGGATGCGGCCAGTCTGTGGCGGTGGCGTAGTGGCCGAGGCCGGTCACGTATTGCGTGACGTTGGGCAGCGCATCGGCGCCCACGTTCATGCCTTTGACGTACTGGTCGAACCATTGCAACTGAATGTGGTTCAGCGGCGGCACGCCATCGACCGGCAAACCGCTGCCCAACGCGGCCTGCAGATGCGTCCACGGGCCGATCAGCAACTTGGCCGGCGCCTGCGTCTTGATGCTCTCGTACGTGAGCGGCTCGCTGCGCTGGAAGAGATCGTGCAAGCCGCCCACCACGAAGGTCGGCACCTTGATCCTGTCGTCGTTTTCCAGTGGCGAGCGCGTCGCCCAGAACGCGCCGTCATACGCGGTGGCCGGTGTGCCAAGCAGTGCCTGCAACATGGTCGGCAGCTGGAACGTCGTGACCGCAGACACCAGATGTTGCAGCACGGCTGGCAGACCGATGGACGGGTCTGTCACCAGCGTCGGATCGGTCAGGCTCAGCACCGACACCAGCCCGAACCACGCCGGGATGAACGTGAGATTCGTCTGCCCACCGGTGAAGACGATGTCGCGGTAGCCATCGCCAATCGGCACGATGGGGAAGGCCGCCTTGACCGCCGGATGGTTCTGCGCCGCCGTGATGACCGTCGTGATGCCGAGGTACGACACGCCGTACAGGCCGATGGCGCCGTTGCTCCACGCTTGTTGCGTCACCCAGTCGACCACGTGGCCATAGTCGCTTTGCTCATCGGCGCCGAAGGCGTCCCATGTGCCTTGCGACTGGCCGGTGCCGCGCACGTCCACCACCACCGTCGCGTAGCCGTGCTGGACGATGTACGGATCGGCCGCGCCCAGCGCAGCACCGATCGAGGCTTCGTATTGCGCGTTGCCGCCGTTGTACGAGGTTTGCACGAGCACTGTCGGAAAGGAGCCCGTTGCGGCGTTGCCGGATGCGTCGGCGGGCAGCGTCACATATGCGGCGAGCTTCGTGCCGTCGGGCATCGAGATGTATTGCGTGGCTTGCCGGGCGACGCCCGCGTAGAGCACGGGCGGGTTGTAGTCGACCCACTTGGCGCCAGCGTTGCTCGTGATGGACGTGCCCGGCTGCGCGGGCGTGGCGCGCGTACCGAGCGTGGTCCAGTTGACTGCGGCCGGCTGTACCGGCGGTGTTGGCTGCGTGGTGGTGTTTGAATCTGCGCGGATGCTGTTGGCGACAGTCGAGCCATCATTGCCGCCGCAGCCCGAGAGCGAAAGCGCCGCGCACAGCAGTGCCGACATCAGCATGCGGCCGCGCCGCACACGTAGGGTGCCCATTTGCATGGGGTGTCTCCTCTTGAATGCTTTTGTTGTGTGGGGGGAATGGCCAGCGCGCCGAGGGTGGCGGCATGCGGCCGATCGCTTCCGGTTCAGAAGCGAAGCAAGCGAAGAGGCCGGCGCAGAAGAGGGGTGGGTGACACGACCGACCGCGCGCCAGCGGGCTTGGGCGCACGGATAAAGCACCAAGCATGCCCACCGCCCGTCACCACGCAGATGGCGTTGTACGGCGATATGGCACGTGTGTGGGGGCCCGGAACACCGCCCGCGTTACGTAACGTTCCGCGTAACGAGCCGCCTGACGCAGCGGTTTTCAGATGAGAATTTCGCACCCCACCGACGTAGGGATGCTCCCCGCAAAGCGCCGCCAACAGGGTGTTTCAAACAGATCAAAACAACAACGCACGCATGCAACACGCGCGCATTGAGCGGCTCATGGGTGTTGGCATGGACGTTGCATATTCAGGCTGCACGCCCGGCACAGGGCGCCATACGAAGAGCGCAACAACAGCACAGACCGCAAGGGGGCCATCATGAATCGCAACATTCAAGACGTCGAGATTGCCGCTGCCATCGACTCGGACCTGCTCCGCCGCCGCGAGCAGTTTGCCGGTCAGCCCGCCGCGTGGCGGGTCTGGTCGGAGGCCGCGCACGTTGCCACATTGAATGAACGCGCACGCAACGCGTTTATCGAGCACGTTGCCAATAGCCGTGGTGCCGATATCGCCCTGCGCCTGCTGCTGAAAGCGCAGTCGATTCGCGATCAGGTTGCGCAGACGCTGATGACGAATGAGACACAAGCCACGCTGCATTGAGTTACGCGAGGGGATGCCGACCAGGTAAGTTGAGTCGGCGGTGGGATGCAAAAGGCCTTGTCGGGAGACCGGGCCTTTTGTTCGTGAGGGAAACTTGGCGAGACCGTGCAGTGTGCTACAATCGAGGGCTTCGGAGAGATGGATGAGTGGTTTAAGTCGCACGCCTGGAAAGCGTGTATAGGTTAATAACCTATCGGGGGTTCGAATCCCCCTCTCTCCGCCAGGAATCCAAGGCCCGAGTGCGCAAGTGCTCGGGCCTTTTTGCATTCGCCGATGTTGCCATGTCGAGGTGGACCACTATTGCTGACCTCAGCCGTTTGAACGTACGCTTGGCCAGCAAAAAAGAATCACAACACAAGGAGACCACCGCCCCATGGAACTGGACGTCAACCACAAGCCGGTCAGCGTTGATTGCGACCCGGCCACGCCGCTACTGTGGGTGCTGCGTGATCACCTGAACCTGACCGGTACGAAGTTCGGCTGCGGCGTCGCGGCGTGCGGCGCATGCACCGTACACGTGGACGGCGCGGCCGTGCGGTCGTGCGTGCTGCCGGTGGCGGCTGTGGCCGGCAAGCACATCACCACCATCGAAGGACTTGCCGGCGGCGGGGGCAAACGCCACGCGCTGCAGCAAGCCTGGATTGACGAGCAGGTGCCCCAGTGCGGCTACTGCCAGTCCGGCATGCTCATGGCCGCGGCGGACTTGCTGGCCCAACACCCTGACCCGACGGATGCCGACATCGACGCGGCCGTGACCAACATCTGCCGTTGTGGCACATATCCGCGCATGCGCGCCGCTATCAAGCGCGCTGCCAAGGCGTTGCGGGAGGGCCGCGCATGAACGCGAAGACTACAAAACCGCGCAGCGGACGCCGCCGTTTCCTGCTCGGCGCACTCGGCATTGGTGGCGCACTGGTAGTCGGTTGGGGTGTGATGCCGCCGCGCAGCCGCGTGGGCGATCCGGGCATTTTCCCCGAGCACAACGGCGAGATTGCCCTCAACGGCTGGATCAAGATCACGCCCGAAGGCAACGTCGTGCTTGCCATGCCGCGCGTGGAGATGGGCCAGGGCATCCACACTGCGCTGTCGATGCTGGCAGCCGAAGAGCTGGACATTCCGCTCGCGCGCGTGCGCATCGAAAGCTCGCCGGTGGAACGCATCTACGGCAACGTCGTCGCCATGGGCGACAGCTCGCTGCCGCTGCATCCTGATAGCGCTGACAAGACGTGGGCGCGCGCACTGCACTGGATCATGGCCAAGAGCGCGCGCGAGATCGGCCTCATCATTACCGGCGGCAGCAGCAGCACCGCCGATGGCTGGCAGCCCGTGCGCGAGGCCGCCGCCACGGCGCGTGCGGCGCTGGTGGAAGCCGCGGCGCGCGAATGGAATGCGCCAGTTGCGCAAGTCAGCATCCGCGAAGGCCAGTTGATCGGCCCCGGCGGCAAGCAGTCCACGTTTGGCGAGATGGCCAAGTCGGCGCGTGGTCTCTCTGCGCCGTCCAACGTGACGCTCAAGCCGGCCTCGCAATTCCAGTTGATCGGCAAACCGGCGCCGCGCAACGATCTCGCCGCGAAGACGGATGGCAGCGCGCGATTCGCCATCGACACGCGCCTGCCCGGCATGTTGTATGCCGCTGTCGTGATGTGTCCGGTGTTTGGCGGCAAGCTCAAGACGTTTCAATCGAAAGCGGCGCTTGGCATGCCGGGCGTGCATTACGTGGTGCCGTTCGAGGGCACAGGCGGCGGCGCTCCCGGCGTGGCGGTGGTGGCAGACCATTACTGGCAGGCCCGGCAGGCGCTGGCAACACTCGAACCCGTGTGGGACAACGGCCCGCATGCCAAGCTCGATTCCGCGGGCATTCGGCAGCAGCTTGTCAGCGCCCTCGACAGTGACAAGGGCGGCTTCACGTATCGATCGATGGGCGACGGCCTGAAAGCCTTCGACAAGGCTGATGGCGCCACCCTCGTCGAGGCCGAATACAGCGCGCCGTATCTCGCGCACGCCACGATGGAACCGATTAACTGCACCGCGCAGGTGACGCCGGAAGGCGTGCATCTCTGGGCGCCCACGCAGGTCGCCACGCTGGCGCAGCTGGTGGCGGCGCGTGCGGCAGGTGTCAGCGGCGACAAGGTGCAGATCGATATCCCGTTCATCGGCGGCGGTTTCGGGCGGCGGCTGGAATCGGATTTCATCGGTCAGGCCGTCACCATCGCCACCAAGACCGACGGCAAGCCCGTGCAGGTCATCTGGTCGCGCGAAGAAGACGTCCGCCACGACTTCTATCGCCCGCACGCCATCGCCCGGCTCAAGGCGCGTGTCGAGAACGGCAAGGTCACCGCGATTGCCTCGCGCAGCGCCGGCCAATCGATTCTCGCGGGCGAACTGGACCGTCTGTTCGGTGCGCCGTCAGTGGGCATCGATCGCTACACCGCTGAAGGCCTGTTCGACCTGCCGTACGAAATCGAGCACGAGCACATCGCGCACCTGGCAGTCGATCTGCCGGTTCCCGTAGGCTTCTGGCGCAGCGTGGGGCATTCGTACAACGGGTTCTTCATGGAGGGCTTTCTCAACGAGGTGGCGGCCGCGGCCAAGCTTGACCCGTTGGCGATGCGGCGTGACTTGCTGAAGGACCATCCGCGCGAGCTGAAGGTGCTGGACACGGCAGCGCAGGCCGCCGGCTGGGGGCAGCCGCTGGCACCAGCCGCTGACGGCGCACCGCGTGCGCGCGGCATTGCGCTGCACCCGAGCTTCGGCTCCGTGGTCGCGCAGGTGGTGGAGGTGTCGATGAAAGACGGCAAGCCACGCGTGCATCGCGTTGTGTGCGCAGTCGATTGCGGCACGGTGGTCAACCCGGGCATCGTTGCGCAGCAGATGGAAAGCGCGGTCATCTTTGGCCTGACGGCGGCGCTGTATGGCCGGATCGACATCAAGGACGGCCAGGTCGTGCAGTCGAACTTCCCCGATTACCCGGCGCTCAAGATGGCAGAGACGCCCGTCATCGAAACGCACATCGTACCCAGCACGGCAGAACCCAGCGGCATGGGCGAGGTGGGTGTGCCGCCAATCGGGCCGGCCGTGGCCCATGCCGTGGCGCAGTTGACGGGCAAACCGGTGAGGCAGTTGCCAATGGCGTGACGCCGCTGCGCTGAAATGAAAAAGCCGCAGGTGTGCGCCTGCGGCTTTTTCTTTGGAGCGATGCCGCCTGGCTCAGGCCGCGTCCGGAAACACGGGTTCGCCCAGATTCAGCATCAGTCGATTCGCCCACGCAAAGATGGCCACGGCGTGTATCAGGTCGAGAATCTCCGCGTCGGTCAGGCCAGCGGCCTTGAGGGGCTGCAGGTCTTCGCCGCGCAAGTGCCCTGGGTGCAATGTCAGGTCGATCGAGAACAGCACGATGGCACGTTCACGCGCGTTCGTGCCTGCGATGTGCGGGTCTTCAAAGACTTGCTTGATCACATCGTTGCGCTTGGCCAACTGCTCGAAGCGCTGTGCGTGGACGGATGCGCAATACACGCAGCCGTTGACGCGCGAAACCACCGCGCTGGCGAGTTCGCGCTCGGCACGCGACAGTCCGCCGGGCGCATACATGATCGCGTTGAATGCCGCCGACCGCTGACGCAGGATCTCGGGCTGGTGAACGAGAAACCGGTAGTAGTCCGACGTTTTCGCCTTCGGATGGCTTTCTTCCAGCACGGCGATCTGCTCGGGCGTGGCGCGGTCGAGGTCGACCACATCCAGCCACGCTTGCCATTCAAGCGATTCGTTGGTGAAGCCGTGTGCGCGGATGATCTCGGTCATGCTGCGGTCTCCGTGGAAGCGGTGGCGCTGCCGCTGCCGGCGGCTTCGCGGAGGGCGCGCAAGCCGGCGACGAGCCGCGTCTGATACGACAGGAAAGCGATGAGCTGCGCGAGCGTCACGACGTCGGCCGTGGCGAGGCCCGCGGCGGGCAGGCGCAACAGCGCATCGCGGTCGCCCTCGATGGGGCGCTCGACGAGCGTGCGCGTGAAGGTGAGGATGGCGCGCAGGCGTGCGTCGGTCAGCGTGTCGATATCGCCGTGGTCGACGGCTTGCAACGCATCTGCGTCGACCGGCGTATTCGCGAGGCGTGCGCGGTAGTGTTCGGCCAGTTCAGCCGCCGGTGTCAGGCGGCAGGCGTACAGCGCCACGAGCAGGCGTTCGCCCAACGTAAGGCCGGGCGGGTCTGCGTCGAACAATGCGTTGTAGCTGCCCTGTGTGGCCGTTGCCACCTTTTCGCGGGCATGGCGTAGCGCATGCGTGGGGTTGCCGTCGTCCAGGCCGGCAATCTGGTCGACCACATCGTGTGCGGGCGTGAAATCCATCGATGAAAGACTCCGGGAATCGGGTACGGACGCGCCGCGCGCGGCCACCGCGCTGGCGAGGAAGCGAAGCACTGCTGCCCATGACTGGGCGTCGGCGCGGGCGTTGGCGCGCGGCTCGCCGCCCCCGGTGCTGATGCGGCCCGACACCGGGTGCGCATAGACGAGCTGCGTGGTCGGCACGTATGGGAAGACGATGGCGTGACCCGCGCCTTCGTAATCGAAATGTTGGACGGGGTAGGGGTGGCGTACCTCGGCTAGTTTGGCGGTCACCATGCGCGAGTAGTCGCTCGAGGGCCACGAGCCGTCATCGGTGGCGGAGAGCAGCAGCACCGGTCCACGCGCGCGCTCAATGCGGATGCGCGCACGTGCCACGGCATCGGCATCCTGCAGCGCGGTGCGGATGGCGCGCTCGTGGCGATGCGGCGCGGGGCCTTCGTCGAACGGTGCCCAGGTCGCCGTGCGGTTGCCTTCCCACAGATGCGGCAGCGGCTGACCTCGATACAGCCACGTGGGGCCTTCGCGGCCGACAGCGGGGTCGGCGGCGTTCTGCCCGCTGTGCACGACGGCGCCCGGCACGTAACCGATGACCGCAGATACCGCCTCAGGGAATGTCGCGCCCAGCAGCAATGCCAGTTCACCCCCGCGCGACTGGCCGCTCACGGCAACGAAGTCGTGCAGCGGCTCCACGCGTTTGCGCAGCCAGGCAAGCGCGCGCTCGAAATATTCCAGCGGCGTATTCGAGATGTAGTCCGGCAGCCCCGGCGCCTTGAAGTACGCCAGCGCAAAGGCGGCATAACCGTGCGAGGCATACAGCGCCGCGCGCGGCTCGTTGATGCCACCGCCCGAGCCGTTGAGGATGAGCACGGCCGGGCGCGGGCCCGGGTGCGCATACGGATCGGGCAGGTATAGCGTACCGACCAGACCATCGTCGCGCACATCGTGGCGCGTCACCCCCGGCGCGGCCAGCCGTTGCACGAAGCTCGCGTGGACCGACTCGCCGTTGGCCGTGGCCGTCAGCGTGGTCGTCAACGGCTCTGCGACTGGCTGTGGAAACACCTCGCGTGCCTTGCCGTCTTCCGGGCGCTGGCTCCAGACGATGCCCATCGCGCTGACGCCGGCGTAGTCGCCGGAGACGGGCGCGTCGCGCGTCAGGTCCACGGTGCCTTGCGCATCGGCGACGAACGCGGCGCGGCTGTGCCACAGCACATCATTGCCGCGACGCGTTTGCGCGACGATGCCGACTTGTGTGCCAGGCGCGAGCCCCGTCACGACGATGCCGCGCGATACGTCGATCAGGTCATCCGCCGGCGTCACGCTGAGCGCGAAGGTTCCCATGGCGCTTACTTGCCGTCCTTGGTGACCATCTGGGCCGCGGTGCGATCGCTCGTCATCGGCGTCACCTTCAGGCCCTTCTTGGCGGCCCACACGTTCTGGTAGTGGTACAGCGGCATCACGCCCACGTCATCCGAGACCAGCTTGACCGAGTGGCGCAGGATGGCCGCGCGCTTTTCCACGTTGAATTCCTCGGTGGAGGCGTTCAACGCGTTGTCGACAGCCGCGTTGCTGTAGTGGCCCCAGTTGGATGCGCCCAGACCCTTCTTGGTATCGACGGTGGCCAGCACGTTGACAAGCGCGTAGCTTGCTTCGCCCGTGCCGTTGCCCCACGCCAGCATGCTCATCGCATATTCATTCTTGTTGGCGCGGCCCGAGTAGACCGACCAGGGCACCACTTCCACGCGCGCCTTCACGCCGATGCGCGTCCAGAACTGCGCCACCGCCTGCGCCGTTTCGGGGCCTTGCGGGTAGCGATCATTCGGCACGTGCATCACGAGGTTGAAGCCCTGCGGAAAGCCCGCATCGGCCAGCAGCTTCTTGGCCTGCGCCGGGTCGTAGGCGATATCCTTCACGTCGGGGTTGTAGCCGTACGTGTTCGACGGCATCCACTGGTTGGCGACAGTGGCGGCGCCTTGCAGGATGCGGTCGACAATGGCCTTGCGGTCGATGGCCAGCGACAGCGCACGGCGCACGCGCACATCCAGCAGCGGATTGTTCGGCAGCGGCTTGCCGTCGTTGCCGGTGACGTAATCGTTCGGCCCCTTGCGGAAGCTCGGTTGCAACAGCATCACACGCAAGCCCGGATAGGAAAACACCTTCACGTTGGGCGACTGGCGCAGGCGCGCCAGGTCAGACACCGACACCTTGTCGATGACATCCACCTCGCCTGAGAGCAGGTTGGCCGTGCGCGCGGCAGCATTGTTGATGTAGCGGTAGTTGACCTTCTCCCAGAGCTGTTTGCCGCCCCAGTAGTTGTCGTTGCGCGCCATCACCACGCGATCGCCCGGCACATACGAGACGAACTTGTAGGGGCCGGTGCCCACCACGGCGCGGCCCGCGTTGTAGTCCTCAGTCGACGACTTCTCACCCACATGCTTGCTGACGATGTGCACGGACGCGAGGTTCAGCGGCAAGTCCGGGTTCGGGATGTTCGTCTTGATGATCAGCGTCAGCGGGTCTTTGGCCGTGACGGACTCCACCGTGCGCAGATAGCCCGCGAACGTTGCCACGCTGCCCGGCACGCTGCGCGCGCGCTGGTACGAGAAGATGACGTCATCCGCCGTGAACGGCTGGCCGTCGTGCCATTTCACGTTCGGGCGCAGCTTGAATTCCCACGTCTTCGGGTCCAGCGTCCTCCACGACAGCGCCAGGCCGGGCTGCAGCTGGTTCCACTTGTTCTCGACCAGCAGATCCCAGAAGTGCACGTCGACGGAGCGGTCGCCTGCGTGATTGTTCAACTGCGGGTCGAGCGACGACAGCGGATCGGCAAAGGCAATGTTCAGCGTCTGCGCGCCGGCAGCGCCGGCAGCGGCAAACAGCGCGACGGCAAGCGACGAGGCTAGGAGGCGTTTCACGTGGGTTCCCTTTTTCCTGTTTTTGGAATCGTTGGCTTATTGAATGTCGTTCAGGTCGCGTCGTTCAGGTGGCACGCGCTGATGTGGTTGACCGCAATGCCGCGCAGCGTCGGCGTCTCGGTCTTGCAGCGGGGCATGGCGTGCGGGCAGCGTGGGTGGAAATGGCAGCCCGTGGGCGGATGCAGCGGACTCGGCATCTCGCCCTGAATGGCGGTGAACGTCTTGTGACGGGCCGACAGGCGCGGAATCTCCGCCAGCAAGGTCTGCGTGTAAGGATGGTTCGGGCGGCGGAAGACTTCCTCCGCAGGGGCGGATTCCACCACGCGGCCGAGGTACATGATCACCACCCGGTCGGACAGGTGCTCCACCACGCCCAGGTCGTGGCTGATGAACAGGTAGGTCAGGTTGAGCTGCTCGCGCAGGTCCATGAACAGGTTCAGGATCTGCGCCTGGATCGACACGTCCAACGCTGCCACCGCTTCGTCGCAAACCAGCATCGAGGGCTGCACGGCCAGCGCACGCGCAATGCCGATGCGCTGGCGCTGGCCGCCGCTGAACTGATGCGGGTAGCGGTCGCGCAGGGCGGGGTCCAGGCCGGCGCGTTGCATCTGCGCGGCCACATAATCGGCAAAGTCGGCGCGGTCGGTCAGGCCATGCACGCGCGCCGCTTCGCCAACGATTTCTTCCACGCGCAGGCGGGGGTTGAGGCTGGCGTATGGGTCCTGGAAGATCATCTGGATCTTCAGGCGGGCCGCGCGGGCTTCGTCTGCCGTGAGCATGTCGATAGCCTTGCCGTCCACGCGAACCTCGCCGGCCGAGGGCGGCATCAGGCCCGCAGCAATGCGGCCGAGCGTGGATTTGCCGCAGCCCGATTCACCGACGAGGCCGACGACTTCACCGGGCTGGATCGCGAGGTCGACACCATCGACAGCACGAACGATTGCAGGCGGATGCGCCAGGCCGAAGCGCTGCAGAACGCGATCAGCGGCGCCGACTTTGCGATCGCCAAAGCGTTTGCTGACCTGCTTGAGTTCGACGAGCGGCGTGCTCATGCGACCTCCCGCGAGGAAGCGTGCTGCGCGCCCGGATGGAAGCAGCGCACGAGGCGGTCGGGTATGGGCTGCGTGATGTCCGGGCGTACGCCGCAGACCTCGGTGGCACGCGGGCAGCGCGCCGCAAACGCACAGCCCGCGGGCAGCGACAGCAGGTTCGGTGTCATCCCGGGAATCTGGCGCAGGCGCTGACCGCGCCGGTTCTCGCTGGGCAGGCTGTCGATCAGGCCCATGGTGTAGGGGTGCAGCGGGGCATCGAGCACGGCATCAACCGGACCGTGTTCGACGATGCGCCCGGCATACATCACGGCCACCTCGTCAGCCAGGCCGGCCACGACAGACAGGTCATGCGTGATCCAGATCAGCGCCGTGCCGTGCATGCGCGCGAGCTTCTGCACTTCGGACAGGATCTGCGCCTGGATGGTCACGTCCAGCGCCGTGGTCGGTTCGTCGGCAATGATCAGGTCGGGCCGATGCAGCATCGCAATGGCAATCGCCACGCGTTGGCGCATCCCGCCGGAAAGCTGATGCGGATACGCCCGCAGCCGCTCTTCGGGACTCGGAATGCCCATCAGGCCGAGCGTGTCGCGTGCATGGTCCCACGCCTGCTTGTGGCTCATGCTGCTGTGCGCGCGCACGGCCTCGATCATCTGGGCATCGATGCGCAGCACGGGGTTGAGCGTCATCATCGGGTCCTGGAAGACCATGGCGATGCGATTGCCCTGCAGCTTGCGCAGTTCGCGCGGGGCGAGCTTGGTGAGGTCGCGGCCCTGGTAGAGGATCTCGCCGCCGACCACGCGGCCGGGCGGGTCCACCAGACCCATGATGGAGAAACCGGTGACGGACTTGCCTGAGCCGGACTCGCCGACCAGCCCGAGGATGCGCCCGCGCGCGAGCGAGAACGACACATCGTCCACCGCCGGCAGCACGCCTTCACGTGTGAAGAAATGCGTGCGCAGGTTGCGGACTTCGAGTGTGGTCGCGTTGGTGGACGCCGTCATCGTTGCGCCCTCGGGTTCAGCACTTCGCGCAGGCGGTCGCCCACCAGGTTGATGGCCACCAGCGCCAGCAACAGCGCGATGCCCGGATAGAAACTGATCCAGTACTGGCCTGAGAGCATGTATTGGTATCCGTTGGAAATCAGCAGGCCCAGAGACGGCTCGGTAATCGGCACGCCCAGGCCCAGGAACGACAGCGTGGCTTCCAGCGTGATCGCGCGCGCCACCTGCAGCGTGCCCACGACGATCAGCGGCGGCAGGCAGTTCGGCAGGATGTGCTTGAGCGCAATGCGCCAGCCGGGCAGGGCGAGCGAGCGGGCGGCTTCCACGTATTCGCGGCGACGCTCGACCAGCGCTTGCCCGCGCACCGTCCGCGCGTAATACGCCCACTCCAGCACCACCAGCGTCAGCACGACATTGGTGATGCTCTTGCCCAGATAGGCGAGGATCATCATGGCCACCAGCACCGACGGGAACGACAGCAGCAGGTCGACCGTGCGCATGATGATGCTGTCGACGCGGCCACCGGCATACGCCGCAATGAGGCCGAGCAGCGTGCCGATCACCGCCGCCACGGCTGCCGAACCGATCCCCACGCCCAGGCTGATGCGCAGGCCATAGAGGATGCCTGAGTACAGGTCACGCCCCTGGCCATCGGTGCCGAGCCAGTACGTGAACGTCCCCAAGCCATTCGGCGAACCCGGTGGCAGGCGCGAATCCAGCACGTCGAGCTGCATCAGGTCATACGGATTCTGCGGCGTGATCCAGGGCGCAGCCAGCGCGGCCAGCATCAGGATCACGACCACGGCGAGCCCAAAGACGGCGGTCTTGGATGCCAGAAAATCGGACACCACGCGCCGCCACGGCGATTGCTTGCGCGGGGCGGCAACCGCGGCTGCGGTGGTGGGTTGCGGAGTTGTATTCATCATGCAGCCTCCGCGCTGTCCGCCGCACGCACGCGCGGGTCCAGCAGCCGATACAGGATGTCGACGATCAGGTTGAGCGACACGAACAGGCACACCACAACGATGAGGTACGACACGATGACCGGCCGGTCCAGCGAGTTGATGCTATCGAGAATGAGCTTGCCCGCGCCGGGCCACGCAAAGATGCTTTCCGTCACCACCGCGAAGGCGATGGTCGAGCCCAGCTCCAGGCCCAGCACCGTCACCAGCGGGATCAGCGTGTTGCGCAGCACGTGCGCCAGCACCACGCGCAGCGGTGACAGGCCCTTGGCACGCGCGAACTTCACGAAATCCAGCGGCAGCACCTCGCGCACGCCGGCAGAAGTCAGCCGCAGCACCAGCGAGAGCTTGAACAGCGACAGGTTGACCGCCGGCAGCACGAGGTGCCGCAGCCCATCGACCGTCAGCCACGACCATTCGACGCCGAACAGGCGTGCGGTTTCTCCGCGCCCGCTGGCGGGCAGCCAGCCGAGGCTCACGCTGAACGCCATGATCAGCATCAGGCCCACCCAGAACGTCGGCAATGAGAATCCCACCACGCTGCCCGTCATGAGCAGGCGCGATACCGGATGGCGCGGATACAGCCCCGCGAACAGCCCAAGCGGCACGCCGATCACCACCGCGATGATCAGCGCCGAAAACGCCAGCTCCAGCGTGGCCGGCAGGCGTTGCAGGATCAGCTGGATGGCCGGTTCGTTGTAGACGAAGCTCTTGCCGAGATTGCCATGCAGCGCGCCGTTCAGGAAGGCGAGGTACTGCTCCCACAGCGGTTTGTCGAGGCCCAGTTCGGCAATGATGCGCGCGCGGTCGATCTGGTCGATGTCCTGGCCGATCAGGATGTCGACCGGGTTGCCGATGGCGTGCAGGCCGATGAAGACGATTACCGTCATCACCAGCACGACCAGCAGCGCCTGGCCGATGCGGCGGATTAGCCAACCTGTCATCGGGCAGCCTCCTGGCTGGAAGTGGCATTCGCTTCCACGCCGGGCGGTGGGGCTGGGGTCCATTCATCGCCAAAGATTTCCGGCTCGGCGTAGGCCTGGATGGCGGCGTAGTGCGCGTCGATGTCTTCCTGGTACAGCAACCCGGCGATGCCCTGCGCCAGCCGCTTCGCACCTTCGCTGATGGCCGGGATGTCGCCCGAGACGCTGCCGTGCGTGACGGACGCGGGATAGCAGAAGCAATGCACGCGCGACAGGCCAGGCAGCGTGCCGGGCGTTTTCTCGCGAAATTCGAACGCGTGCCCGAGATCGGGTGAATCGGCGAGTTCCGCGTCTTCTTCGCCGGGGCGCGGCGTGTAGCGGTCGCGCCATTGGCGGATATGCGGTGCCAGAGCGCTGAATTCGGGGCGTGCGGCCCAATCGGTGCGAAAGCCCGTCGAGAAGATCAGGAAGTCCAGTTGGAATACGCCCTTGGTCGTGGCCACGTGCAGCACGCCGTCGTGCTCGTCCACGCCCAGAATGCCGCAGCCGAAATTGAAGCGCGCATTCGGATGCCGCGACACACGCAGCGTGCTGCCGCGCGGCGGGGGAACCTGCTCGACATTGATGTAATGACGGATGCGCCATTTCCAGGCGTCGGGCAGATATAGGTGGCCATGCACGAGCCCTGGGCTGCCCGCACCCTTGCCCTTGTTCACGCGTGGCAGGTCGGGGCGGCGGATCAGCATGTCGACGCTGGCGGCACCGGCTTCCAGTGCCGTTGCTGCCGAATCCATGGCGGATGCTCCGGCGCCGATCACGCCCACGCGCTTGCCGGCCAGCGTGCCGTAATCCATCTCGTCAGACGAATGCGCCCACCAGCGGCGCGGCAGCCGGCGCGCAAAGTCCGGCACGGATGCGCCGCCAAGCCCGTCACGGCCGGTGGCCAGCACCACGCGGCGCGCAAACACGCGCTGCGTCGGTTGGTCAGGCGCGTCGATCAGCAATTCAACGGCGCCATCCACGCGCGGGTGGATGGCCTTTACGTGGTGTTCGTTGCGAACGTCGAGCTGCAGCACGCGGCGGTACCAGCGCAGGTAGTCCATCCATTGCAAGCGTGGGATCTTGTCGAGCACCTCCCACGCATCGGTGCCGAACTGCGCTTCAAACCATGCGCGAAACGTCAACGCCGGCAGCCCGAGCGCAGGGCCGGTCAACTGCTTTGGCGAGCGCAACGTTTCCATGCGCGCCGTCGTCGCCCATGGGCCTTCGAAGCCGGCGGGCGAGCGGTCGAACACCATCACGCCGATACCGAGATGCTTGAGCGATGCCGCGGCCGCCAGGCCTGCCATGCCGCCACCGATGACGGCCACATCCAGCACGGATCGGCCCTCCAACGTGTGCGGCAGCGTCCAGTGCTTCGCGGGCAGCTCCAACCACGACAGGTCCTGGTGCAAACGGGCTTCGAGCGCTGCGAGCCCGGTCACTTGCAGCGCGTTGTCTTGCTGTGCAGCGGTCATGCGGACGCGCCTTCGGTTTCGTTGATGGATTCGCCATACAGCACCTGCAGCATGCTGGCATGGCGTGCCGGAGCGTGCAGCTTGCAGTCCGGCAGCAGGCGCTGTGCCGCGCGCGCGAGGGCGTCGGTCAATGAGGTCACCGCCGCCGACGGCCGCTTGGCCTCGGGGGTGATCACGCCAAAGAAGAAGGGAATGTCGGCGTCGATCGGGCGCACGGTCACGCCGTCGATCGGCACGCCGTAGGCCGTCACCGGCTCCAGCAACGCGACGCCCAGGCCCGCACGCACAGCGGTCAGCGCATTGAGCGAGGCGTTCGTTTCGATGAGCGAGGTTGGCTCCACGCCGGCCCTCGCCAGCGCCTGGTCCAGACGGCGGCGCAATCGATATGGGTTGTGCATCGTGATGATGGGCTGTCCCGCGCAATCGCCCAATACCACGCGCTTGCCGGCCGCCAGCGGGTCGTGTGTCTGCACAGCAGCCACGCACGCGGCTTCGCCGATCCAATGCACGGTTACGCCGCGATGCTCCAGCGGCAGGCTGCTGAGGCCAAGGTCGGCAGCGCCGGTCAGCACGGCGTGCACAACCTGTTCCGGCGAGGCGCTGCGAATCTGGATGTGTTGCGCGAGTTCCGGCTCATCGGCCAACGCAGCGGGCAGCAAGCCGGCCGCCAATGCGGACGTCGCTGCCAGGCGCAGCGGGCGTGCCTCGCCGCGCGCGATTTCTTCGGCACGGGTTCGGATCTGACGTAAGCTGATCAGCGTGTGCTCGACGTCTTCGTACAGCAGGAAACCCTGCTCCGTTGGCGAGACGCGCGGCCCCGCGCGTGTGAACAGGGCGTAGCCGATTTCGGCTTCGAGATCCTGGATGAGCCGGCTGATGGCGGGCTGCGAGCGTCCCAGCAGCTTGCCCGCCGCAGTGACACTGCCGGTCGACATGACCGCGGCAAAGGCTTCGAGTTGTCGGAGTTCCATCCGCCTGTTTGATCCCAGTCATGCATGTGGTTTGTGCATTCTGGTAGAGGCACTATGCGAATTCAAAATAGTATTTTCTTATGTACTCATGCGTTTTGCGCTGGCAACCGCTATGTCCTGCGGTGCAACCCTTGCCGAGGCAGGGTACACCGCCGTGCGGATCTATTTGACGAAGGTGCCGTTTGGCCCGATCACCGTCAGCTCGACATAGTCCGATCCCTTGCGCACGTTCGGGCCGTAGCGGACTTCCAGCCCGCCAAGGTCGATCGTGCCGGCTGATTCCAGCCCCGAGACAAAGCTGGCCCGCGTGGGTGACTTGCCCGCGCGCTTGAGCCCTTCGACCAGCACGCGCGCGGCTGCGTAGCCTTCCATCATGGCGTACGACGGCGTCACCCCCGCAGACTTCGCGCTGGACGCCAGCTCCCGTCCCAGCAACGAAGTCGAACGCACCGGCGACGGCATCACCTGCGAGATCACGACACCGCGCCCCAGCGCCCCGAGCGATTTCGCAAACGCCAGGCCGGCGTTGTTGGACAGCGCGGCAATCTGCGTCACCGTGCCTTGCTTGTTGAGCGCCTCGATCATTGCGCGCGCGGTCGTGGCTGGGCAGGCCAGGATGACCGCTTGCGGGGCGAACTTGCCCACGTCTGCCGTGGCCTTGGCGATATCCGGTTTCAGGCGGTCGACAGTGAAGATGCTGTGCGCGTCGGGCGGCAGCTTTTTCGTGGCGTTGCTGAAGCCGATCTCGGTGTCCTTGCCGAAGGTGTCATTCACGTTGACGAGCGCCAGGCGGCGCAAGCCGAGCGTGTCGAAGTAATGCACCAGCTCGGCAATCTCGGCCTGGTATTTCGCGCGCACCACGAACAGCAGCGGGTCGGGCTGATCGAAGAAGGTTGAAGCACCGGTGGACGGCGCCACCACCGGGGCGCCAAGCGGACGAGCCTCGGTCATGATCGCTTCGGTGTTTGGCGTGCCGCGCGGCAGGAAGAGGGCGAAGACCTGTTTGTCGACCAGCAGCGCATGTGCGTGTTTTTTGGAGGCGGCCGCATCAAAGCCGTCGTCTTCCGAGATCAGTTCGATCTTGCGTCCATTCACGCCGCCAGCGCGGTTCACCGCATCGAGGTAGAGCCTGGCTCCTTGCGTCATCTCCTGGACTTGCTCGCCGGCGGGCCCGGTGAAGCCCGCGGTCTGTCCGATGACGATCTTGCCATCGGTGATGCCTGGCTCGGCCATCGCCGGACCCGACGCCAGCAACAGCCCCGACAGCCATGCGCACGCGATGGCGCGCTGCAAGGCGGCATTGCAACCTGTCATGTCTCCCCCCTTTTTTCTGGGTGATTGTTTTTTGTGTGCCGAGACGGCGAAACCCATCGCAACATCGGCGGGACGATGCTAGCGGAGAAGCCCCGCGGCGCCGCCTCCGGATTTCCCTAGGGCTGCAGCATTGCCGCAACGCTGCGCGCGGGTTCCATGAAAAAAAAACCGCCGTACGAGACGGCGGCATTGGCGCGTTGCGCGAAGTGCAGATCAGTTGTTCTGCTTCGTGATCTTCGTGCCTTCGATCGACGCGCCGGCCATCAGACCTGCGTTGGTCAGGTTGAAGCCGATGATCGGTTGCTGCGCGGTGTTGGTATCGACCGCGCCGTTCACGCCGATCTTTGCCAGGGCCACGGTGGCATCCACGCCGGCTGTCCAGCCTTGGCTGTTCTGGAATTTCTGCAGCGCTTCGTCCGTCATGAACAGGATGATGAGCGCACGCGACTGCGCGCCAGCCTGGAAGCCTACTGACGCCGAGGCGATGTTGTAGTAGCCCAGCGGACGGCCACCGCCGGTACGCAGCACGCCTTCACCGTATTGGCCTCCCACCACAAAGCCGGCGTTTAGCACCGACGGGAACACCAGCACGCCCTTGGCGCGTCCCACCAGTTCACGCGAGCCGTTGGCCGTGGTGTACAGGCGCGAGAGCACCGAATCTGCCTGCGAGTTGGTGGTGGCGTGCTTGTTGGTGGACGACATCACGTCGGAGCCCTGTGCATTGGGGCTGGTCGTGGTACAGGCCGCGATCTGGGTACCGAGCAGTGCGACAGCAGCAAGCGCGGCGGCGCGGGTGACGATGGTCTGGCGGCTAATGAGGTTCTTTTTCATGGCGATCGATCTCACTGTCTTTGTTGTTGACGAGGGACACAGGCACACGCGTCCCCGCTCTGACTCGGTCCCGTGCAATGAGCATGGGTGTCAGCCAAGGAAAAGCAAGCGGCGTGCCCGCCATATCGCATAAGCGCCGGAGCGCTCAATTCCTGACATTAGGCGAGATTTGTGCCCCATGTGGCGCTTTTGCTTCACTGCTTTGTAAAAACGCAAGCCGACTGCAATGCGAGTAGCTTTTTCATGCGCAACAAAAAACCGGCGCTTCAGGCCGGTTCTTTGTGTAGAGCAGGAGAGGGGAGGGTTGGAGGTCAGATCCAGATGATCAACGCTGCCACGCCAATGATCAGGCCGAACTTCACCACGTAGTAGACCTTGCGGTTCCACGCCTTGAAGCGACGGCGGTACTGGCCCATCACCCACACATAGCGGAACAGCTTGTTGATGCCGCCGGTCTGGTCGCCCTCATCGTTGGGCGAGCTGGCGGCGGTCATGACCTTGCGGCCCAGCCATTTATTGATGCGCTGCGCCCAGCCGAACTTCATCGGGCGTTCGATATCGCAGAAGAGGATCAGGCGGTCCTTGTCGGAGGCGTTTTCGGCCCAGTGCAGATAGGTCTCGTCAAAGACCACGCCCTGGCCGTCACGCCAGCTGTGGCGCTGGCCGTCGACTTCGATGAAGCATCGGTCGTCGTTGGGCGTGGACAGGCCCAGGTGATAGCGCAGCGAGCCGGCAAACGGATCACGGTGCGGGTTCAGCTTGCCGCCCGGCGGCAGTTCGGCAAACATCGCCGCCTTCACGCTGGGCAGATCGCGCAGCAGCGCGACGGTCTGCGGGCAGAGCTGTTCGGCAGAGGGGTGATGCGCTTCATACCACTTCAGATAGAAACGCTTCCAGCCATTTTTGAAGAACGAGTTGAAGCCGGCATCGTCGTTCTTCTCGGCGGCCTTGATCTTGCGCAGGTTGATGAGCGCCAGGCCTTCGTCGCGAATCTGCGGCCACGCGGCTTGCAGTTTTTCCAGATCCGGAAAGCGCTCGACCGGCACATACGGCGTCTGCGGCACGCCCGAAAAGGCGTACATGAAGCAGTTGACCGGCGCGACCACGGCCGAGTGGTCGAACATCTGGCGCCAGAATTTCAGGCGCACCTTGCCGCGAAAGTGCACGTACAGAATGGAGCCCAGATACAGGGCCACGATAATCCACTTGATCAAGGCGATTTCCTTGCCGCACAGGGCGGTCAGCAATTGAGTGCATGCGTTGTCAGCGCAATCCGGCATTTTACCCGTGGCGGAGCCGCGCCGCGTGGACAGCCGCCAACAGTGCACCGTGGTTTGTGATGCCACGTTATCGTTTGCGCTGTCTTTGCGATAAGGAACGTCTGTGTCGATTTGTCGCGAAATGTGCGTCGCGTTCTACAATTCTGTTCTCGTCCGCCAAGTATGCTGGTCACGGACGATCACCGGAGGGAGCGATGGACGTCAAAAAACGCGACGAAGAATCCAGCGATATGCCGACCACCATTGGCATCGTGCCGGGCAATGCGGAATCGCTGGAAGCGTCCATGCGCCGTGCGCAGGAAGCGCTGTCTGCGGTCTCGGCGCGGCTGGCAAACCGGCCACCGATGCCACGGCCAGACCCTGCCACCGAGCGCTTCGTCGAAACGGACGACACCATGTCACCGGCGGAAGCGCGCGCCTTGGCCGAGCGTTGCATCGCCGGCGAGGCCGCGGAGCCGGCAAGCCTGGCGCGCGCGTTTTCCGCGTTGTTGGGACGGATCGATGGGCTGGAAGCCGACCATGCCGGCCGGCGCCGCGTGCTGCGGCAGTGGATGGTGAGCCAACTCACCTACAAGATGCTGTATCTGCACCACACCGGTCAGGATTCGACCGTGCCGCCGCGCGCGATGCGCGCGCAGAAGGAGCGGGTGAAGGCGCAGATTTCGGCCTTGCTCGATGCCGGGCGTTCCTACGCCGATGTGCGCCTGACCGACCTGCGCTTTGTCGAGGATGGCGGTGCCGCCGGTCAGGGCTGAATGATTAGGCGATCAAGCGATTAGGCTCAATCGTCCTCGTCGTCGTCTGGTTCGGAGTCGAGAAACTCGCGGCGGGTGAGCCAGTCGGCGATGGCCTGATCGCAGGCGTTTTTCAGCTTGGTCTTGTTATCCACCTTGTCGAACAGCGTGAAGTTCATCAGGGCCAAGCCCAGATCCGTGATGTAAAACATCCGCTTCGGGTTGTCGAAGTGGACAATGCGGCCGTCGATGTCGCCTTCGTCTTCGGGCTCGGCAGGCGCGTCTTCGAGTTCGACCACGCGGCAGGTGAAGCGCGGCACGCGGGTGTGCGTCAGATATTCGAATTCATCGTGCGACACTTCGCCGGACGGTGTGACGGCAATGGCGAAGCCCCAGATAAAGCGTGGGGTCGGCAGATCCGACAACTCGTCGATTTCATCCATCCTTGTTTCTCCAGTCTGATGACGGCTTGTATTGACGATGCATTATCGCGCGACCCGTGCTGCACGGAAAGCACAATGCACGCCCGGCATGGTGGGGCGCCAACATGACCGACCCGCGCATGCAGCGCATACGGGATGGCCTGGCCGCCCGGCTAGCGTTCGATGCTGAGGCGCTCGTTCCATGGATTGTTGCCGGACAACGCGTCGGCTGGCTGAGCCGTGAGCGCGCGTCGCTGCTTGCGCGCTGGCCGCACTGGTTCGACGTGTCGACGCTGCGGGTCGATCTGCGGAATACGCTTGCCAGCGACGCCGAGCGCACCGGGGCGCTGGCCGAAGTCATTGCGCGCCTGGCTGAAGACGGCCACGTGCGCGGCTGGCGCGACGAGCGTTTCGCCGTCAACACCGGCTGGGGCACGCCCACGCTGGCGCTGATCGAACGTGCCGCTGCGCGCTTCTTCGGCATCCGCACCTATGCTGTCCACATGAACGGCCTGATCGACGGCGCAGATCGCGGCGCGCCGGCGCTCTGGCTGGCCCGCCGCGCCGAAACCAAGCCGATCGACCCCGGCATGTGGGACAACCTCGTCGCCGGCGGCATCGGCCATGGCTTCGACGCACGCGGCGCGCTGGAGAAGGAATGCTGGGAAGAGGCGGGCATCGGCGCCGACCTGGCAGCCCAACTGGTGCCATGCGGCACGCTGGATGTGCTGCGGGAAGTGCCCGAAGGCATCCAGTGCGAAACGCTGTTCGCCTTCGACCTGACGCTGCCGGACAGCTTCATCCCCGTCAATCAGGACGGGGAGGTCGCCGGTCACCTGCGCGCCAGTCCCGACACTTCGCTTGATATCATGGCGGACTTCGCGATGACGGTCGACGCCACGCTCGTTACACTCGACGCCCTTGCGCGCCTGAGTTCGGCCCTTGCGCCACAGGGGTTTGCGCCCGGCAACACTATATAAAACGCTTCATGAGTCACTCCGGTTTCATTCTTACCCTGTCGTGCCCGGACCAGCCTGGCATCGTCCACGCGGTGTCGGGCCTGCTGTTTGAGCAAGGCTGCAACATTCTCGATTCGGACCAGTTCGGCGACGAATTCACCGGCCGTTTCTTCATGCGCGTGCATTTTGTGCCGCAGGGGCAACCGCTTGATCTCGCTACGCTGCGCGACTGCTTTGCGCCCATCGGCGAACGTTTCTCCATGCAGTGGGGCATGTTCGACGCCGCAGCCAAGCCGCGCGTGATGATTCTCGTCTCGAAGATCGGCCACTGCCTGAACGACCTGCTGTTCCGTGCCCGCGCCGGCCAACTTCCGATCGAGATTGCGGCCATCGTCTCGAACCACCGCGATTTCTACCAACTGGCTGCGTCGTACGACGTGCCGTTCATGCACCTGCCCTTGCTGCAGGCGACGGACGCGCAGAAGGCCCAGCAGGAAGCCCGCATCTGGGAAATCGCGCAGGAGCAGCAGATCGACCTGGTGGTGCTCGCGCGCTATATGCAGATTCTTTCCGACAATCTGTGCCGCAAGCTCGAAGGCCGCGCCATCAACATCCACCACTCGTTCCTGCCGAGCTTTAAGGGCGCCAAGCCGTATTACCAGGCGCACGAGCGCGGTGTGAAGCTGATCGGCGCAACGGCCCATTACGTGACGGCCGACCTGGACGAAGGCCCGATCATCGAACAGGAAATCGAGCGCGTGGACCACAGCATGGACCCGGAGCAGCTCACCGCCGTCGGCCGCGACGTGGAGTGCGTGGCGCTGGCCCGCGCCGTGAAGTGGCATGCGGAACACCGCATCCTGCTCAACGGCCACAAGACCGTCGTCTTCAAGTAATCCAGTCAGAGTAGGGGAGCGCGATGCGACAGATCATTCTCGATACCGAAACCACCGGCCTGAATGCCGCCACCGGCGACCGCGTGATCGAAATCGGTTGCGTGGAGATGGTCAACCGCCGCCTGACCGGCCGGAACCTGCACTTCTACATCAACCCGGAGCGTGAGATCGACGCGGGCGCGATGGCCGTGCACGGCATCACCAACGAGTTCGTGGCTGACAAGCCGAAGTTCGCCGAGATCGTCAACGAGATCCGCGACTACGTGCAGGGCGCCGAAGCGATCATCCACAACGCCGCGTTCGACTTGGGCTTCCTGGACATGGAATTCCAGCGCCTGGGCCTGCCAGCCTTCCGTGAGCACCTCTCGGGCCACATCGACACGCTGCGCGAGGCGCGCCAGATGTTCCCTGGCAAGCGCAACTCGCTGGATGCGCTGTGCGACCGTCTGGGCGTGAGCAACGCGCACCGTACGCTGCACGGCGCACTGCTGGATGCGGAACTGCTGGCCGAGGTCTACCTCGCCATGACGCGCGGCCAGAACACGCTGGTGATCGACATGCTGGAGTCGGGCGAGGGCGCGTCGGCCGAAGCCGTTGCCGTCGACCTGAGCGCGTTGCAACTGCCGGTGCTGCTGGCGACCGAAGCGGAGGCCGAAGCGCACGCCGGCGTGCTCAAGGAGATCGACAAGGCCAGCGGCGGCAAGACCGTCTGGACGCGTGAACCCGTGGAATCTGCGCAGCCGGCTGCCTGATCAAAAAAATGTGCGGTCAGGGTATTTACACGGCTGCACCTTTTCGCCATAATCTCGTTTTCACCGCATTCGGGTGGTTAGCTCAGCGGTAGAGCACTGCCTTCACACGGCAGGGGTCACAGGTTCAATCCCTGTACCACCCACCAAGTTCGGAAAGCCAGCCTCGTGCTGGCTTTCTTCATTTCAGGGTTAGGAATCACTAACACGGAATTTTGCACCCTCGCTGAATCGGAACAGCTGCTCCAGATTTGCTCCACGCGCCTCCGCGCAGAGCTTTGGAGATGAGAAGTGGCAACGATTCGACAGCGAGGAAGCTATTGGGAAGCACGGGTCCGCCGCAGAGGGTGGCCAACGCTCTCCCGCAGTTTCCCTACAAAATCAGACGCTCGCGCTTGGGCTACCGTCATCGAGTCGGAGATGGAGCGGGGCGTCTATATCGACCGTACCGAGGCCGAGAAGAACACCCTTGGTGATCTCCTACAGCGCTACGCGGTCGAGGTGTCCAGTCAAAAGAAAGGCCGGGATTCGGAACGGTATCGGGTTGCTTCCCTTCTTCGGGATCCGATCTCCAAGACAAAGGTTGCTGCCTTGTCTGGGAAGCTCATGGCGCAGTGGCGGGATAAGCGCCTCAAAGAGGTGTCGGGCTCGACGACTAACAGGGACCTGAACCTCATTTCTCACGTCATCAACGTAGCACGCAAGGAGTGGGGCGTGCACGTCGACAATCCGATTTCCATGATTCGTCGCCCGCCGGAGAACCGCGGCCGCACTCGCCGGCTTGCCCTCGGTGAGGAGGAGCGCTTGCTTGCAGCTCTTGATGTGCCTCCTCGTGACGAGAAAGGGCGGCTTACTGGTCCAAGCAATCCGTGGATGCGTCCCTTGGTCATCCTGGCCGTTGAGACGGCTATGCGGCGTAGCGAGTTGTTGGCACTTCGTTGGCAGGACGTCGAACTGCAAGACCGGTTTGTGAGACTTCACGACACGAAAAATGGTGATCCTCGCGATGTGCCGCTGTCTACACGGGCGGTAGCCATCCTCGCGGGCCTTCCTCGGCACATCTCGGGGCAGGTTTTCCCTATCAGTGCAGACGCCGTCAAAAAGTCGTTTAGCCGCGCTGCGGTTCGAGCTGGGCTTCAAGATCTTCATTTCCACGACCTCCGGCACGAGGCGACGAGCCGTATTGCGGAAAAGCTGGACAACATTCTGGAACTCTCTGCGGTCACTGGTCACAAGACGGTGCAAATGCTCAAGAGGTACTACCATCCGCGCGCCAGAGATTTGGCGCGAAAACTGGGATAGATGCTGTGGTGCAGCCGTGCCGTACACCATGGCTTCAGCACTGTCGCGCATGGGCCCCGCCGCGCAATGGTTAATGTTTATGGGGCAAGAGCAACACAACGTCGTGAAAGCGATTCAGGCGGCGCGTGCGAGGCTGCAACCTCATTCGCGCCTGACCACCACCCACCTGTGAGAGAGGTGAATCATGGCTACCAGCAGCATATCCCGGTTCTTCGTCGCCAGTCTTCTGATTGAGGCGCAGCCAGATTTGGATGACGCGGTACCTAGTGATCTCATGAATTTTCTGCGGCCATCGCTGCATCGGCTCGTGCGGGCGTGCCGACAAAGGAGGGATCTATCGGGTGTCATCCGTCGCCAGCGGGAGCGATTGGCGCCGGTCGCAACAGCTGCTGCAGCATTTGAGATCTTCGTTGCCAATCTGACCGAGTCCATGGAGGACGAGCAATGACCGTCCAGCAGCTGATTGATATCCTGCACAAATACTCACCCGATACCCGTGTTGTGCTCGACAGCCGCGAGTTCGGCTACGACGACGTAACCGGGGTCGTTGAGCAGCCACTATTGATCGGGGTAAACAATGTGCCGCGTACGTGCGCTTTCGGCAGAGATGAGAGGATTGCACCTGCGGAATATGGTGCGGGCGAACATGACACCCCTAGCGGGGGCGAGCCGCACGACGAACTCGCAGTGCGTGTGAGTGGAAGGCACATCCGCTAGCCCACCGCGTTTCTCAAAGTCGAAGGTGAACGTTTATGGGGAAGCAGCGTTCTAGGATTGATACACAAGTATCACATTCGATAACGTGACGGCGGTGCAAGTTGACACAGTCTGACGCGGCCTCCCGTATGGACAGCCGCTGTGCGGCCCGTGCGGACAAGCTATGGACAAGCCGTGGACAGGCTGTGCCTGCCCATCGGTTGCCCACAGCTTGACCGCAGCTTGCCCACACTCCCGGCCTTGCCCGGCCACGAGTAAGAGAGAAGCTGCCAACCCCAAAAACGCAAGCGGACATGCCGAACATCCTTGTCGTGGATCTGGAAGCGACGTGTGACGAGAACGTGCCGGACTTCGACAATGAGATTATTGAAGTCGGCGCCGTTTGGGCGACGCCGGCCGGAGAAGTCATCGACACATTTCAACGCTTTGTGCGCCCCATCGAGCGCCCACAGCTCACGCCGTTCTGCCTCGCGCTGACCCACATCGACCAGGCTTGCATTGATGCCGCACCGAGTTGGCACGTGGTGGCCGCCGAAGTGGCCGAGTTTGCCAGGCAGCACGCTGGCCAATGCTGGGGAAGCTGGGGGGCTTACGACCTCCGCCAAATCGAGCGCGAGTCTGCCCGCCATGGAGTGACCAATCCTCTTGCAGGATTGGTCCATCAGAACCTCAAGGCTCGCTTTGCCAAGACTCGCAAAATCAAGCAGGTCGGCGCGATGACCGCTCTACGTATTGCCGGAATGGCCCCGCAGGGCGAGCACCATCGCGCGCTAGCGGACGCGCTCAATATCGCCAGGCTGTTGCCTTGCGTGCTAGGGCATACCCCACTACTTTCTTGAGGCCGAAGTTTCGCTAGGTCGGCAATTGGGGCCGAGGAGCGCAGGTGCAAGCGTGCCCGGCTCCATACGGACGCCGAGCCTCGCGTGCGCTTACGCCATCTCGCCCGAGTGCTTGGCCTTGTATTCCGCCAGGAAGGCTGCGATTCCATGGTTGCGCGGAAACGCTTCTTTCACTGTTTTGGCAGTGACTGTCCCGGCGTCCAGGAGGAGGGCGAGCTCATCTTCCCAGCGCAGCAGACGATGGGAGGTCAAGAACTCGTCGACTTCTTCGAACCGTTTCAGCGTGCTGATGTCTTCCCCATTCGCGATATACAGGTCGGCGACCGAGGTTACACCGGAGGTCGTTGGAATATCGACCGTGGCGGCGATGGCGATGATCCGGCTCAAAACACTTTGCTCCTCTATGCTCCCAGTGAGACCTGTGGATGCGATGAACACCTGCGAGAGATCGCTGCCGTACGCCCCGCTGATCAGCAGCGCGTCGTTGCTGAACTCGATCAGCCGTTCCACGTGCGTATAGCTCGGGTTGTAGATGATGCGACGGTAACCCTGTGCGTAAGCGCTCTCGATCGACGGGAGGAACGGCAGCGCGCGGATGGCTTCCGGCACGTCCCAGTCCTTCGACGGGGTGGAGCGATGCCGTGGCATGACGCGAGCCGCAGGACCGCAATGCTCGGTCAGGGCCAGCGATGCCGCCACTAAGTGAGTCGCGGCGTGCTCCTTGAGGGTGCCCGAGCCGAGCAGCAGCAACCCGTTCGTGCGGCTCGCCAGGGCGTTGCGCAGCGGCGCGACGACTGATGTAGGGAATGCGTCCGTGGCGGCCACAGTGGGTGCTGCTTCAACGCGGGGCCACGGGCGGGCGAACGGCGTACATGCTTCCAGCTTCCCGTCGTCGGTGACAATGCCGATCAGGCCGGTTTCTTCATCGGTGTGGTTGGGGCGCGAGGCGACCATGAGCTGAACGTCCTCATGGAGTGTCTCAGGTGTTGGGGTGTCGATTAGTACTGCGACCCGGTGCCCTGAATTCAGCGCGTACTGGCAAGCTATTTCGAGACGCTCGGAGGCATCGCTCCAGGATTGCTGATCCAGCTCGAGAGGCCCGACGACCAGCAACGTACCGCTTGGCACCCGGTCAAGGCCGGACGACCACAACCCGTAATCGCCCAGGTCGATGCTGCTGGCCCAGCCGTTGCCGGCGCGTTCAGCGTAGAGCAGCGCGCCGTCGGTGGCGTCCTCGTAGACCTCGAACAGAGCATCGATCGCGGCCTGGGAAGTCGTGACGTAGACGCCGGGAATGGGGCCTGCGGGCCAGATGTGCGGAGCGCGGCGAGTTCCGCGCGCCTCGGGCGACAGGGTGGCGAGGAGGCTCTGTGCGGTGACGTCCAGGCCGAATCGCTTGTTGAGGCGAAACGCCAGGCGACCGATCGAGGTTGTGTCTAGCTCCGTAGCGGAGACCCGCTCGGGGAACGCCATAACCTCGGGCCAGTTTCGAAGGCCGGGGAGCGCAGCTACGAGGTCGAGCGCCTGATTGTGGCCAACGGGATGGTTCGAGCGTTGTAAAAGGCCGCGGATGTGCGCAGCCATCAGCTTCAGTTGCTGAGTGTCCATTGCTTTCTCCAGGGCGGCGAATCCGGTGCACGCTTTGCGGGCCGCCCATCGAAAACAATGACTATGGAATGGGGAGGGTGCCTTGAAACATCGTCTTCGTCATACCCTTCTCTACGCTGCTCTGTAGTTCGATCTCCAATCTGGACACACAGGCTAGGTCGCCTTGACCGCAGTACCCATGGCCGATCAGTTGATTCGACGCGTCCTGGCAATCCCGTATCGACGCGGATTCCCGCGACCTCGGAGTGGACCGATTCCGCTTGTCCCTTCACGGGCTCCAGAGCCTCAGCCGCTCCCGGCATTCATGGGATGGGCCCAAGAAAAAATGGCGGAATCCACCCGCACAAGGTCGAGTGCGTCCTCGGCCAAGGCACGGCTCTCAGCCACGACCACGGCGACTGGCTCACCGACGTATCGCACGCGGTCCATTGCCAGTGTCCATTGCTCCATCGGCGCTTTGACGCCCACCACGAAGGGCTTGGACCAGGCTGGCAGGTCGGCCCCGGTCAGCACCGCGCGAACCCCCGGCGCCTTCAGCGCGGCGGCGAAGTCAATCAGACCGAGTTCGGCGTGCGCGTGTGGCGAGCGAAGTATGGCGGCGTGGAGGGTGCCGGGTTTTACGCCGAGGTCGTCGGCATAGCGACCGCGGCCCGTAAGGATGGCTGCATCTTCGACGCGCTGCATCGGGCGGCCGACGTAGGGCTGCCCCGTTGTCTGCTGTGTCTCCTGCGCCGTGCCGGTCGTCTCGCCAGCATCGAATCTCTTCATTTGCGACTCCGTTGTACGCGTCGGGATTGCGCCGGAGGATCGGCGCGACCGCGTAACGTGCATCGCAGATTAGTGAGAGCAAGATATAAGTTCTAATACTATTTTGTGATCAACAAAATAATTTATTCTGATACCTGCTTTCGCGCACTTCCAGCACGGGCGCCGACGGGGATGGAACCGCTGTGTCTCATAATTGATGGCATGGGGTGCCATGACCATCGTCGCAGGGACCGCAAAGATTGATGCCGCCACACGGTACCGTTCATACCCATCCGAATATGGATCTCAAGCAAATTCAGTACTTCATCGCGCTTTTCGAAGAAGGCTCTGTCACGCGGGCAGCCAAGCGGTTGAATATCGTGCAGCCGGCCCTGAGCATGCAGATAGCCAAGCTCGAGGATGAGTTCGGACAGAAGCTTTTTGAACGCATCCCGCACGGTATGGCGCCAACTGCCGCTGGCCGGATGATGCACCGACTGTTTCTGCCGATCGTGCGCGATCTCGCGAGTGCCCGGCAGCAGATGATGCAGCGCGAGGAGCATATGGCCGGCCGCATCACGATCGGCATGGTGGCTTCCGAGACGGAGAGCGTGCTGGTCGGAGCCCTGGCACGCTTTAACGCGAGCTATCCGAATGTAGAGGTGTCTGTGGCAGATGGCTTCAGCACGGCACTGATCAACCTTGTTTCCGCTGGCCAGCTTGATGCAGCGGTGGTCCATCGCCAACGTGGTCGGCTGGCGCTGCAGGTGCAGTCGCTGCATGACGAAGAGATGGTGCTAGTGACGAGCGTCGCAAATGGCCCTGAATTGCCGGAATCGGTGGAAATGGCGAAGCTGCCTGGACTGGAGCTTGTGTTACCGACGAAGTCGCACGGCCTACGCGTGGTATTGGATACTGCCACGCAGGCGCATGACGTCACGCTGGCGCCAAAGTTCGAAATTGACATCCTTGGGACCATCGTGCAGTTCGTTGAAGCTACGCGTTTCGCCACTGTGTTGCCGCGCATCGTGGTGCAGCGTGCCGTGGAAGAGGGACGGCTGCGCATGCATACCATTGTTGCGCCGCGCATCGTGCGGCATCTGGTCTGCGTCAGCCATCCTCAGCGGCCGTTAAGCACGGCGACCGAGGCGTTGATTGCAATCGTGACCGAAGAAATCAAGCGCGTTTCGGGGATGGCGTAGCGCAGTGGGGGCCGATGCGCGGCGCATTTGGCTACGGGGGCGTGCTCCGGCAGAAATGATGCGTCGTGAGCCATGTGTTCGGTCGCTTCCGTCGGCGGAAAAGTGGCGGGATCGGTACTCGCGACTGAGAGATAGGATCGAGGCGCCGTCTAGGCGAGGCGGCGTTAGGAAGGGCTGATTTTCGTTTCACACGACTGAGTTACAGGGTTCGATCCCTGCACCACGCACCAAACTGACGAGAAGTCGCTTCTTTGTCCGCGTCATCCGTGCGGGCTTTTCGGACAGCGTCTTCATCGCGTCCGGCAAAACTTTCCTCTGGCGTAAAAAAGAGACACCTTCGGTCGATCTGTTTCGGTCGTTCCTCCAGGAGCTGTGGGCGCCTGCCCGGCGATAAAACGCATATCGTCCCGTGCTTTGCACACTGGGTTGTTGCGTCACCGCAAGAAAGGCTGCCGCTACAAACGTAGCGCCGCGGGTGCGCGCCATGCGCAGTACGGCGGTATCACAGTTGGCGGCGCACTGAAATGCAGGGATATCCCCCTCCTGTATTCAGCGTGCGCGCGGGAACTCGCGCAGATCGGTTACGTACCAACCTGCGAGCGCGGGAAGGCGGCATGGGTACGCTTTCTGCTGCGCTCGGGGTAGCCGATCGTCGTGGTGCGTGTGCTGATGCATCGAGCAAGGTCCGTTTAGCACTTGATGCTGCCGAGCGCTAACGCAATCGCGACGTGTTGTGCACCATTCCAGTCGCTCGACCGTTCTTGTGATCATCGGTGATTCGTCTACAGTGGAATCAGCAACGCACGCAAGAACTAGCCTGGCTCTCGCTTGTTGGTGTGGAGTAGGGAAGAAATCTACGGGGGAGATATGGATATTTTCCGCCACTACGCAACGCGTTTTGAAGCTCGCAAAGAGGACGAGTACAGCATCCAGGAGTACCTGGACATCTGTAAGAAAGACTCGACCGCCTATGCGACCGCCGCTGAGCGCATGCTCACCGCAATCGGTCAACCCGAACTGGTGGACACCCACCACGATCCTCGGCTGTCGCGATTGTTCTTCAACAAGGTCATCAAGATCTACCCGGCCTTCCGGGAGTTCTATGGCATGGAGGACACGATCGAGCAGATCGTCTCCTTCTTCAAACATGCCGCGCAGGGCCTTGAGGAACGCAAACAGATCCTTTACCTGCTCGGACCTCCGGGCGGCGGCAAATCCTCGCTCGCCGAGAAGTTGAAGTCGTTGATGGAGCAGATCCCCATCTACGCCCTGAAGGGCTCGCCGATTCACGAGTCCCCGCTCGGACTGTTCTCGCCCGAGGAAGACGGCAAGATTCTGGAGGAAGACTACGGTATCCCGAGGCGCTACCTGAACTCGATCGCTTCGCCGTGGGCCGTCAAGCGGCTGCACGAGTTCAATGGCGATATCACGCGTTTCCGGGTGGTGAAGCTTCACCCGTCGGTGCTGTCGCAGATTGCGATCTCCAAGACCGAGCCGGGCGACGAAAACAATCAGGATATTTCGTCGCTGGTCGGCAAGGTCGACATCCGCAAGCTGGAGGACTATCCGCAGGACGATCCGGATGCGTATTCGTATTCGGGCGGGCTGTGCCTGGCCAACCGTGGCTTGCTCGAGTTCGTCGAAATGTTCAAGGCGCCGATCAAGGTCTTGCACCCGCTGCTGACGGCCACGCAGGAGGGCAACTACAAGGGCACGGAGGGTTTTGGCGCGATCCCGTTCGATGGCGTCATCCTGGCGCACTCGAACGAGGCGGAGTGGCAAAGCTTCAAGTCCGACCGCAACAACGAGGCCTTCCTGGATCGCATCTACATCGTCAAGGTGCCGTACTGCCTGCGCGTGTCGGATGAAGTGAAGATCTACGACAAGCTACTGCGTAACAGCTCGCTGGCCGCTGCGCCCTGTGCGCCAAACACGCTAAAGATGATGGCGCAGTTCGCGGTGCTCACGCGCATCAAGGAGCCCGAGAATTCCAACATCTTCTCGAAGATGCGCGTGTATGACGGCGAGAGCCTGAAGGACGTCGATCCGAAAGCGAAGTCGTACCAGGAGTACCGCGACTTTGCCGGCATCGACGAGGGCATGACGGGCTTGTCGACACGCTTTGCCTTCAAGGTGCTCTCGAAGGTGTTCAACTTCGACGGCACGGAGGTGGCGGCCAATCCGGTGCACTTGCTGTACGTGCTCGAGCAGCAGATCGAGCGCGAGCAGTTCCCGCCGGAGACAGAATCCAAGCTGATGTCCTACATCAAGGAGTACCTCACGTCGCCGTACGTGGAGTTCATCGGCAAGGAGATCCAAACGTCGTATCTGGAGTCGTATTCGGAGTACGGGCAAAACATCTTCGACCGCTACGTGGTGTTCGCCGACCTCTGGATCCAGGATCAGGAATATCGCGATCCGAACACGGGCGAAATTCTCGATCGCAGCGCGTTGAATGACGAGTTGGAGAAGGTGGAAAAACCCGCGGGCATTTCCAACCCGAAGGACTTCCGCAACGAGATCGTCAATTTCGTGCTGCGTGCGCGGGCCAAGAACGGAGGCAAGAACCCGGTCTGGACAAGCTACGAGAAGTTGCGCGCGGTGATCGAGAAACGGATGTTCTCGACCACGGAGGATCTGTTGCCCGTGATCTCGTTCAATGCCAAGTCGTCGCATGACGACAAGGAGAAGCACGAAAACTTCGTCAACCGCATGGTGGAGAAGGGCTATACCCAGAAGCAGGTCCGCTTGCTGGTGGAGTGGTACCTGCGCGTCAGGAAATCATCTTAAGGAGGTCAGGAGAGGGCAAGGACACCCCAGCGAACTTCCAATCGAGGGCAGTTACATGGGCACGATCATTGATCGGCGGGAGAACGGTGGCGGCAAGAGCACCGTCAACAAGCAACGCTTCATCAAGCGTTACCGAGACCAGATCCGCCGCGCGGTGGCCAAGGCCGTGACGGGCCGCAAGATCATGGACATCGAGCAGAGCGGGCAGGTGTCCATTCCCGTCAAGGACATCTCGGAGCCCATGTTCCACCACGGCTCGGGCGGACGCCGCGAGGGCGTTCACCCGGGCAACAAGGAGTTCATTCGCGGCGACAGCTTCGACCGCCCGCAGCAGGGCAGCGGCGGTACCGGTTCGCAAGCCAGCGACTCGGGCGAGGGCGAAGACGATTTCATCTTCACGCTCTCGCGCGAAGACTTCCTCAACTTCTTCTTCGAAGACATGGCGTTGCCCGATCTTGCCAAGCGCAGCCTGGCCAAGATCGCGGAGGTGCGCAAGGTGCGCGCGGGTTTCTCGCTCGATGGCACGCCGTCCAACCTGTCGATTCTGCGTACGATGCGCAGCTCGCTCGGTCGCCGTATCGCGTTGTCCAGCCCGTATCAGCGTCGTCTGCACGAGTTGGAACGCGAGTACAACGAAGAACTGGAAAACGACGGCCCTTACGGCGTGCGCGCGCAAGAGCTGATGAAGGAGATGCGCCATCTGCGCTCCTGCCTGGATCGCGTGCCGTTCATCGAAAAGCTCGACCTGCGCTACAACAACCGCGTATTGCGCAAGCGCCCGCAGGCGCAGGCGGTGATGTTTTGCGTGATGGACGTGTCCGGCTCGATGGACGAATCGCGCAAGGACTTGGCCAAGCGCTTCTTCATGCTGCTCTACCTGTTCCTGAAGCGGAACTACGAACGCATCGACGTCGTCTTCATCCGTCACCACACCGTGGCCAAGGAGGTGGACGAAGAGGACTTCTTCCACTCACGCGAGTCGGGTGGCACTGTTGTGTCGAGCGCACTCAAGCTGATGGCGGAAGTGATGCAGGAGCGCTATTCGCCAAGCCAATGGAACATCTATTGTGCGCAGGCTTCGGATGGTGACAACTGGGCGGGCGATTCAGAACTCTGCGCGAAGCTGCTGCGCGAAACGATCCTGCCGCTGACGCAGTATTACGCTTATGTTGAGGTGGTCTCGACGGAGCCCCAGAACCTGTGGGAGGAGTATCTTACGTTGAAGGCTGGGCACGAGAACTTCGCGATGCAGCGCATTCTCAAAGCGGACGAAATCTATCCGGTGTTGCACGAGCTGTTTCAGAAGCGCGCCGCCTGATCGCTGATCTGCAGCAGGTTGCTCCCAGCCGGGCGCTGCCGCCGTCCAGTGGCAGCGGGTGCCATGGTGAGCACGCCACCTGTGACCCTGAGTGATCGACAAATGGGAACGAGCATGGCCTATCTATCTACGGGCTCGGAGTGGACCTTCGAGCTGATCAGGCGCTACGACCAAAGCATCGCCCAGATTGCCGCAGACTTCGGCCTGGACACCTATCCGAACCAGATCGAAATCATTACCGCCGAGCAGATGCTCGATGCCTACGCGTCGTCCGGCTTGCCGCTGGGCTACAACCATTGGTCATACGGCAAGCACTTCCTGGCGTCCGAACGCGGCTACCAGCGCGGCCTCATGGGGCTGGCTTACGAGATCGTCATCAATTCGAACCCCTGCATCGCCTACCTGATGGAGGAGAACACGATGCCGATGCAGGCGCTGACGATCGCACATGCCTGCTATGGCCACAACTCCTTCTTCAAGGGCAATTACCTGTTCCGCACGTGGACGAACGCCGACGCGATCGTCGATTACCTGCTTTTCGCCAAGAACTACGTGGCCGAATGCGAGCAGCGCTACGGCGAGCAGGAGGTGGAACTGCTGCTCGACTCCTGCCACGCATTGCAGAACTACGGGGTCGATCGTTATCGGCGGCCGAAGAAGCTGTCGATCAACGAAGAGCAGGCGCGCCAGGCGGAGCGCGAGAAATACCTGGAAGCGCAGGTGAACGACCTGTGGCGCACGCTGCCGACGCACCGCGCTCGCGCGCTCGCAACGGCCGACGACATACCGGAACCCGATCCGCAATTCCCGCCGGAACCGGAAGAGAACCTGCTGTACTTCATCGAGAAGAACGCGCCCAAGTTGCAGCCATGGCAACGAGAAATCGTGCGCATCGTGCGCAAGATCGCGCAGTACTTCTATCCGCAGCGGCAGACCAAGGTGATGAACGAAGGCTGGGCGACGTTCTGGCACTACACCATCCTGCACAAGCTGTACGACGAAAAACTCGTCAACGACGCCTTCATGCTCGAGCTGCTGCAGGCCCACACCAACGTGATCTATCAGCCGCCATTCAACAGCCCGTATTACAGCGGCCTGAACCCGTACACGCTGGGCTTTCTGATGTTCCAGGACATTCGGCGCATCTGTGAATCGCCGGAAGAGGAAGACTACCGCTGGGCGCCCGAAATCGCGGGCAGCGATTGGCAGAAGACGCTCGACTTCGCCATGCGCAACTTCAAGGACGAGAGCTTCCTCTTGCAATTCCTCTCGCCGCGCGTGATCCGTGAGTTGAAGCTGTTCTCCGTGCTCGATGACGACCGCGATGCCAAGCTGCGCGTCACCGCCATCCACGACGAGGATGGCTACCGCAAGATCCGAGAGTTGTTGGCAGGGCAGTATGACTTGTCGAACATCGAGCCCAACATCCAGGTGACCAACGTCGACGTGGGTGGAGATCGCTCATTGACGCTGCGCCACTTGCAGAGCAGCCGTCGCCCGCTCGGGTCGAACTACGAAGAGATGCTGCGCCACGTCGTACGCCTGTGGGGCTTCACGTGCCGGCTGGAGGTGGTCTACGAAGATGGGCGCCGCGAGATGAAGCACGAGTGCAGGCCTGACTAGCACCCGTCCGTTTCCACAAGGCCAGCCTCGCGCTGGCTTTCTTCTTATCCACCGCAGGCGCGGATGTCGACCATGCTGCTCACGGCGCAGCTACATGCCGAAGCGGAAATGGCCGCTACGCAGCACGATGTTGTGCGAGTCCCTCAGCTTGAAGAGTGAGCGCGCCATGTCTTCAATGGTGCCGCGGTGCGATTCCATGGCTTGGAGCAGATCTTCCTGCCGCCACGAGCGGGCGCCGAAATGCTCTTCGAGCGCTTCAGCCGTCACCGCATAGCAGGCCGGGATGCCGTCGACGCTGGCGGTGCACGTGAGGGTGAGATCCGCGGCGCAGTAGCGTGGCGGGCTGGTGTGGAATTCGATGCTTTCCATGGGCGGCCTCCATGAAAAAACGGCGATGCACCGTGCGCCGCCTTGCAACCAGTGTATGGCGTGGTTGCGTGAATGCAATGACCGGCTCAGTGTTTTCATGGGTGGCGACCTCGCTGGCCCGTAACGTCCGGCAAGGCTGCCGGAGGCTACGGGCGAGTGGTGGCGTGCGGTGCTACATCGCACACATCTGCAGGCGGACGAGGCTTGCCTTGCAGCGCGAGAGCCAGAGCGCGGCCTCGGTCCGGTTGTTGACGCCAATCTGCCGGAACAGCGCGTACAGATGGTTCTTGATCGTGCCCTCAGCCACGTTGAGCACGCGACAGATCTGCTTGTTGGATTTGCCTTCTGCAAGCAGTTGCAGCACCTCATGCTGCCGCGGCGTGAGCCGGCGCCAGAGTTCGGCTGGGCTTTCTCCCGGGCTCTGGCGCGGATCGTCGGGATAGAGATTGCTGATGGGCGGCAAGTAGACCGCGCCCGAGGTAATGCGCTGCAGGGCTTCGAGCAGAACATCGGCCGTTGCCTGCCGGTCAACCACGCCGGCCGCGCCAAAGCGCAGCGCGTCGCCGACCACGTGGCGGCCCACAGCTTGTACCGTCAGCAACACAGGCACTTCCGGCAACACCGCTTTCAACTCCGACAGGCGCTGCCGTGCGTCGTCGTCCTGTGCGCTCCATTCCATCACCACGGCGCTGGGCTCGGCTTGCCTGCAAGCCGGTCCGATTTGCGCCGTGTAGTGCGTATCGATAAACACACCCTGTGCGTCGAGTGCATTCAATACATTAGACACACCTGCCGCAAAAAGCGGCAAGCTATCGATTACCAGAATATTCATCGACCCCTCGTACTTCAGTTAATTATTTTCGGCGAAACCGATTGTTTTGTAGGGCGGGATCGATCCGGTTGCATTGAAACGGAAGTTCAGTGCCGAAAGTCACGGGCAGCAAGTCGATACGTACTGTGCCGCTGTTCCGTGGCCTTGGCTGGGACTTTCGAGGCATCGAGCCCCGCAGGAAAAACGCTTACTTTGGATTCGGGCACACAAACCTGTGCGCCCAAATAATTCAATGTGAGGAGTTTTAAATGGACAACGGACTTATCGGGTCGGTTATCAATGCGCTGCCAATCGACAAGATGATCTCTGCGCCGCTGCAGGCAATGATCGCAGCGCAAACCTCGGCGGCAAAATCCTATGCGGATTTTCTGCTGCAGGTCTGTATTCAGAACGGCAAAGCCGTTGCCGTGCAATTTGACTACGACGAAACCATCGTCGACGAGAAGGGGGTGTCGCAAGGCACGATCCAGAAGACGATGCGCATTCCGTTGCTGTGCGCGGTCGTGCATCCGGTGATCGCCATCGAGGAAGGCACGATCGACTTCGAGCTGGAGATTTCGCAGTCGGAGAAATCGTCGTCCAGCACCGAGGCGGAAGGGTCGTTCCAGGCCAAGCTCGGCTGGGGCCCGTTCAGCGTGTCGGTGTCGGGCCGCGCCTCGCACAAGTCCGAGCAGACGCGTAGCACCGACACGCGTGCCAAGTACTCCTTCCACACCCAGGTTAAGCGTCAGAACCCGCCGGAAGCGCTGATGCGCGTGATGGAGTTCTTGACTGACGCGGCAACCAAGCCGGTGGTCGTCAAGGGCAAGGAGAACGACGTCAAGCCGCTGCCCGCCACGCCGACCGACGGCACGATGATCGGCGAAAAGGTGCCGGCTGGCGGTAACGCGCCGGCCCCGGCTCCGGCAACTCCGTAAGCCGCCCCGGCGATGGACGCCGGCCGGCCTCCCCACGGTCGGCGTCCTGATCGGTGCGCGCCTGCCGCGCGCCGCCCATTGATCTGATCGATCCGACCGACCCGACACCATGTTCAAACTCTTCAGCCGCCGCGGGCGTGACGATGACCGTGCATCGTCAGCGCCCGCCACACCGTCGGCACCGCTCACCAGTTCGCCGTCGGCGCCACCTGGGTCTTCCGGTGCCGCGCCGTTTTCCGAGGCAGCGTCCGATGCGCCTCCGCCGTCGCCTCCGGGTTCATCGCCCCCTGGCGGCGGTGGCGGCAGTAACAGCCACGGTCATCCGGGCTTGAATGGCCTGACGCTGGACGACATTACGCGTGGCATGCAGCACGCCGCCGCGTCCGCCAACCAGATGCTTGCGCAGCAGTACACCGCGCTGCTCGATCAGTTTTTCGATGCCGACGAGACCGGCACGCTGGTGGCACGGGAGGTCGAACTTGCGCTCGACAGTCAGCACCGGCTGGCGCTGCCTCTGGTGTCGCTGGCGATGCCGCGTGGCCTCGCGCTCGATGAAATGACGGTGAACATGACCGTACGCAGCGACATTGCCGAGACCTTGCCCGTGCACGGCGCTGCCACCGGCGGTGTTGGCCGGTTCTACGTCTCGCTCGCGCCGCATTCCAAGCGTGACACCGGCCGCGACAGCGAGCACATCGACATCGAGATGAAGTTCACCGCGTTGCAGCCGCCAGAGGCCGTCATGCGGCTGATCGACGAATACACAAATCGGCTGGTGCCAAGGCCCGTGCAGTCAAATGCCGCCGCCTCCGATGGCTCCGGCACAACCAGCACGCCGCGGGAGAAGAGCGATGAGCACTGAGCACAACCCACGCACCACCGGCGAGCGAGGCCTCGCGCTGATCAAGGAATCGGAAGGGCTGCGTCTGTCGACGTATCTGGATGCGGTCGGTAAGCCGACCATCGGCTACGGCCATTTGATCCGGCCTGGCGAGACCTTCAACGGGCCGATCTCGCAGCAGCATGCCGAAGCGCTGCTGCGCAAAGACCTGGCCGACACCGAGCAGGGCATTGCCAAGGCCGTGCGCGTGTCGATTACGCAAGGTCAATTCGACGCGCTGGCGTCCTTCGTCTTCAACCTGGGAGCGGGGCGGCTGCGCTCGTCGACGCTGCTGCGCAAGCTCAACGCCGGGGACTACGTCGGCGCAGCCAACCAGTTCCTGCTCTGGGACAAGGCCGGCGGCAAGCCACTCAAGGGGCTGACTAAGCGTCGTCAAGCCGAACGCAAATTGTTCCTGTCCTGATGCACAACCACGTTACTTCAACGGAGAAGCTCGCATGCATACCGAACCGATGTCCGTGATTCCCACCACCCGTCCGCGCCGCCTGTATCGCGTGCTGACATGGCTCGCGGCCGCTGCCATTGCCATCGGCATGTCCTACGCGCGCGCGGCCGACAATGCCGCGCCAACGTGCATGGCGGAGGCGGAGCGCATCCGCAGCGAACTCGGCAAGCTGGATCTCCCGACGTTCAACGATCAAGCCGGGGGCTACCTGGCCGACACGCTGAATCAGCTCTACGCGTATGGCACGTTGCCCAACCGCTACGTGCCCGAGCGCCAAGCCAACTGGGAGCCGGGCGCAAATCGCCCCGTCATGATGCACAAGCGCAGCATCGGCGGTGATGCATGGGCGCAGACCGGCCTGCTGCAGGCGGATATCGACGATGGCCTTTCCAAGCGCGGCCCGCTGCGGCTGATCTATGCGCAGGATGGCAAGCCGCAGTACGTCACGACCACCGCCGCGAATGCGCCGCAGATCCCGACGCAGCGCTGCGCGGGCAGGTGAGCGTGCGCCCGGCTGCGTCAGGCTTTCGCCTGGCGCGCCATCTCGACGCCTTTGTTGGCCAGCGCATCGGCGCGCTCGTTGCCGGGGTGGCCGGCATGGCCCTTGACCCAATGCCAGCTCACCTCATGTCCGGCGACCAGTTCGTCGAGCGTGCGCCAGAGGTCGTCGTTCTTGACCGGCTTCTTGTCGGCCGTCTTCCACCCGCGCGCCTTCCAGCCGGCCAACCATTCGCTGATGCCTTTCTGGACGTACTGCGAATCGGTATAAACCTGCACCCGGCATGGCCTTTTCAGCGCGCGGAATGCTTCGATCACGGCCATCAGCTCCATGCGGTTGTTGGTGGTTAGCGTTTCGCCGCCAAAGAGTTCTTTTTCGTGGCTGCCCGAGACGAGCACGGTGCCCCAGCCACCAAGGCCGGGGTTGCCCTTGCACGCGCCATCGGAATAAACGGTGACTTCCTGCATTGAGAAACGATGGGTGATCAGTGAGTGGAAGGGTCGCGCTCACGCGCCCGATTTGCCGTCACGCGCCGTGGCCGATGGCGCCTTGGTCGAATGTGATCCCGAAGGCGTCGCGACCGGCGTTCCGGCCGGCACCAGCGCCGGCGATTTGCGCGTCTTCCATGCCGGACCGACCAGTCGCATGGAGCGCACGCGCTTGACCGCCTGCAGCATGTAAACCGCACCGAAGATCGGCCACCAACGGTCGCCGGCCTTTTCCATGAAGGCGGTGCGCTGCAGCCATTTGTCCGAGCGATTAGGCGGGCAGTAGCAGCCGAAACGGCCGCGCACGATATCAAATCCGAGCAGCTTGAGCCAGTCTTTCAGACGCGTGAACGCAATCATCTGGCTCTGTGCAGGGAGAAACGATTCCGTGCCCAGGCGCCGCATGCCCTGGCGCATGCCCCACAGGCTCAGCGGGTTGAAGCCGGTGATGATCAGGCGCCCCTCGGGCATCAGCACGCGCGCCACTTCGCGCAGCACTTCGTGCGGATCGTCAGTGAACTCCAGCACGTGGGGCAAGGCGACGAGGTCGATGCTCTGCGAAGCGAAGGGCAGTTCGTCATAGCGGCAGATCACGCGGGGCGTGGCTTGGCGTGGTGGCGTGCTGGTGTCGGGTTCTCCGTCGGCCGCATCGGCGGATTCAGCGGGGTCGCCATCCATCGGGTCGAGCGTTTCGGTGGGGGCCGTCGGGTCGATGTCGTCCACCACGCGGGCAATCAGCGGGATGCGGTTCTCGCGCAGCGCCCCAAAGCCAGGATGGCCTAGCTGCAGCGCGTGATAGCCGAACATGTCGGCCACCGTGCGATCGAACTGGGCGTGCTCCCACCGCAGGACATATTGCCCGGGCGGCGAAGCGAGCCAGTGGTGCCAATCTATAATGCGACGATCGTTAGAGGAGTCGGACATGGTCCAGGGTGGTGTGCCGCGCGGTGTAGCGCTTGAGGTCGAGGCGATCGCTGCGTTTACCGACAATTATATTTGGGCACTGCACGATGGCCGTGTGGCTGCTGTCGTCGACCCGGGCGACGCGCAACCGGTGCTGCGCTTCTTGAAGGAACGCGGGCTCGCGCTCGGTGCCATTGTAATCACACATCATCATGGCGATCACGTCGGCGGGGTGCGCGAACTGCTCGCGGCGTATCCGGAGAATCCCGAGGGTGCGCCGCTGCAGGTCATCGGCCCAGCGGACGAATCGATCCCGTGCCGCACGCAGGCCGTGCGCGAAGGCGACGTCGTGACGCTCACGCAGCCAGCCGCCACATTCCGGGTGATCGATGTGCCGGGTCATACCAGCGGTCACGTCGCCTATGTAGGGCACCTTCAGGGTAATGCCGCATCGGCGAGTCTGTTTTGTGGCGATACACTCTTCGCCACCGGCTGCGGCCGGCTTTTTGAGGGGACGCCCGCGCAGATGCGCGCGTCGCTGGCCAAGCTGGCGGCACTGGCGCCCGATACGCGTGTCTATTGCGCGCATGAATACACGGCATCGAATGTGCGTTTTGCGCGTGCAGTCGAACCTGGCAACGCCGACTTGGCAGCCTGGGAGGATGAGGTAGCGGCGTTGCGGGCCGAGGGCCGCTCGACTGTACCCACGACCGTTGGACACGAGCGGGCGACCAATCCCTTCATGCGGTCGGATGACGCCAATGTGACGCTGGCCGTGGCACGCCATGCAGGTATCGACGCGGATGACCCCGTTGCAGTATTCGCCGCGTTGCGCCAGTGGAAGAACGATTTCCGTTGAGAACGCTCGGCGCGCGGCGATAACGCGGCCAGATGTGATGCATTGGGCAAGCGGCACGCCGGGTGAACGCGGGTTGACGCGGTCGGATGCGTTTCTTACTATCTGGGGCAATTTTTAGCCCTAACCCCATAGAACTTGATGCGATCCGTGCGACTTCTTGCGGCAACTGTGCTCAGTCTGCTCCTTGCGGCCTGTGCAACGGCCCCCGGGCCGAACGCCGACACGGCCAGCACCAGCGCCTCCACCGCCACCGGCCAGGCCCCCGCGCCGGTCGTCAATGTCGATCAGCAGCCCGTGGCATCCCTGAAAGGGCCTGCCAAGGATCTCTGGGCGCGCATTCGCCAAGGTTTCTCCATGCCCGACCTGCAAAGCTCGGCTGTGGACGACCGCACTGACTGGTATGCGCAGCGCCCGGATGCCTTCCGCCGGATGGTGGATCGCTCGAACCGCTACCTGTACCACATCGTCGAAGAGCTGGAGCGGCGCAACATGCCCACCGAGCTGGCGCTCCTGCCGTTCGTGGAAAGTGCGTTCAACCCGCAGGCAGTATCGACTGCCAAGGCTGCCGGGATGTGGCAGTTCATCCCGAGCACTGGCCGAACCTACAACCTCAAGCAGAACGTCTTCCAGGACGAGCGCCGCGATGTGCTTGCCTCGACCGACGCCGCGCTCGACTATCTTTCCAAGCTGCACGACCAGTTTGGCGACTGGCAACTCGCGCTGGCCGCCTACAACTGGGGTGAAGGCGCGGTGGCGCGGGCGATTGCACGCAACCAGGCCGCGGGGCTGTCGACCGATTACGTCAACCTGAACATGCCCGCCGAGACGCGCATGTACGTGCCCAAGCTCCAGGCGGTGAAGAACATCATCGCCAACCCGGAGCGCTACGGCGTCACGCTGCCGGAAATTCCCAACCATCCGTACTTCGTCACCGTCACGACTTCACGCGATATTGATGTGACGCTGGCTGCCAAGCTGGCCAATCTGCCGATGGATGAGTTCAAGGCGCTGAACCCGTCGTTCAACCGGCCGGTGATCCTGGGCGCGTCGAACCCGCAGATCCTGCTGCCGTACGACAACGCGGAAACTTTCCAGTACAACCTGAACACCTATCGAGGCGGCCTCTCCAACTGGACGGCCGTGACGGTCGGCAACCGCGAGCGCGTCGAAGCATTGGCGGCCCGGCTGAAGGTTGACCCCGACACCATTCGCGAGATCAACCGCATTCCGAAGGGCATGCGGCTGAAGGCCGGCTCCACCGTGGTTGTGCCGCGTGCCGACGGCGCCCAGGAAAACGCTCCCGACATCAGCCCGGAGTTGGCCGAGAACGCCACCATGGCGGTCGAACCCGACATGCCGGATCTGAGAAAGGTGGTCGTGCGCGCAGGCAAGCGCGATACGGTTGCGGGTCTGTCGCGACGCTACGGCGTGTCGGTTGCCCAGATTCGTGCGTGGAACCAGCTCCCCGGCGACGCCATTCCCAAGGGGCACAGCGTTGTGCTGATGCTGCCGCAAGCGCGCGGTGGCGGTCGTGGCGGGCATGTGCGCGTGATGCGCGTATCGGCCACAACGTCGCGTGCCACAGCGGCAACCACGCGCGTGCCAACTGCGAAGGTGGCCGGCAAGCCGGTGGTCAAGGCGAAGCCGGTGGCAACTTCATCCAGTTCGGTCAAGCGCAAGAAGCGCTGAGACTGGCAACAGAAACGGCGTCCTGCGGGGCGCCGTTTTGTTTTGGGGCGGCGGTAAGACCCGCGTAAGTTGGCGATCGCAAAGTAGGTGCATCAAGCACAACCAAGATTGAGCCATCGCGTACGATGGCCAGGAGACAACATCATGCCCATGTCCGCCGCGTACCGCGCGCTGTATCAGCGCTCCATTGATGACCCCGCTGGCTTCTGGGGCGAACAGGCCCAGCGCATCGAATGGCAGGCGCCGTATTCTGCCGTCCTCGACGATTCGCGCTTACCATTCGCCAAGTGGTTCGTGGGCGGACGCACCAACCTGTGCCACAACGCCGTCGACCGGCATCTCGCCACGCGTGGCGAGCAAGCGGCGCTCGTGTATGTCTCCACTGAAACCGGTCTGGAGGCCACGTACACGTATCGCCAGCTCCATCGCGAGGTCAACCGCATGGCGGCGAGCCTGCAGGCCCTGGGCGTGAGGCGGGGCGACCGCGTGCTGATTTACCTGCCGATGATTCCTGAAGCCGCGTTTGCGATGCTGGCCTGTGCGCGCATCGGCGCGATCCATTCGGTGGTGTTCGGCGGTTTCGCGTCCAACAGTCTCGCCACGCGCATCGACGACGCTACGCCGCGCGTGATCGTCAGTGCCGATGCGGGCTCGCGAGCGGGCAAGGTGGTCGAGTACAAACCGTTGCTCGATGCCGCGATTGCGCTGGCGGCCCACAAGCCCGAGCGCGTGCTGCTCGTCAATCGCCAACTCGCGCCCATGCAGCGCAACCCGCGCGATGTCGACTACGCAACGCTCGCCGCCCAGCACGCGAACGCCGAGGTGCCGTGCGAATGGATGGAATCCAGCGAGCCCTCGTACATCCTCTACACCTCCGGCACCACCGGCAAACCAAAAGGCGTGCAGCGTGATACCGGCGGCTATGCGGTGGCGCTCGCGGCGTCGATGCCGCTCATTTTCGGTACGCAGCCCGGCGACACGATGTTCACCGCTTCGGACGTGGGCTGGGTGGTGGGACACAGCTACATCGTCTACGCGCCGCTGCTCGCGGGCCTGACGACGGTCATGTACGAAGGCACGCCAATCCGTCCCGACGGTGCGGTCTGGTGGCGCATCGTCGAGCAATATCGGGTGAACGTGATGTTCACCGCACCGACCGCCATTCGCGTACTCAAAAAGCAGGATCCGGCGCTGCTGCAGCGACATGATCTGTCGAGCCTGCGCCGCCTCTTCCTTGCCGGCGAGCCGCTGGACGAGCCCACCGCAAGCTGGATCGGCGAGGCACTGCACAAGCCCATCGTTGACAACTACTGGCAGACCGAGACCGGCTGGCCGATGCTGGCCATTCCGCAAGGGGTTGAGCCTTCCGAGCAAAAGCTTGGCTCGCCGGGCTTCCCGGTCTACGGGTACAAGCTCGACATCTTGGATGAGGCCACCGGGCAACCTTGTGCTCCTGGGGAGAAAGGCCTGCTCGCGGTGTCCGCGCCGCTGCCGCCGGGCTGCATGACGACCGTCTGGGGCGACGATGCCCGCTTTCTGAAGACCTACTGGTCTGCGTTCCCGGGGCGACACATCTATTCGAGCTTCGACTGGGGCGTGCGTGACGAGGAGGGCTACGTGACCATCCTCGGCCGCACCGACGACGTCATCAACGTGGCGGGCCACCGTCTGGGCACCCGCGAGATCGAAGAAAGCCTGTCGTCGCATCCCGCCATCGCCGAGGTGGCGGTGGTGGGCGTGGCCGATCAGCTCAAAGGGCAGGTGGCGATGGGGTTTGCCATCGTGCGTGACGCTTCGCGCATTGCCGAGCCGACGGGGCGCCTGGCCCTCGAAGGTGAGTTGATGCGCACAGTCGAGGTGCAGCTCGGGGCAGTGGCACGGCCCTCGCGCGTGTTCTTTGTCGGGGCGCTGCCCAAGACGCGCTCCGGAAAGCTGCTGCGCCGGGCGATGCAGGCCGTAGCGGAAGGGCGTGACCCGGGAGATCTGACGACCATTGAAGACCCCACGGCGCTGGCTCAGGTGCAGGCTGCCGTGCGAGGTGACTAGATGATGAGAAAGTGACGTTCTCGCCAGCTCGATCACGGACTCGTGGGCACGGCGGGACGTCACAAATCGGGCGGCACGCGCCGTTAAGTCCTTCCTTTCATTGAGTTTTTTGCGGTGTCCGGGTATACTTGTTGGGTTTGAGTTCAGAAACCCATCACCCTAGCGCCAACCGCTTCCTACCTCCCGCCTACCGCCCCGTCTGCCTCGTTTCTCGGTGATTTCTGGTGAGTTCTGTCCCAGCCCCGACTCTCGGCGCGCAAACGGCCCGGATTCCGCATAGCCGGAATTCCGCTTCGGCGCCAAGGTGATCAGGTCGGCACAGGGTGAATCCAGCAGGAGCTACCCGTGTTGCCGTCTTTCCCGCCCGCCATTCTCGCGCTTGCAGACGGCACGGTCTTTCGTGGCTATTCCATCGGTGCGGCCGGTCATACGATCGGCGAAGTGGTGTTCAACACCGCAATCACCGGCTATCAGGAAATCCTTACCGATCCGAGCTACTCGCGCCAGATCGTCACGCTCACGTATCCGCATATCGGTAACGTTGGCGTGAACCGTGAGGATGTCGAAGCTACGAAAGTCCATGCCGCCGGTCTCATCATCAAGGATCTCCCGATCCTGGCGTCGAACTTCCGCAAGGAGCACACGCTCTCGCATTACCTCAAGGGCGAGAAAGTTGTCGCCATTGCCGGGATCGATACGCGCAAGCTGACCCGAATCCTGCGCGAGAAGGGCGCCCAGAACGGTTGCATTCTCGCCGGCGAAGACAACGTGCAGAAGGCCATCGACCTCGCGCGCTCGTTCCCGGGCCTGTCGGGCATGGATCTGGCGAAAGTCGTGTCCGTGACCCAGCCGTACGAGTGGACTCAAACCGAATGGGCGCTGGGCCGCGGCTACGGCAAGCAGGAAGCCCCGAAGTACCACGTGGTCGCGTATGACTTCGGCATCAAGTTCAACATCCTGCGCATGCTCGCCGAGCGTGGCTGCCGCGTGACGGTGGTGCCGGCACAAACCAGCGCAGCCGACGTGCTGGCGCATAACCCGGATGGCGTCTTCCTTTCCAACGGCCCCGGCGATCCGGAGCCGTGCGACTACGCTATCGCCGCCACCAGGGAGTTCCTGGAGCGTCGCCTGCCGACGTTCGGCATCTGTCTGGGCCACCAGATCATGGGCCTGGCTGTCGGTGCCAAGACGCTCAAGATGAAGACCGGCCACCACGGCGCGAATCACCCGGTCAAGGATCTGCAGGACGGCCGCGTGGTCATCACCTCGCAGAACCACGGTTTTGCAGTGGACCCGGAATCGCTGCCGGCCAACGCGCGCGTGACGCACGTCTCGCTGTTCGACGGCACGCTGCAGGGCTTCGAGCTGACCGACCGTCCGGCGTTCTGCTTCCAGGGCCACCCGGAAGCGTCGCCCGGTCCGCACGACATCGCGTATCTGTTTGACCGCTTCACCGCGGTGATGGACGCAGCCAAACAGTAAAGCAACGAGAGCGCATCCGCCATGAACGCCTTCATGCTCGCCCACTTCGGCATCACCGAGTTCTGGACCTTTCTGCTCGGCACGATTTTCATCGTGCTGCTGCCGGGGCCGAATTCGATGTACGTGCTGTCGGTGGCGGCCCGCCGCGGTGTGCGCGCGGGCTACCAGGGCGCGTGCGGCGTGTTTCTGGGTGATGCCATCCTGATGGTGTTGTCGGCAGCGGGCGTGGCTTCGCTGTTGAAGGCGAGTCCGGCGCTGTTCTACGTCGTGAAGTACATCGGCGCGGCGTATCTGGCGTGGATCGGCCTGCAGATGCTGCGTGGCGCGGTTCGCAACTGGCGTGTGCGCAAGGCCGGCGAGTCCGTCGCACAAGACGCGGCTCCGGCCGATGAATCGCACCCGTTCAAGAAGGCGCTGATCATCAGTCTGCTGAACCCGAAGGCGATCCTGTTCTTCATCTCGTTTTTCATCCAGTTCGTCGATCCGCACTACGCGTTGCCGGTCGTGTCGTTCGTCGTGCTTGGGCTGGTCTGCCAGATCTGCAGCTTCCTGTACCTGACCACCATCATCTTCGTGGGCGCGCGGCTGGCCGCGGCGTTCCGCGCGCGACGACGTTTGTCTGCCGGTATGAGCAGCGGCGTCGGCGCCATGTTTATCGGCTTTTCCGCCAAGCTGGCGACGGCCACACTGAATTAATCGAATCGAGCGGGTTATGCCAAAACGTACAGATATCAAAACCATCCTGATCATCGGCGCGGGTCCGATCATCATCGGCCAGGCGTGTGAATTCGATTACTCCGGCGCGCAGGCTTGCAAGGCGCTCCGTGAAGAAGGCTTCAAGGTGGTCCTGGTCAACAGCAACCCGGCCACGATCATGACCGACCCCAACACGGCCGATGTGACCTACATCGAGCCGATCACGTGGGAAGTCGTCGAGCGCATCATCGCCAAGGAACGCCCCGACGCGATCCTGCCGACGATGGGCGGCCAGACCGCGCTGAACTGCGCGCTGGACCTGCATCGCCACGGCGTGCTGAAGAAGTACAACGTCGAGCTGATCGGCGCATCGCCCGAGGCCATCGACAAGGCGGAAGACCGCCAGAAGTTCAAGGACGCGATGACCAAGATCGGTCTGGGTTCGGCCAAGTCGGGCATCGCGCATTCGATGGACGAAGCCGTGGCTGTGCAGTCGCAGATCGCCAAGGAAACCGGCACGAGCGGCTACCCGATCGTGATCCGTCCGTCGTTCACGCTGGGCGGCACGGGCGGCGGCATCGCCTACAACCGCGAAGAATTCGAAGAGATCTGCAAGCGCGGTCTCGACCTCTCGCCGACCAACGAGCTGCTGATCGAAGAATCGCTGCTCGGTTGGAAGGAGTACGAGATGGAAGTCGTGCGCGACAAGGCCGACAACTGCATCATCGTCTGCTCGATCGAGAACCTGGACCCGATGGGCATCCATACCGGTGACTCCATCACCGTGGCGCCGGCACAGACGCTGACCGACAAGGAATACCAGATCCTGCGTAACGCCTCGCTGGCTGTGTTGCGCGAGATCGGCGTGGATACCGGCGGCTCGAACGTGCAGTTCTCGATCAATCCGCAGGATGGCCGGATGATCGTGATCGAGATGAACCCGCGTGTGTCGCGTTCGTCGGCGCTGGCGTCGAAGGCCACCGGTTTCCCGATCGCCAAGGTCGCGGCCAAGCTGGCCGTGGGCTACACGCTGGACGAGCTGAAGAACGAGATCACCGGCGGCGCGACGCCGGCGTCGTTCGAGCCGTCGATCGACTACGTGGTCACCAAGGTGCCGCGTTTCGCGTTCGAGAAATTCCCGCAGGCCGACAGCCACCTGACCACGCAGATGAAGTCGGTCGGTGAGGTGATGGCCATGGGCCGGACGTTCCAGGAGTCGTTCCAGAAGGCGCTGCGTGGCCTGGAAGTCGGCGTGGACGGCCTGGACGAAAAGTCCACCGACCGCGACGAGATCATCGAAGAGATCGGCGAAGCCGGTCCGGATCGCATCTGGTATCTGGGCGACGCATTCCGCCTGGGCCTGTCGATCGACGAGGTTTATGCCGAGACGTCCGTTGATCCGTGGTTCCTGGCGCAGATCGAAGACATCGTCAAGACGGAAGCACTGGTGAAGTCCCGCACGCTGGAAAGCCTGTCGGCTGCCGAGCTGCGTCTGCTCAAGCAGAAGGGTTTCTCCGACCGCCGCCTTGCCAAGCTCACCAAGACGACAGCCAAGGCCGTGCGCGAGAAGCGTATCGCCGAGAAGGTACGTCCGGTCTACAAACGTGTCGACACGTGCGCCGCTGAATTCGCGACAAACACGGCATACCTGTACTCCACGTACGAAGCCGAGCACGGCGAGTGCGAAGCCGAGCCGACCAGCAACAAGAAGATCATGGTCCTGGGCGGCGGCCCGAACCGGATCGGCCAAGGTATCGAGTTCGACTACTGCTGCGTGCACGCCGCGCTGGCGCTGCGCGAAGACGGGTACGAGACCATCATGGTCAACTGCAACCCGGAAACCGTTTCGACCGACTACGACACGTCCGACCGCCTGTACTTCGAGCCGGTGACGCTGGAAGACGTGCTCGAAATCGTTGACAAGGAAAAGCCGGTCGGCGTGATCGTGCAATACGGCGGCCAGACGCCGCTGAAGCTCGCGCTGGATCTGGAAGCCAACGGCGTGCCCATCATCGGCACGTCGCCGGACATGATCGACGCGGCCGAAGACCGTGAGCGCTTCCAGAAGCTGCTGCACGCGCTGGGACTGCGCCAGCCGCCCAACCGCACCGCGCGTGCCGAAGACGAAGCCCTCAAGCTGGCCGAAGAAATCGGCTACCCGCTGGTGGTGCGTCCGTCGTACGTGCTGGGTGGCCGCGCGATGGAAATCGTGCACGAGCCGCGCGACCTCGAGCGCTACATGCGCGAAGCCGTGAAGGTGTCGAACGACAGCCCCGTGCTGCTCGACCGATTCCTGAACGATGCCATTGAATGCGACGTGGATTGCCTTTCCGACGGCAAGCGCGTGTTCATCGGCGGCGTGATGGAGCACATCGAACAGGCCGGCGTGCACTCGGGCGACTCGGCTTGTTCGCTGCCGCCGTACTCGCTGTCGCAGGCGACCGTCGACGAGCTCAAGCGCCAGACCGCCGCGATGGCCAAGGCGCTGAACGTGGTCGGCCTGATGAACGTGCAGTTTGCGATCCAGCAGAAGGGCGGCGAAGACATCGTCTACGTGCTGGAAGTGAACCCGCGTGCTTCGCGTACGGTGCCGTACGTTTCGAAGGCGACCGGTATTCCGCTGGCGAAGGTTGCGGCTCGCTGCATGGCTGGCCAGTCGCTGGATTCGCAAGGCGTCGAGACGGAAGTCGTGCCGGCGTACTACAGCGTCAAGGAGGCTGTGTTCCCGTTCAACAAGTTCCCGGGGGTCGACCCGGTGCTCGGACCGGAAATGCGCTCCACCGGCGAAGTGATGGGCGTTGGCAAGACCTTTGGCGAGGCGCTCTTCAAGAGCCAGCTGGCTGCCGGTTCGCGCCTGCCCGAGAAGGGTACCGTGCTGATGACGGTCAAGGACAGCGACAAGCCGCAAGCCGTGGAAGTGGCCCGTGCGCTGCATACGCTGGGCTACCCGATCGTGGCAACGCGCGGTACGGCCTCGGCCATTGAAGCTGCGGGCATTCCGGTGCGCGTGGTGAACAAGGTGAAGGACGGCCGTCCGCACATTGTCGACATGATCAAGAACAGCGAGATCGCGCTCGTCTTCACGACCGTCGACGAGACGCGTGCCGCAATCGCTGACTCGCGCTCGATCCGCCAGGCTGCATTGGCGCAGCGTGTCACGTACTACACGACCATCGCCGGTGCGCGTGCCGCGGTGGAAGGTCTGAAGCACATGCAGCACCTCGATGTGTATGACCTGCAGGGCCTGCACGCGACCCTGTAAGTAAGCCCATCGTCAGGGCCCGCGACGCGGCATAGCGTCGCGGCGACCGCCCGGAGAGGGGGCAGTTGCCGCCTCCGGACGGTTCGCCTAAACTAGAGCGTCCGTGTCAAAACAACGACAGCCGCCGTCAGGCGGGTGTGCGCTACGCGCCCTCCCGCTTCGCAGCGGCTGATTTTTTTGTGATTCTGAAAGACTTACGATGAGCACCATTCCGATTACCAAGCGCGGTGCCGAGATGCTGAAAGACGAACTCCAACGTCTGAAGACCAAGGAGCGTCCGGCCGTCGTCAACGCTATCGCCGAGGCGCGTGCCCAGGGCGATCTGTCCGAAAACGCCGACTATGATGCCGCCAAGGAGCGCCAGGGCTTCATCGAAGGCCGCATCCAGGAAATCGAAAGCAAGTTGTCGGCTGCACAGATCATCGATCCGGCTTCGCTCGATGCTGAAGGCCGTGTGGTCTTTGGCGCCACCATCGACCTGGAAGACCTGGATTCGGGCAAGCCTGTTACGTACCAGATCGTCGGCGATGACGAAGCCGATATCGAGATCGGCAAGATCTCGATCAGCTCGCCGATCGCCCGTGCGTTGATCGGCAAGTTGGAAGGCGACGTCGCCACCGTGGTCGCCCCGGGCGGCGAGCGCGAGTACGAAGTCCTGGCCGTCAAGTACCTCTAACCCGATCCGAGACAGCCGCCATGCCGCAGCGCTTCTTCCAGTTGCTTGCCACGGTATGGTGCGGTTCGCTCTGGACCATCGGTTACATCGTCGCGCCGACGCTGTTCGCGATGCTGGGAGATCGCCAGTTGGCCGGCTCCATTGCCGGTCGGTTGTTTCATGCGGAAGCGTGGATCGGCCTGGCGGCCGGGTGCTTGCTGTTGCTGGCTGCCACGGCGCTAGTGCGCCGCGGTGAGGCCGGTTACCGGCGGCTGCGCTGGCTCGTGCTGGCGATGCTGCTGTGCGTGCTGGTGGGCTATTTCGGCCTCCAGCCATTCATGGCTTCACTGCGCGAACAGGCCGATGCACTCGGCATGGCGGTGGGAGATTCGCCTTACCGCGCACAGTTCGGCATGCTGCACGGTGTATCGAGCGTGTTCTATCTGCTGCAGAGTCTGTTGGGGTTGGCGCTGATCTGGAAGGCAGCCGATGTTCGACAAGCCGCCTGAAGGCCAAAAAAAGACCGGCTGAAAAGCCGGTCGTTTTGTGTGCAGCCCCGAATTGGATCAGGACAGCGCCTTCTTTTTCTGGCTGGTTTGACGCGGCTTGGCGCGCTTGACGTTGCCGCCGGCCGTGACACGTTCGTTGCCGAGCACGCTCAGGCGGACGGGCTTCGGGCGGCGTGCGCTGTTCGGGTTCGGCTTGCGCACGGTGACCGAGCGCGGACCGGCGCCCACGGTCGTCTTGCGCGGCGGCTTGAGATCGCGCGGCTGGTTTTCCTTCAGGTACGCCGGGCCTTCGCGCCAGATCACCAGCAGCTTGCCGATGTGCTGTACGGGGGCGGCTTGCAGGCGGGCGCAGATGGTGTCGTAGAGTTCGATGCGTGCTTCGCGGTCATCGCCGAAGACGCGAATCTTGATCAGCCCGTGTGCCGCCAGCGAGCGGTCGATTTCGGCCAGAACGGCCTTGGTCAGACCCTCCGCACCGATGATGACGACCGGGTTCAACGCGTGCGCTTCGGAGCGCAGTTCCGATCGTTGGGCAGGGGTGAGGATAAGGGCGGGCATAAATAAGCGCGGGATCGCGCAAAGAGACAAACGGCGCGTATTATCCGCCAAAACCAGTCCTGGCCGCCATGTTTGGCGCTACATTCGGGCGAAATTGCAACCAATTCGATGGCAAAGAACAAGTTTAACCAGTCGTGGCTGCACGACCATATCAACGATCCGTACGTCAAGCTGGCGCAGCGCGAAGGCTATCGCGCACGTGCCGCCTACAAGCTCAAAGAGATCGACGAGCAGGACAAGTTGATCAAGCCGGGCCAGGTCATCGTTGACCTGGGTGCCGCGCCGGGCAGTTGGAGCCAGTACGTGCGCAACAAGCTGGCGGCCTCGCCGCGTGCCAAGGATGGACGTATCGACGGCGCGATCGTCGCCATCGACATCCTGCCGATGGAAGCCATCGCCGACGTTACCTTCATCCAGGGTGACTTCCGCGAGGACGAGGTATTCCGGCAACTGGAAGAAATCGTGCTGGAAGTCAGCGGTGGCGGCAAAGTGGACCTTGTTTTGTCCGATATGGCCCCCAATCTCTCAGGTGTGGCGTCGGCAGACGCCGCGCGCATGGAGCACATCGCCGAGCTGGCAGTGGAATTTGCCATGGCGCACCTGAAACCTGAAGGCGCGCTGCTGATCAAATGTTTCCACGGCAGCGGCTATAGTCAGATCGTCGAGATGTTCAAGCGTCATTTCAAGATCGTGGCGCCGCGCAAGCCGAAAGCCTCCCGTGGCAAATCGTCCGAGACATTCTTGTTGGGCCGCCAGCTCAAGCATCCGGGCTGACGGACGATACTCAAGAAGGGGCCCCTCGGCTGGCACGGTGGTTCGTTGGTCTTGCGGGCAATCAACCCGCGGCGGTGTCCGTGCATTACAATGCCAAGCATCCCGTCAAGGCATTTCTAAAGGAGTCTCGCCTTGAATAACAACTGGTTTCAGAAGGCGGCCATCTGGCTGGTGATTGCCTTGGTGCTGTTCACCGTCTTCAAGCAGTTCGACAAGCCGCGCACCCAAGAGGGTGTGACGTACTCGCAATTCATGGACGATGCGAAGGCCGGCAAGGTCAAGCGCGTCGAGGTCCAAGGCCGTACGCTGTTGGTCACGCCCAACGAGGGCAACAAGTATTCGATCATCTCGCCGGGCGACATCTGGATGGTCGGCGACCTGATGAAGTACGGCGTGCAGGTGACCGGTAAGGCGGAAGAAGAGCAAGGTGTGCTCCTTACCGCCCTTTACTACCTCGGTCCGACGCTGCTGATCATCGTGTTCTGGTTCTACATGATGCGGCAGATGCAGGGTGGTGGGAAAGGCGGTGCCTTCTCGTTCGGCAAGTCGCGGGCGCGGTTGATTGATGAGAACAACAACAGCGTCACGTTTGCTGACGTGGCAGGCTGTGACGAATCGAAAGAAGAAGTCGTCGAACTGGTCGACTTCTTGAAAGATCCGCAGAAATTCCAGAAGCTCGGCGGGCGCATCCCGCGCGGCGTGCTGCTTGTTGGCCCTCCGGGTACTGGCAAGACGCTGCTCGCACGCGCTATTGCTGGTGAAGCCAAGGTGCCGTTCTTTAGCATTTCCGGTTCGGACTTCGTTGAAATGTTCGTCGGCGTGGGCGCGGCCCGCGTGCGCGACATGTTCGAAAACGCCAAGAAGCAGGCGCCCTGCATCGTGTTCATCGATGAAATTGATGCGGTTGGCCGCCATCGTGGCGCCGGCATGGGCGGCGGCAACGACGAGCGCGAGCAGACCCTGAACCAGATGCTGGTCGAGATGGATGGCTTCGAGGCAAACTCGGGCGTCATCGTGATCGCGGCAACCAACCGTGCAGACGTGCTCGACAAAGCGCTGCTGCGTCCGGGCCGGTTCGACCGTCAGGTCTACGTGGGTCTGCCGGATATCCGTGGTCGCGAGCAGATTCTCAAGGTGCACATGCGCAAGGTGCCGATCGGCAACGACGTCGATGCATCGGTGCTGGCGCGTGGCACGCCGGGCTTCTCGGGCGCCGATCTGGCCAACCTGGTCAACGAAGCTGCGCTGTTTGCTGCGCGCCGTAACAAGCGCGTAGTGGACATGCAGGACTTCGAAGACGCGAAGGACAAGATCTACATGGGTCCGGAACGCAAGTCGGCCGTGATTCGGGAAGAGGAGCGCCGCGCCACGGCGTACCACGAGTCGGGCCATGCCGTGGTCGCTAAGCTGCTGCCGAAGGCTGATCCGGTGCACAAGGTCACGATCATGCCGCGCGGCTGGGCTGGCGGCCTGACCTGGCAGCTGCCGGAGCACGACAAGCACTACGCCTACAAGGATACGATGCTTGAAGAGGTCGCGATTCTGTTCGGTGGCCGTGCTGCAGAAGAGGTGTTCCTGGGTGCGATGAGTACCGGCGCCTCCAACGACTTCGAGCGCGCCACCAAGATGGCCCGCGATATGGTGACGCGCTATGGCATGAGCGACGCGCTCGGCACCATGGTCTACGTCGATACGGAACAGGATGGCTTCTTCGGCCGCATGGCATCGAAGACGGTGTCCGAGGCGACGCAGCAGAAGGTGGATTCGGAAATCCGCCGCATCGTGGACGAGCAGTACGCCCTGGCCAAGGGGCTGCTGGAAGCGAATCGCGAGAAGGTGGAAGCCATGACTGCGGCGCTGCTCGAGTGGGAAACCATCGACGCCGATCAGGTCAATGACATCATGGACGGCAAGCCACCGCGCCCGCCGCGCTACGGCTCGACCGGCGGTGGCAGCACACCGCCGGGTGGCGGCACGCCGGCTGGGGTGAACCCGGGCAACGTGCCTGCCACGGCGTGATGTGTTGATGGTCCGTTAGTTTGTCGCCCGGGCGGCGACGCAAAAGAGCCGGTGCAAGCGCACCGGCTCTTTTTTTTGTTGGCGCATTCTGGCATGCCTGGCGTAGCATTCCGGTCCTGCACAGCATTTCCATCGATCTATCTTGTCCGCTTCCATTCCCACCACAACGCACTTCCAGTGCGGACGCTTCCGTTACCCACGCGATCGCCGTCCGCTCGTCATGGGCATTCTCAACGTCACGCCCGATTCGTTCTCCGATGGCGGGCGGCACGCCACGCGTGATGCAGCGTTGCGCCACGCCGAGCAGCTGATCGCCGAAGGCGTCGACATGATCGACATCGGTGGAGAGTCGAGCCGGCCGGGCGCCGAGCCGTTGAGCCTGCAAGCCGAGTTGGACCGGGTGATGCCCATCGTCGAGGCGCTACGCGAATGCGGCAAGCCGCTGTCGATCGATACCTACAAGCCCGAGGTGATGCGGGCCACGCTGGATGCGGGCGCCGATTTGATCAACGATATCTGGGGTTTTCGCCGGCCTGGCGCGATCGAGGCGGTGGCCAAGGGCAACGCGGGCCTTTGTGTCATGCATATGCAGCGCGATCCCGAAACGATGCAGGAAGCGCCCAGCTATGTAGACCTGATGGGCGAGGTGGAGGCCTTCCTGTGCACGCAGACGGAGGCGCTGATGGCTGCCGGCGTGGCGGCCGAGCGTGTCTCCCTTGATCCGGGGTTTGGTTTTGGCAAGACGCCGGATCACAACCTCACCATGCTCAATCGCTTGGCGGAGTTTCAGCGCATCGGTTTGCCGCTGCTCGCCGGTTTGTCGCGCAAATCGACGCTGGGCGCGGTGTTGGGCGGCAAACCGCCAGCCGAACGTGTGACCGTCAGTGTGGCGGCAGCGCTACTGGCGGCGGAGCGGGGCGCGTTCATCGTGCGTGTGCACGACGTGCAGCCGACCGTGGAGGCAATTCAACTCTGGTGGGCCATGCGTCATGAACGCGTAAATCCGCCAATGGCCTGATAGCCGCCCAAGCCTCACGCGGCTGGGGGTCAAGCGAACAGAGGATTGCCCGGCGATGGCCAGCGCCTTACAAACAAAGAAAGAAACATTTCTCCAGGAGAGACTCCCAATGTCCAGGAAGTATTTCGGCACCGACGGCATCCGTGGGCGTGTCGGTGAAAGCCCGATCACGCCGGATTTTGTGTTGCGCCTTGGTTATGCAGCCGGCCGTGTGTTGGCCCATGGTGGGGAAGCGCATGGTCACGGCCGTCCCACCGTGCTGATCGGCAAGGACACGCGCCTGTCGGGCTACATGCTGGAAGCCGCGTTGGAAGCAGGCTTCACAGCAGCCGGCGTGGACGTGCTGATGAGCGGGCCGCTGCCAACGCCTGGCGTGGCGTATCTCACGCGTGCGCTGCGGTTGTCGGCGGGTGTGGTGATTTCCGCTTCACATAACCCGTATTACGACAACGGTATCAAGTTCTTCTCGGCCACCGGCGACAAGCTGCCGGATGAAACCGAGCTGCAGATCGAAGCCGAACTGGAAAAGCCGATGGCGTACGCGGCCTCTGATGCGCTGGGCCGTGCCCGTCGTATCGAGGATGCCGCTGGACGCTACATCGAATTCTGCAAGAGCACATTCCCGAGCGACCTGAACCTGTTCGGTATGAAGGTCGTGCTGGACAGCGCGCATGGCGCGGCCTATCACATTGCACCGCACGTCTTCCACGAACTGGGTGCGGACGTGGTATCGATCGGCAACCAGCCGAATGGCCGCAACATCAACGACGGCTATGGCGCGACGGCGCCGGGTAAGTTGGTTGAGGCTACACGCGAGCATGGGGCTGACATTGGCCTGGCCTTCGATGGCGATGCCGACCGCCTGCAGGTGGTGGACCGCAATGGGCGCCTCTACAACGGCGACGAGCTGCTCTACGTGATGGTGCAGGCGCGCCGTGCGGCGGGCCAGACGGTGCCGGGCGCGGTCGGTACGCTCATGACCAATCTTGCCGTGGAACTCGCACTCAAGGCGCAGGGGGTCGAGTTCGTGCGCGCCAAGGTGGGCGATCGCTATGTGCTGGAAGAACTGAAGAAGAATGGTTGGCTGCTCGGCGGCGAAGGTTCGGGCCACTTGCTCTGCCTGGACAAGCACAGCACGGGCGACGGCATCATTTCGGCGCTGCAGGTGCTTGCAGCATTGCGTCGCAGCGGCCAGACGCTGGACGAGATGCTCGACGGCGTGCGCCTGTTCCCGCAAAAGCTTATCAACGTGCGGGTCGAAAAGGGTTTCGACTGGAAATCGCACGCGGGCTTGCAGGCGGCTCTCAAGACGAGCGAGGCCGAGTTGGATGGCAAGGGGCGTGTGCTGATTCGTCCGTCGGGTACGGAGCCGGTCGTGCGCGTCATGGTGGAAGCGCAGGACGCTGAGCTGGCCAACCAACATGCGGAGCGTCTTGCCGCGACGTTGCAGTAAGTTGTTGCCAGATCAAGCAAACATGTCGAAAAGCGGCCTCCGGGCCGCTTTTTTTATGCGTGGGGGTCGACTTTCCTGCCGTGCAGGCCGGCTATGAGAAGTTTTCGTGTTGTCACAGAACTGTCATTTGAGCGGCCTAAAGTTCGGATGTCAAAAATCTGTCATCGCTCAACCGCTCCTCTGGAGAACTCATGAAACTGGTCAAAACCGCAATCGCTGGCGTGGCTGCGCTGGCTTTCGCTGGTGCCGCATTCGCTGTTGACATCACTGGCGCAGGCGCAACGTTCCCGGCACCCGTCTACAACAAGTGGGCGGCCGACTACAACAAGGCGACCCAAACCAAGGTGAACTACCAAGGTATCGGTTCGTCGGGCGGCATCAAGCAGATCACCGCCAAGACCGTCGACTTCGGCGCATCGGATATGCCGCTGAAGGACGAAGAGTTGAACAAGGATGGCCTGATCCAGTTCCCGACTGTGATCGGCGGCGTGGTGCCCGTGATCAACCTGCCGGGCGTGAAGCCGGGCGAGCTGACGCTGAACGGCCAATTGCTTGGTGACATCTACCTGGGCAAGATCAAGAAGTGGAACGATCCGGCCATCGCCAAGCTGAACCCGAAGGCCAAGCTGCCGGACCAGGACATCCTGGTGGTGCGCCGTGCTGACGGTTCGGGCACTTCGTTCATCTTCACGAACTACCTGTCGAAGGTCAATGCCGAGTGGAAGAGCAAGGTCGGCGAAGGCACGACCGTGAACTGGCCGACGGGTACGGGTGGCAAGGGCAACGAAGGCGTGGCCGCTTTCGTGCAGCGTCTGGGTGGCGCAGTGGGCTACGTTGAGTACGCCTACGCCAAGCAGAACAAGATGACGTACGTGAACCTGCAGAACAAGGCGGGCGCCGTGGTGAAACCGACCGCAGAAGCCTTCAAGGCCGCAGCCGCCGGCGCCGAGTGGAGCAAGTCGTACTACCAGATCCTGACGGACGAACCGGGTAAGGACGCATGGCCGATCGCTGGTGCCACGTTCATCCTGCTGCACAAGACGCAAGCCAAGCCGGAGCAGGGCGCTGAAGTCATGAAGTTCTTCGACTGGGCCTACAAGGGTGGTGACGACGCCGCCAAGAGCCTGGACTACGTGCCGCTGCCGGACGCTGTGAAGAACCAGATCCGCGCAACGTGGAAGTCGAGCGTGAAGGATGCATCGGGCAAGGTTGTCTACAACTAGTGACCGCTGCCTGCTGCATAACGGCTCGTAACTAGATGCAGCACTAGGTGCGGGAGGTCGGTACGAATCGGCCGCCCGCATCATTTCAAAAGCTTCTTTCACGGCTGACCGGTTTCCCTCATGGCCACGCTCTCTGATTCCTCCGGCGCTTCCCGTATGCGAGCACCCAGCCGCCTCGGCGACCTGGTGTTTGGCGGTATGACCCGCCTTGCCGCAATCGTTACGCTGCTGCTGCTGGGCGGTATCATCATCTCGCTCATCATCAGCTCCTGGCCCACGATTCAGAAATTCGGCCTGTCGTTCCTGTGGAATTCGGAGTGGGATCCGCCCTCCGACATCTATGGCGCGCTGGTGCCCATCTACGGCACCCTGGTCACATCGCTGATCGCGCTCATCATTGCCGTGCCTGTGAGCTTCGGCATTGCCCTGTTCTTGACCGAGCTGTCGCCGGCCTGGCTGCGCCGACCGCTGGGTACCGCCATTGAGCTGCTCGCCGCAGTGCCATCCATCGTGTACGGCATGTGGGGGCTGCTCGTGTTTGCGCCGATTTTTGGCGAATACTTTCAAAAGCCGCTGGCCGCGACCGTCGGCAAGATCCCTGTCGTCGGGGCGCTGTTTCAGGGCGCGCCGATCGGCATCGGCCTCCTGTGTGCCGGGGTGATCCTGGCGATCATGATCATCCCGTACATCTCGGCGGTGATGCGCGACGTGTTCGAGGTCACGCCGACGCTGCTCAAGGAATCCGCCTACGGGGTGGGCTGCACGACGTGGGAAGTCATGTGGAACGTGGTGCTGCCGTACACCAAGGCGGGCGTGATCGGTGGTGTGATGCTGGGCCTGGGCCGCGCCCTCGGCGAGACCATGGCCGTGACGTTCGTGATCGGCAACACCAACCTGCTGTCCGATGTCTCGTTGTTCTCGCCGGGTAACAGCATTACCTCGGCGCTGGCCAATGAATTTGCGGAAGCGGGCCAGGGCCTGCATACCGCGGCGCTCATGGAGCTGGGCTTGATCCTGTTTGTCATCACGTTCATCGTGCTGGCGGCCTCCAAGCTGCTCCTTCTGCGCCTGCAGAAGAGCGAGGGTCAGAAGTGAACCAACACGATCTGCCTGACGCTATGAGACCCAATACCATGCGTATGCCTTCCATCCCTGCCGTCCGCGCCGACTCTGAAAAGATCAAGGCCCGCCTGCAGGCGCGCCGCCGCAACGTCAACGGGATTGCGCTGGCACTGTCGCTTGCCGCCATGGCATTCGGCCTGGTGTGGCTGGCTTGGATTCTGTGGACCACGCTCTCGCTGGGTGTGGGCGGCCTGTCGATGTCGCTCTTCACGGAGATGACGCCGGCGCCCGACACGCCGGGAGGCGGCCTCGCCAACGCCATCGCAGGTTCGTTGTTGCTGGTGGGCATGGCCACCCTGATCGGCACGCCGCTGGGCATCCTGGCCGGCATCTATCTGGCCGAGTACGGCAAGACGTCGATGCTGGCGAGCGCCACGCGTTTCATCAACGACATTCTGCTGTCGGCGCCGTCCATCGTGATCGGCCTGTTCGTGTACGCCGTCGTGGTGGCGCGCGTGCAGCACTTCTCGGGCATTGCCGGTGTGATCGCGCTGGCGCTGCTGCAGATTCCGATCGTGGTTCGCACGACCGAGAACATGCTCAACCTGGTGCCCAACGCGATGCGTGAAGCCGCCATGGCGCTCGGCACGCCCAAGTGGAAGATGATCCTGTCGATTACGCTCAAGGCGTCGTACGCCGGCGTGATTACCGGTGTGCTGCTGGCTGTGGCCCGCATTGCCGGCGAAACCGCGCCGCTGCTCTTCACCGCGCTGAACAACCAGTTCTGGAGCCTGGATCTGAATCAGCCGGTGGCCACGCTGCCGACCGTCATCTTCAAGTTTGCGATGAGCCCGTTCCCCGAATGGCAGCAATTGGCCTGGGCCGGGGTGTTCCTGATTACGCTGGGTGTGCTGGGGCTGAACGTCCTCGCGCGTGCCTTGTTCACCAAGAAATGACCATGACCGCTACGTCCCTCGAAGTGCGCACGCAAAGCCCGAAGATCGATGTTCGCGACCTGAACTTCTACTACGGCAAGTTCCACGCCCTGAAGAACATCTCGCTGCAGATTCCGGAGAAGCAGGTGACGGCCTTCATCGGCCCGTCGGGCTGCGGCAAGTCGACACTACTGCGTACGTTCAACAAGATGTACGCGCTGTATCCGGAGCAGCGTGCCGAAGGCCAGATCAACATGGACGGCGAGAACCTGCTGACCTCGCGCATGGATATCGCCCTGCTGCGCGCCAAGGTCGGCATGGTGTTCCAGAAGCCGACGCCGTTTCCGATGTCGATCTACGACAACATTGCTTTCGGCGTGAAGCTGTTCGAGCGTCTGTCGCGCTCCGAGATGGACGACCGCGTCGAATGGGCGCTGACCAAGGCCGCACTGTGGAACGAAGTGAAGGACAAGCTAAACCAGTCGGGCTACGGACTGTCGGGCGGTCAGCAGCAGCGTCTGTGCATCGCGCGCGGTATTGCCATCCGCCCCGAAGTGCTGTTGCTGGACGAGCCGTGCTCGGCGCTGGACCCGATCTCCACGGGCAAGATCGAAGAGCTGATCGCCGAGCTGAAGGACGACTACACCGTCGTCATCGTCACGCATAACATGCAACAGGCGGCGCGTTGCTCCGACTACACGGCGTACATGTACCTGGGCGAGCTGATCGAGTTCGGTGATACCGAAAAGATCTTCATCAAGCCGCAACGCAAAGAAACGGAAGACTACATTACCGGCCGCTTCGGCTGACCTGCAACAACGCTGAAGCTGAAGCGACAAGGAGAAACCGATGTCTGAAAAACATCTGTCATCGCAGTTTGACACCGACCTGACCTCGATCAGCACCAAGGTGCTGCAGATGGGCGGTCTGGTGGAAGCGCAGATTGCCCGCGCGATGCGCGCGCTGGCCAACTTCGACACCGCGATGTGTGATCAGGTGCTCGCGGTGGAGCAGGAGATCAATGCGCTCGAGATCGAGATCGACGGCGACTGCAACAACATCATTGCGCGCCGCCAGCCGACCGCCCGCGACTTGCGTCTGGTCATGGCTATCTCGAAGACCATCACCAATCTGGAGCGCGCCGGCGACGAGGCCGCGAAGATTGCGAAGCGCACCAAACGCCTCATGCAGGACCCGTCCGCACACGCGCTGAACTACGCTGGCGTCGAACGCTCGGGCGAGATGGCCGCAACCATCCTGCGCCACGCGCTCGACGCCTTCGCGCGCCTGGACATCACTGCCGCCGTATCGATCCTGCAGGAAGACAAGGCCATCGATGAGGAATTCCGCGGCTTCATGCGCGAACTCATCACGTACATGATGGAGAACCCGCGCACGATTTCGGTGGCGCTGGATCTGCTGTTCATTGCCAAGGCCATCGAACGTATCGGCGATCATGCCAAGAACATCGCCGAGTTTATTATCTACATCGTCAAGGGAACCGACGTCCGGCATGCCGGGCGCGAGGCGCTGGAGCGCGAGATCCTGGGCGAAGGCGAATAAGAAGGCAGGACTGGAGACGTGAGCATGCCGAGCAGTATTCTCGTCGTAGAAGACGAACCGGCGATCGCCGAGCTGATCGCCGTGAACCTGCAGCACGCAGGGCACTACCCGATCCGCGCGTATAACGCCGAGCAGGCGCTGTCGCTGATGAGCGACGTGTTGCCCGACCTCGTCCTGCTCGATTGGATGCTGCCGGGCAAATCGGGCGTGATGTTCGCCAAGGAGCTGCGTGCCAACGAGCGCACGCGGCAGATCCCGATCATCATGCTGACGGCCCGCAGCGAAGAGCAGGACAAGATCATGGGTCTGGACAGCGGCGCGGACGATTACGTCACCAAGCCGTTCTCGCCCAAGGAACTGCTCGCACGCATCAAAGCGGTGCTGCGCCGCCGCGCGCCGCAGCTGACCGACGACGTGGTGGCGATCAACGGCTTGAAGCTGGACCCGGCCACGCACCGCGTGACGGCCACGAACGTCGAGGCGGAAAACCCGATCAAGCTGGACCTCGGACCGACGGAGTTCCGCCTGCTGCATTTCCTGATGACGCATCCGGAGCGCGTGCACAGCCGCTCGCAGTTGCTCGACCAGGTGTGGGGCGACCACGTCTTCGTGGAAGAGCGCACGGTGGACGTGCACATCAAGCGCCTTCGCGCAGCGCTCGCTCCGGGCGGCTACAGCAACATGATCGAAACCGTGCGCGGCAGCGGCTATCGCCTCGCTCGCAATCCGGGGCAGTAACGCAATAACGCATCCGTCAGGCGAACGCGCGAGCCGGTTCTTTTTCCATCGCGCGTTCACACGCCCGTCGCGGTCCAGCGCATAAAATGCCTTCATGAACGTCTTCTGGACCCGCTTTGCCGTCTTTGCCGCCCTCATGGGCATCGTCACGGCATGCCTGTATATCTTCGTCGACCACGTCGTTGCGCTGGCGGTGCTCAGCGCCATGCTGTTGGCGATGCTCCTCTATTACACCTACCAGATCCAGCGCTTGTGGCGCGTGCTGGACTCGCCGGCCTATGGCGAGATCCCCAGCGCGCTCGGCCTGTGGGGCGAGGTCTACTACCGCCTGCACCGTTTGATGAAGGGCTGGCGCACCCAGGTGCTGCAAGTCGAACAACAGCACAGCCGCTTCATCCAGGCCATTCAGGCATCGCCCAACGGCGTGCTGATGCTTGACGGTGAAGACCAGATCGAATGGTGCAACGCGGTAGCTGAAGAGCATTTCGGCCTCTCTGCCAAGCGTGACCTGCGCCAACGCATTACCCACCTGATCCGCCGACCGGAGTTCGTGCGCTACCTGGCGCGCGGCGAGTTCGAGGAGCCGCTCACCATGCATGACGTGGGCCCGCACAAGCAAAGCATCATCTCCGCCCAGATCTTGCCGTATGGCGAAGACCGCAAGCTGCTGGTGTCTCAGGACATCACCAAGCTGGAGAACACCGAAGCGATGCGCCGCGATTTCGTGGCCAACGTCTCGCACGAGCTGAAGACACCGCTGACCGTGCTCTCGGGCTTTCTCGAGACGGTGCGCGATATCCCGCTGCCGGAAGAAGACAAGCGGCGTTATCTGGACATGATGCACACGCAGGCCATGCGCATGCAGCATCTGGTGGAAGACTTGCTGGCGCTCGCCACGCTCGAAGGCAATCCCGAGCCGCCGTCTCTGGCGCCGGTGCCGATGCAGCGCATGATGCTGCAGCTCCAGCACGATATCGAAGCGCTGTCTGCGGGCCGGCACACCGTCAGCATGACATGCGATCCGGCCGTGAGCGTGTGCGGCGCCGAGCTTGAATTGCTTTCCGCGTTCAGCAACCTGGCATCCAACGCGGTGCGCTATACGCCGGATGGCGGCACGATCCGTCTCGATTGGGGCGTGCGCGACGGGCACGCGGTGTACTCCGTCACCGACACGGGGATTGGCATTGCACCCGAGCATATCCCGCGGCTGACCGAGCGTTTCTATCGCGTGGACCGCAGCCGTTCACGCGACACCGGGGGTACCGGCCTAGGCTTGGCTATCGTCAAGCACGTGCTGTCGCGCCACGGTGGAGAGTTGCAGGTGACCAGCGAGCACGGCAAGGGCAGCACCTTCCGCGCCGTCTTCCCGCCAGAGCGCACGATCGTGCGCAGCGCCTCCGTTGCTGATGAGCGAGTCGCCTGATCGCCCGTACTTTCGATCCATTGATCCGATGAAAAACGCACGCTGGTGAGCGTGCGTTTTTGTTTGCCGGCAGGCCGGTGGATCAGCCTGCGGAGATCTCCACCGGAGCGCGCACCGGCGCCTCAGCGGCCGTTGCCGCCGCCACTGCGGCAGCCGTCTCCGCCGCCGCAGCAGCCTGCGGCGAGAAGAGGTTCAGGAGTTCCAACTGGCTGACGCGCACGTGCTTGCCGCGCGTCTGGCGCTGGACGTAGCGTCCATCCTGCTGCATGACCCACGCCGATGCGTTGTCGCGCAGATGCACCTGCAGGCTTTCCTTGATGACACGTGCCTTAAGCTTGCGATCGAGCACGGGGAAGGCTACTTCCACACGACGGAACAGGTTGCGGTCCATCCAGTCGGCGCTGGAGAGGTAGACGACTTCCTCGCCGCCGGCATGAAAGTAGTAGACGCGGTGGTGCTCCAGGAAACGCCCGACGATGGAGCGCACGCTGATGTTCTCCGACAGCCCCGGCACGCCCGGCTTGAGAGCGCACACCCCGCGCACGATCAAGTCGACCTTCACGCCCGCCCGCGACGCCTTGTACAGCTCGTCGATGATGGCCGGCTCCAGCAGTGCATTCATTTTGCCGATGATGCGCGCACGTTTGCCTGCGCGAGCGGCACGCGCTTCAGCTCGAATGTGCTCGATCAGGTTGTCGTGCATGGTGAATGGCGAGTGCCACAGATGATGCAGCTTGACCTGTGCGCCCGTGCCCGTGAGCAACTGGAACACGTGATGCACGTCTTCGCAGATCTGCTCGTTCGCCGTCATCAGGCCGAAGTCGGTGTAGAGGCGGGCGGTCTTGGGGTGGTAGTTGCCCGTGCCCAGATGCGCGTAGCGGCGCAGCCTGACGGCCTTGCCCTTGCCGGACACTTCGCGGCGCACCACCAGCAGCATCTTCGCGTGGCACTTGTGACCGACCACGCCATACACGACATGAGCGCCGGCCGATTCAAGCTGGTCCGCCCAGTTGATGTTCGTCTCTTCGTCAAAGCGCGCGAGCAGTTCGACGACGACGGTCACCTCCTTACCGTTGTGCGCAGCTTTGATGAGCGCTTCCATCACCGTGGATTCGTTGCCGGTGCGGTAGACGGTCTGCTTGATTGCGACTACGTCAGGGTCGCGCGCTGCCTGCTGCAGCAGCTCCAGCACGGGCGTGAAGCTTTCGTATGGATGGTGCAGCAGGATGTCGCCCTGGCGGATGGCGTCAAACACGTTGGAACTGTTGGCCACCTGCCTGACCGTTGCCGGCACGTGCGGCGGGTATTTCAGCACCGGTTTGTCGACCATGTCGGGCACCTGCAGCAGGCGCACCAGGTTCACAGGCCCTTTGACGCGGTAGCAGTCCGCGTCGGTCAGGCCGAACTCCTGCAGCAGTCGCACCACCAGCGCGGGCGACGTGTCGTGTGCGATTTCCAGGCGCACTGCGTCGCCGAAGTGGCGCGTAGACAGTTCACCCTGCAGCGCTTCGCGCAAGTCCGTGATTTCATCTTCCGACACAAACAGGTCGGAGTTGCGCGTCACGCGGAATTGGTAGCAGCCATGTACGTCGATCTGCGGGAACAGCTCATGCACAAAGCCCTGCATGAACGACGACAGCAGCACGAACCCATACGGGTAGCCCGACAGTTCCGGCGGCATCTGCACAAGCCGGGGCAGGGCACGCGGGGCCTGCACGATGGCCAGTTCAGCCTCACGGCCGAATGCATCCTTGCCCGACAGCTCGATGATGAAGTTCAGGCTCTTGTTGAGCACGCGTGGGAACGGGTGCGCTGGGTCAAGAGCCATCGGGGTCAGGATGGGCACCAGCTCGCGCTGGAAGAAACTCCGACACCAAGCGCGCTGGGCTTCATTCCAATTGGTGGTCATGTGGAAGAAGACGCCTTCCTTCTCCAGCAACGGCAGGATCTCCTCCTGCAACATGGCATACTGTTGCGCGACCAGTTGCCTCACCCGCTCCGAGACCACGCCAAATGCCTGCTGCACCGACAGCCCGTCGGGCGTGACCGACGAAGGGTTGTCGCGCATCTGCTCCTTCAATCCGGCAATGCGGATTTCAAAGAACTCATCGAGATTGCTCGAGACGATGCAGATGAATTTCAGCCGCTCCATCAGCGGCACACCCGGGTCGGCGGCCTGGGCGAGCACACGGGCATTGAACTCCAGGATGCCCAGTTCGCGATTGAGCAGATCGCCCGCGGGCAATGTCGACATGTTGTGTTCTGACGGATGACGATCTGGCCACTTTTTCATAGTTCAGTGTCAAATTTGTGACACATTGGATTTGTCACGTTCGGGACACAATAAAGACATATTTTGTTGCGCATTGTTTCGAACGACAATACCCCGCGCCCCTGATTCTGCTCCTCACCCGTTTTCATTCATGAGTCCCACCCCCCGTCTGCTGGCTGCTGTCGACATGGGCTCCAACAGCTTCCGGCTGATGATCGGCCGCGTCGACGAAACCCTTGGTGCCAACGGTGCCAGCAGTACCCAGATCTTCCAGGTCGATGCGCTGCGCGAACCGGTGCGTTTGGCTGCCGGGCTTACGCAAGATAAATACCTGGATCAGCCCGCGCGCCGGCGCGGCGTCGACGCCTTGCGCCGCTTTGGCGATCGCTTGCGTGATTTTTCCCCCGAGCATATCCGGGCCGTGGCCACTAACACCTTGCGCGTGGCCAAGAACGCGCAGGAATTCCTGATCGAGGCGGAAGCCGCGCTAGGGTTTCCCATCGAGGTGATTGCGGGCCGCGAAGAGGCACGCCTGATCTATCTCGGTGCATCGCATGACGCACCGGCGTGCCAGGGCAACCGGCTCGTCGTCGACATCGGCGGCGGCTCCACCGAGTTCATTATCGGCAACGGCTACAAGCCCAAGCTGATGGAGTCGCTGTACATCGGTTGCGTTTCGCACAGCCGGCATTTCTTTCCGAACGGCAACGTTGATGAATACGCGATGAAGCAGGCCGAGCTGGCCGCGCGTCGCGAGATCCAGGTGCTCGTGCAGCAGTACCGCACGGCTGGCTGGACGCAGGCCGTCGGGTCATCGGGGACGGCGCGTGCGCTGGCTGAGCTGATCGAGCTGAACGGCTTCAATGACAAGAGCAACGAACACGGTATTACGCGTGAAGGGCTGGAGCGCCTGAAGCGCGCGCTCGTCAAGTCAGAGAACACCAATCGCCTGAAGCTCAACGGCCTGAAGGCGGACCGGATTCCGGTGCTGCCGGGCGGCCTGTCGATCATGCTGGGCGTGTTTGCGGAACTCGACGTCGACCGTATGGACGTGACCGATGGCGCCTTGCGCCTGGGCGTGCTGTATGACCTGCTCGGCCGTACGCATCATGAAGACATGCGCACGGTGACGATCGAACAGTTCATGCGCCGTTACAACGTCGACCGTGCGCAGGCAAGCCGGGTACGCGATGCGGCGACGGCGCTGTTGTCGCAGTTTCCCGATCCGCCCGATGAGCGCCGCGAAGACAATCTCGCGCTGCTCGGTTGGGCGGCAAACCTGCACGAGATCGGCATGAGCATCTCGCACAGCGGGTACCACAAGCACTCGGCGTACATCGCCAGCCATGCCGATATGCCGGGTTTTTCCAGGACAGACCAAGCGCGCCTGGCAACGCTGCTGCTGGGCCACGCCGGCAAGCTGGGCAAGCTTTCGGGCGGCGGCAAGTTCCTGGATTGGCGGATGCTGTTCAGCCTGCGTCTGGCGTTTGTGCTGTGCCGCAGGCGCGGAGCGATCCAGTTGCCGGGCTTGCGCGTGCGCCATAGCGAGGGCGAACTGAACGAAGGCGGTTTCGAAGTCGAGCTGCCCAAGAACTGGATCGAGCAGAATCCGCTGGTGGAATACAGCCTGACGAAGGAAGCCGATGAGTGGCAGCGCATCGGCCGCCGCTACAAGGTGGTGTACGTGTAAAGCGTCGCGCAGCATCCCAAGCAAAACGGCCCGGAGTGACCCGGGCCGTTTTATTTGATGTGGCGCTGTTCGGAGCGATATCAGCCGCGCAGGAAGTGGCGTGCGTAGCGCGGGTTGATGTCCGACAGGCGCAGCAGCGTGAGGAAGTCGGCGACGTTGAAGTCAGGGTCCCAGGCCGGTGCACCGCAGATGCGTGCGCCCAGGCGCAGATAGCCCTTCACGAGCGCAGGCGGCTCGACTTCGAGATCCTGGTTCAGTTCGTCCACCGGCAGTGCCACGCGCGGGAAGGCGTGATACTCGATCGGTGCGAGCGAGCCATCGTCAACGAAGCTGCGATACAGGCTGGCTGCAAAGTGACCGCCATCGCCCATCGACACGCTTGCGCAGCCCAGCATCGATTCGAAACCGTAGCGCTGCATGTATTCGCCCAGGCCGGCCCACAGCGCCATGATGACGCTGCCCGAGCGGTAGTCGCGGTGCACGCACGAGCGGCCAAGCTCGACCATCTTCGGACGCAAGTGCGCCAAGCGCACGAGGTCGAATTCGGATTCGGAATACAGGCAACCGATCTGCTTGGCGGCGTCCGGGCGCAGCACGCGGTAGGTGCCGACCACGCGGAGCGTCTTCTGGTCGCGCACGATCAGGTGGTCGCACACGGCGTCGAACATGTCGACGTCCAGTTCCGTGTGGGCCGAGGGCAGGCGGGCGCCCATTTCTTCGGCAAACACCTTGTAGCGCAGGCGCTGCGCTTCGGTCACTTCATCCTGATGGCGCGCCCACGAAACGGCCAGAACAGGCTTGTCACGCGCCGGAACAGCGTCGGGCGAGCGAGGAAGGCCCCTCCGAGCGTTGCCCAGGTTCAGGCTCGGCAGTGCGTCGATCAATGGCTGGGTGGGCGTCGGCAGGTCTCGCATTCGTGCATCCCAAAGGTGGATTTCGAAGCGATTCTAGAGACGCTGCGTGACAGATCCGCGACAAAAGCGTGTCAACCGTGACCGTTGCGTGAATTTTGCGTGGCGATGCTGTGACCAACGTGATGTGTCACGCGAGATCGGGGTTCACCACCGCGCGCAGCACGGTCTGTGCTTCGTCTTCACGCATGCGGCGGCAGAGCCACCACACGCCGGCTTTCTTTACGCTCCAGTCCATTTCGGTGCCCGCAATGAGCAGGCTGGCAAGGCGCCCGAGCCACGGCTGATGGCCGACCAGCAGCAGGTTCGTATTCGACGGCCAGTCCAATGCATCGAGGATCGCGCTCACATCTGCGCCAGGCGCGAGCGCGGGCAGCGTCTGGAAATGTTCGGTGAGGGCGCGTGCGGTCTGCTGTGTGCGGACCGCGGGGCTCGCGAGCACGAGCGTGTCTGCCGGCAGGCGAGGGCGCAGCCAATTGGCCATCTTCTCGGCCTGCTTGTGACCGCGCTTGGTGAGTTCTCGCTGGAGATCGGTGTTGCGCTGGATGCGCAAGGATGCTGCCACGTCTTCGGCTTCAGCGTGGCGCCACAGGATGAGGTTCATGGAAAAGGGAGCGGCATTGCATGATGCGGATGCTGTCTTTATAGCATCGTCAGATGACACCATGCGCCGCAATGCGTCGCTCCAAAGCAAAACGGCTTACGTGGTGAACGTAAGCCGTTTTGTTTGCTGCTCAATTCTGGTCGGGGCGGCAGGATTTGAACCCGCGGTCTTCCGGTCCCAAACCGGACGCGTTACCAGACTACGCTACGCCCCGAAGACCGCGATTGTACCGCTTTCGCAACAAGCTGGTCAAATGAGTGTTCGGACAATCATCCCGAGCGCCACGACGCCCGCAAACGCGGCAAATCCTTGCTGGAGCGCCGGCCCTGCAAGATGCCGCGCAAAGCGTCTGCCCACTAGCATGCCGGTCAAGGCGCCGGCGGCAAACGGCAGCGCAATATGCCAATCGACATGCCCGCCGATGGCCGAGGCGACCACACCGCCACCGGACACCAGCGCAATCACCGCCAACGAGGTGGCGACGATGGTTTGCATCGGCAGATCGGTCGCGCGGCGCAATGCGGGCACGATGACAAAGCCGCCGCCCACGCCCAGCAACCCGGATAGGAAGCCTGCGCCCACGCCCGACGCAGCCAATGCGCGCGCGCACGGCAGCGTCCAGACGAGCTTGGCCGTGGTGCTGTCAAGGTGGCAGGGCGGTGCTGTCCGCCTCGGGCGCGGCTCGGTGGACGGTGCTGCGCGCGCTTGCCGGAACATGCGTACCGCCACGTAGGCGAGCACCACTGCAAACAGCAGCGTGAGCGGCGTGTTCGGCACGCGGTGCGCAACCCAGATGCCGAACGGCGAGATCACCACGCCGCACAGCGCCATCAGCCCAGCGGCTTTGTAGCGGACCTTGCGTTCGCGCAAGCCGAGCGTCGCACCCAGCCCGGCGGACAGTCCCACCGCCAGCAGTGCAATGGGCGCAGCTTCCGGCACCGACAGATGCAACCCAAAAATCAGCAGCGGCACCGCGACAATGGCGCCGCCTGCGCCCGTCAGCGCCAGGATCAGGCCAACCACGGAGCCCAGCCCCGCACTGATGATCCAACCCGCTTCCATCGGCGACATGGTCAGCGTCCCGCCATCTTCTTCATGACCTTGCCGCAGTAAAGCTCGGACAGCGTCTGCATGATCTGGATGACCTCGAAGCTGGCGAGCCGGTAGTAGATGTATTTGCCTTCGCGCCGCGTGGCGACAAGGCCCTCGTCGCGCAACACGCCCAATTGCTGCGACAGGCTGGGTTGATGCAGACCGACCAGCGCCTCCAACTCGCTGACATTGCGCTCGCCCTGCGTGAGCTGGCAGAGCAGCAGCAGGCGGTCTTCGTGGGCCATGGCCTTGAGCACGGCACACGCCTGCGACGCAGAGGCGCGCAGCATGGAAATGGCCGCCTCAGGCAGCGGCACAACATCGGGACTGGCAGTGGAATGGCTCATCGGGGCGTGGTGCGAGGGTTTATTCATGCTGTTTGCGCTATTGGCAGACAGAATGTCAGACGATATTCTATAAAAATATAGATTGTTCGGGAAAGTCCACCATGCACGCCCAGATCGAATCCTTCTTCGACCCCGATACCTGCACCATGACCTACGTCGTGCACGCGGGGCCCGGCACGCCCTGTGCCGTGATCGATTCGGTACTCGACTACGACCCCAAATCGGGCCGCACGACGACCCGCTCGGCCGACCGCGTTGCGGCGTTCATCGAAGCGCAGGACTTGCGCATCGAATGGCTACTGGAGACCCACGCGCATGCCGATCACCTGTCGGCCGCACCATATCTGCGTGGGCGTTTCGGCGGGCGTATCGCCATCGGTGAGCGCATTCGCGTCGTGCAGGGCGTGTTCAAGCCGATCTTCAACCTCGAGCCCGCGTTCCAGCTCGATGGCTCCCAGTTTGACCATCTGTTTGCGCCGGACGAGGTGTTCCATATCGGCAATCTGGAAGCAAAGGCACTGGCCGTGCCGGGCCACACGCCGGCAGACATGGCGTATCAGGTGGGCGATGCGGTGTTTGTGGGCGACACGCTGTTCATGCCGGACGTGGGCACCGCGCGCTGCGATTTTCCGGGAGGGAATGCGGGCACGCTGTACCAGTCGATCCGCCGCTTGCTGGATCTGCCGCCGGACACGCGCCTCTACATGTGCCACGACTATCCGCCCGGTGGGCGCGAAGCCGTGTGCCACACAACGGTGGCCGAGCAGCGCCGCGCCAACATCCATGTGCGCGATGGCGTGACCGAGGCCGAGTTCGTGCAGATGCGCACAAAGCGCGATGCCACGCTCGGCATGCCGACGTTGATGCTGCCGGCCATTCAGGTGAACATTCGCGCGGGCATGTTGCCTCCGGCCGAGCCGAACGGCGTGCAGTACCTCAAGATACCTCTGAACGCGCTGTAACGGATCAAGGAGCGAGCAGCGCGGCACGCGCAGCAGTCAGCACTTGGCGGCTGAGTTCATCGAGCAGCGCCGAGGCCGCCCGCGCATGCTGCCAATACAGCGGAACGTCCAACGGCGTATCCGGCACCAGCTCGACCAGCGAGCCGTCTTCAAGATGCTGCGCAATCAGCGCATGCGGATGCAGCCCCCAGCCCATGCCGGCCACGGCCGCGGTCACAAACGCCTGCGATGACGGCAGCAGATGGCGCGGCAGTTCCACATGTCGATGGCACAGGCGCCTGGCCCAGGTGGCCTGCAACGCATCCTTGGTGTTGAACACGAGGCAGGGCGCTTGCGCCAGTTCTCCTGCGCGGACGCCGTCTGCGAAATGTTGCTGTACGAAAGCGGGGCTGGCCGCAGCCAGATAACGCATGGCTCCAAGAGGACGGCTGTTGCACCCTGTGGCCGGCCGCGCGGTGGCGGTAACGGCTGCCAGCACGGCGCCGCTGCGCAGCCATTCACCGGTGTGATCCTGATCATCCACCGCCACCTCCATCAGCACCGGGTGGGCTGCTGCGAATGTGGCGATCGCTGGCGCGAGCCACGTCGCCAGGCTGTCGGCGTTCACGGCAATGGGCAGCGCAACACGCGCCGCGTCCTCTGGCGCCAGCGTCGGCAACGTGCCTTGCAGTTCCTGTTCGAGCAGGCGCACGCGGTCGACGTGCTGGCAAAGCCGCCGGCCGGTCTCGGTGGGGCGGCACGGCTGGTCGCGCACGACCAGCGCGCAGCCGACGCGTTCTTCCAGCAACCGGATGCGCTGCGAAATGGCCGACGGCGTGACATGCAGTGCGCGGGCAGCGCGATCGAAGCTGCCTTCTCGAATGACGGCAGCCAACGCCGCCAGGGCGGAATAATCCAGCACGTGAGTTAGGAAAACTGAATCAGATGAAGAAAAGATAGTTTGTCTTCATTCAATCGGGCCGGCAAGCTGCGCGCATGACGACCTCGATAGCGACTTCCTCTTCCGTCTTCCTGCAGGGCCTGGCCCTGAGCCTGGGCCTGATCGTTGCCATCGGCGCGCAGAACGCGTTCGTGCTACGTCAGGGCCTGCGCCGTGAGCATGTGGGCAGCGTCGTGCTGTTCTGTGCGATGGCCGATGCGGTGCTGATCCTGGCGGGCGTGCTTGGTATGGCGCAGGCCCTGGGCGAGCGGCCCAGTCTCGCGCGATTCCTCGGGTTGGCGGGCGCCGCATTCCTGTTGCTGTATGGCGTGCACGCGCTGCGGCGGGCCCGGCATTCCAACCAGTTACGGGCCGCCGCGGGCGGAGATGGCCTCAGCCGGCGCGCAGCGTTGGCGCAGGCGGCAGCTTTTACGCTGCTCAATCCGCATGTGTATCTGGACACGGTGCTGCTCGTGGGCAGCATTGGCGCGCAGCAAGCCTCGGCATTGCGTGGCTGGTTTGTGGCGGGGGCAGGGTCGGCCAGCCTGTTCTGGTTTGTGTCGCTGGGGTTCGGCGCTCGCTGGCTCGCACCGTGGTTTGCCCGGCCCAAGGCGTGGCAGGTATTGGATGGGTTGATTGGCGTGACGATGCTGGTGCTGTCTGCCTTGCTGCTGCGTCACGCCCTACGCGGATTTTGAGTCGATTCCGTGCCCGCTATGCCAGCGCTGCTAGCACGCCTTGCGCGCGCGGAGCACACCCAGCGCCTTCAACAGCGCATGCCCTTGCAGCGTAATGCGCGGCTCGCTCACGCCGGGGCTTAGGCGTTCGAGCGCAATGAGCTGGAGCGCCAGCAGCGTTTCAACATCCAGCGGATCCAGATCGCGTGGCTGCGGGGCGCCGCTGACCAGAACCAGTGCTTCGCGTTCGCCGGGGCGACGCCGAAGGGCGACATGGTGTGCGCGGTTGCCGGCGTGTTGCGTGAAGGCCGATTGGAGACGGTCTGGCACGTGGTGTTGGACCAGTCCACAGATGGCGAGAGCAAGCGGGCGTGGCCGCACGCGGTGATGATCAACGCCGACACGTTCGAGCGTGTCTCGGAATAGTGTCTCGGACCAGGCTGGCGCCTCAGCCGCGCTTTCGTGCATGGCGCATCTGCGGTTCGGCGGCAGGTTGCGCGAGCGGCCGGAGGTTCATCTTGTCGAACACGCGGCGGGCGCGGTCGGCGCAGTCTTCGCCGTCGGCCTCGTGGTCCACTTCGCGGATGAGCGCAAGCAAGTCGCGCTTGTTTTGCGCCAGGCGCTGCTCAAGCACGCCGATTTCCGCGACCTTGCTGTGCAGCGCCTGCAGAAGTTCTTCGCGTGGCCACGCGCCCTGGTGTCCGGGCAAGAGGGCGCGAATCTCTTCCAGCGAGAACCCCGCGCTTTGCGCGCGCAGGATGATCTGCAGCCGCGTGACGGATTCCGGCGCGTACTCCCGATAGCCATTGGACTGCCGCTCAGCCGGCTGCAACAGGCCGCTGGCTTCATAGAACCGGATGCGCGAGGCGGCCACGCCGCTCAGGCGCGCCAGTTCACCAATCTTCATGTGCGTGCTCCGCAGACTTGACATTCAAGTTGACTTTAGGCTTAGGGTTGAGGTCTCGTCAAATGTCAAATCCCACGCGGATGCCACCATGAAGCTCTTCACGCCCCTCGTTCTGCCCAACGGCGCGGTGATCCCAAATCGCCTTGCCAAAGCCGCCATGGAAGAAAACATGGCCGATGCCGATCACGCACCGTCCGACGCGTTGCTGCGCCTGTATGAGGCGTGGGCGGCAGGTGGCGCGGGCTTGATCCTGACCGGCAACGTGATGATCGACCACCGCGCCATGACCGGCCCGAACGGCGTCGTCCTCGAAGGCGGCGCGCATCTCGAGCGCTTCCGCCGCTGGGCCCAGGTGGCGCGTGCGCACGGCGCGCATGCGTGGGTGCAGATCAACCATCCGGGGCGCCAGATGCCGGCATCGCTCGGGCAGCCGACGCTGGCGCCGTCGGCAGTTCCGCTGGCGCTGGGCGCGCTGTCCAAGCAGTTTCCGGTGCCGCGCGAGATGACCGAGGCGGATATCGGCGAAGTCCAGCAGCGCTTCACGCGCAGCGCGCAACTGGCCGAGCAGAGCGGCTTTACCGGCGTGCAGATCCACGCCGCCCATGGCTATCTGCTGAGCCAGTTTCTGTCGCCCATTTCCAACCGGCGGCAGGATCAGTGGGGCGGCCCGATCGAAAACCGTGCGCGCCTGCTGCTCGATATCGTGCGCAGCGTGCGTGCCGCCGTGTCGCCGCAGTTCGTGGTGGCGGTCAAGCTGAACTCGGCCGATTTCCAGCGCGGCGGCTTCAGCCCTGACGATGCGAAGCAGGTGGTCGAGCTGCTCAACCCGCTGGGCGTCGATCTGGTCGAACTGTCCGGCGGCAGCTATGAAGTGCCTGCCATGCAAGGGCACGCGCGCGACGGCCGCACGCTTGCCCGCGAAGCGTATTTCCTGGAATTTGCGCGCGACATTGCCGCCATCGCACGCATGCCGCTGATGGTCACGGGCGGCATCCGGCGTCGGGCGGTGGCGGAGCAGGTGGTCGACAGCGGTGTCGATATGGTGGGCATTGCGACTGCGCTGTCCATCGATCCAAACCTGCCGCGCGACTGGGCTGGCGGCAAGAACAACGCGCCCGCGCTGCAGCCCATCACGTGGAAGAACAAGGCGCTGGGCGCACTGGCCAACATGGCGGTCGTCAAGTTTCAGCTCAACCGGCTGAGCGAGGGGCGCACGACGGACCCGCGCGTGTCGCCGCTGCGCGCGCTGATTCAGCAGCAACTGGCCGCAGCGTGCCAGTCGCGGCGCTATCGTCGATGGACGGCGCAACGCCAGGCGCGCTAGCGCGTATTTTCTGACCGGACCGGCGCAGCCTTACCGATGCGCCGCGTCTCTTGTAGATTCATGTTTTGCCTCCGATCGGAAAGCACGACATGAAACACGTCACTCTGCCCAACGGCGAACGCGTCCCTGCACTCGGCATGGGCACCTGGAACATGGGCGACGACCGCGCCACGCGCGCCGAAGAAATCGCCACGCTGCGCCTGGGCCTCGACCTGGGTTTGCGCCTGATCGACACCGCCGAGATGTACGGCGAAGGCCTCTCTGAATCGCTGATTGGCGAGGCCATTGCCGGGCGGCGCGATGAAGTCTTTCTGGTGAGCAAGGTCTATCCGCACAACGCCAGCCGGCGCGGTATTGCTGCCGCGTGCGAGCGCAGCCTGCGCCGCCTCGGCACCGACCGGCTCGACCTGTACCTGCTGCACTGGCGCGGCGATGTGCCGTTCGAAGAAACATTGGAAGGCCTGCAGGCCCTGCAGCGCGAGGGCAAGATCCGCCAGTACGGCGTGAGCAATCTCGACCTCTCCGACATGCAGGAATGGTGGGACGTGCCCGGCGGCGATCAGATTGCCGTCAACCAGCTGCTCTACAACCTCAGCCGGCGCGGCATCGAATGGGATGTGTTGCCCTGGCTGCGCGAGCGCCGTGTGCCGGTGATGGCCTATTCGCCCATCGAGCAGGCGCGGCTCGTTCGGCATCCGAAGCTGGTGCGCTTCGCGCAGGCGTGCGGCATGACGCCGGCACAGGTGGCGCTGGCGTGGCTGCTGGCGCGCGACGACATCATCGCGATTCCCAAGACCGGCCATCGTGACCGGCTGCGCGAAAACGTCAGCGCGTTATCGCACACGCTCACGGCTGAGCAGCTTGCGATGCTGGACAGCATCTTCCCGCCGCCCAAGGGGCCGAGCGCGCTGGAGATGCTGTAACCGCTCAGCGCGACTTCGCCAGGTAGCGCGCGTGATCGACGTAGCCCATCAGGTAGACGCGGGCTTTGTCGCGTGTGTCTTTGGTGACGCGGTCGGCTGCCTTGCGCGCGCCGGACGACGACATCGACGCGCTGAGGTGATCGCGGAAACCGTCGTGCATGGTGCGCAGGTCGCCTTCGCAGGCGTCGAGCGCGGAGGCGACCACGGCCTTCGTCTGCGTGGTGCCCGGCACGCCGCTATCGGCCTGGCGCTGGACGCACGCCATGTAGTTGGCACGCAGCGTCTGCCAGCCGTTGTCTGCGCTGGCAGCAGTGGCCGCGGCGGCGGCGCTGGTCGAGTCGACGGGCTGCTGTTGCGGGTGCGAAGCGCAAGCACCGAGCAAGACCAGCAGGACGAGAGACGTACAGGTGAGGGCGTTTTTCATGGCATGGACTGTACTGCACGGCCTCGCTGCTTGCGCTAGGCCAAGTCGACCTCGATGCACGCCGTAACATTTGGAAACGAAAAAGCGGGCTGACGAAACGCCCTGGGCTGAATCCGCCGCACGACCGATTTCACATTTCGCTGCGCCGATGCATCGACCGCGCGCCCGGCCGAGGTTCAGTGCGCCACGCGCCAACGGCAAACCGCGACGTGCGAGGCAAAAAGGTCGGACAGTCGAGCAAAAAGCCCCGTGGGCCGAGCTCTGCTCCTCAAGCGCCGAGCAAAAAGCTCGACACGCGGAGCAAATAGTTCGGCACGCCGAGTAAAAAGCTCGACTCGCCGAGTAAAAAGCTCGACTCGCCGAGTAAAAAGCTCGAGGCGCGGAGCAAAAAGCCTCAAACCTCGAGTTCCGATCTCCGCGCGTCGAGCTAAATGCCTCGTGACTGAGGGTTTCTCAGCGCATCTGGGGCACTCCAGTTCACCGCCGTCGGCCAGCGTCTTCAGTGCGGCGATGACGATGGAGGCGCGCTCCACCTCGAAGAACTCGCGCAACGCCTGGATGCGCCGCATCAACCGTTGCGGAAGATGAAGCTGTACGCGTTGAGTGCCGGCACACCGCCTAAATGTGCGTAGAGCACGCGCGAGCCCGCAGGAAATTCACCGTTGCGCACCATGTTGATCATGCCGTGCATGGATTTCCCCTCGTACACCGGGTCGGTCAGCATGGCTTCCTGGCGCGCGCACAGGCGAATCGCTTCAAGCGTGCCTTCGTTGGGCAGGCCGTATTCCGGGCCGCCATAGCGCGTGTCGAGCACCACGTCCCTTTCGGTGATGTTGCGGCCGAGGTCGACCAGCTCGGCGGTGTGCTGCGCAATGCGGAGAATCTGCGCGCGCGTCTGTTCCGGCTTGGCCGAGGCATCGATGCCGATCACCTTATCGGCCCGGCCATCCGCCGCAAAGCCGACGACCATACCGGCCTGCGTGCTGCCCGTGACCGAGCACACCACGATGTAGTCGAACTTGAAGCCCAGCTCCGCTTCCTGCTGGCGCACTTCCTCAGCAAAGCCCACAAAGCCCAGTCCGCCAAGCGGGTGTTCGGAGCAGCCGGCCGGAATCGGGAAGGGCTTGCCACCGCGCTTGCGCACGTCTTCCATGGCCTGTTCCCAACTGGGCCGGATGCCGATGTCGAAGCCCGCAGAATCGAGGCGCACATCGGCGCCCATGATCCGCGACATCTCGATATTGCCGACGCGGTCGTACACGGCGTCGGAGTAGTTCACCCAGTTTTCCTGCACCAGCACGCACTTGAGACCGAGGTGCGCCGCCACGGCGGCCACCTGGCGCGTCTGGTTCGACTGAATGCCGCCAATGGACACCAGCGTGTCGTACCCGCCTTCCAGCGCTTCCGGGATCAGGTATTCCAGCTTGCGCGTTTTATTGCCGCCGAAGGCCAGGCCGCTGTTGCAGTCTTCGCGCTTGGCAAACAACTCCACCTTGCCGCCCAGGTGCGCGCTCAATCGTTTCAGCGGCTGGATGGGCGTCGGGCCGAACGTCAGGGGATAACGGGGAAATCGCTGCAGGTTCATGAGGGGGGCTCCTTCAGTGCCGCGAATGGCGGGATGTCGGAAACCAATGGTACGCAGAGCGCTACGAAATTAGGTTGCAAAGATCGTCTACTATCCAGAACTTAGCTGATAGTAGATCGGATTAATAATCTCTTTATTTCTTAAAAATGAAAAAGAGCGAAACAAAATTGCAAGAGCGCCCTGACGCGTCGGCGGCTTCTGCGCGCCACGCCTTGGATCGCACTGATCGCGCGATTCTCCGGGCGCTCCAGCGCGATGCGTCTATCTCCAACGTGGCCCTCGCGGCCAAGGTAAACCTCAGCCCGCCGGCCTGCCTGCGCCGCGTGGAACGGCTCAAGGAGCTGGGGCTGATCAAGGGGATTGTTGCGCTGCTCGATCCGCGTGCGCTGGATCTGGGGTCGCTGGTGATGATCGGCGTCGTGCTGGATCGCTCGACGCCGGAATCGTTCACGGCATTTGAGAAAGCGGTGCAGAAGGTGCCCGGTTGCCTGGAATGCCACGTCGTGACAGGCGAATTCGATTACTTCATGCTCGTGCGCACGAAAGACAACGAAGGCTACAACCGGCTCCACGCCGAACAGCTGCTGTATCTGCCGGGCGTGCGGCAGATCCGGACGTTCATGGTGCTCAAGCAGGTGCTGTCGACGACGGAGCTGCCAGTGGCGTAGCGTCGCTTGGCCGGGCGGGGCGGAGGTTCAGCCCTTGCGCTGGTCCATCAGGCGGTTCCAGAGCATGCCGGCCCGGTTGCCGCTCCTGCAATACGCGAGGATGGGCTTGGGCAGCGTATCGACCAATACGCCGAATGCCGCGACGTCTGCATCGCCAATGCCGTTTGGCTCGACAGGCAGGTAGCGCGCTTCCAGGCCGAGTTCGCGGGCGGCAGCGGCAATGACCTCAAAGGAGGGCTGGTCGCTGCTCTCGCCATCTGGGCGGTTGCAGATCACCGAGCGGAAACCTGCATTGCGGATGGCCTTGAGATCCGCCGGCATGATCTGTCGCGAAGCAGTCAACCCACTCGATGCCGTGGCGCGGCATTGCTCGATCGCGCGCTGGAAACAGACAGCGGCAAAATCGACGTCGTGCTCGGTCGCAAAGCGGCCCAGGCTGATCCGCACGGTGCGGCCTGCGGCATCGGCATCCAGGCCGATGGCCGTCAGCACGTGCGACGGCGTGCCTGCGGCGGAGTTGCAAGCGGACGTTGACGACACGGCAAGATCGTCGCCCAGCATCATCGGCATGAAGCCGGGCGCGTTGACCGTCAGGCTCAGGGTGTGGGGAATGCGTCGGGCCACATCGGCGTTGTGCACCACGTCACCGAGGGCCAGCACCGCTGACTTCAGCCGCTGGCTCAGCGCAGCAATGCGGGCGGTCTCGTGCTCCAGTTCTTCCGCTGCCAATTCACACGCAACGCCCATACCGACGATCTGATGCGTCGCCAGCGTGCCCGAGCGCAGACCGCGCTCGTGTCCGCCACCGTGGATTTGCGGGGCAATTTGCGAAGCAATGTCGCGGCGGACATACAGTGCCCCGATCCCCTTGGGGCCATACACCTTGTGGGCGGACATCGAGAGCATGTCGATGCCGAGCGCGCGCACATCGATCGGCGTCTTGCCGAGTGCCTGTGCGGCGTCGACGTGGAACAGCGCGCCGGCTGCATGCACGATCTGCGCGATCGCGCCAACGTCGGTCAGCGTGCCCAGCTCGTTGTTCACCAGCATCAGCGATACGAGACCGGTGTCGGGCGTCATCGCAACGGCCACGGCTTCAGGCGTAATTTCGCCGTCGCGTGTTGGTGTGAGATACGTCACCGAACGGCCGCGCGCCGACAGGTTCGCCATCGTGTCGAGAATGGCCTTGTGTTCGATGCGGCTCGTGATGAGGTGGCGCTTGCCTGTGGCGGCGTCTGCGTAGCCCTTCAGCGCGAGGTTGTTGGATTCGGTGGCGCCCGACGTCCAGATGATCTCGTCGGCATCAGCGCCAATGAGCGCGGCGACTTGCTCGCGCGCTTGCTCGACCTTGTTCCGCGCGACGCGGCCGGTCGCATGTGAACTCGACGCAGGGTTGCCGAAGGCGCCTTCCATGCCAAGGCAGGCGGTCATGGCCGCAATCACGCGTGGGTCGGCCGGCGTGGTGGCTGCGTAGTCGAGGTAGTGGAGGGTGTTGCTGTCGCTCATTTCGTTTCTGTGCTGCGGTGGAGGCAGGGAAAATGATACGGCGGACAGCCCAGAAAAATAATTCAAAGTTTCCTGTGAGTTGCTCGATGTGGCAGAAAATATTCCCTAAAATTAAGAATCTATAGAAGATAATTTTTACACCGAAATGGACGCCATTGACCGCGAACTACTGAGGCTGTTGCAGGCCGATGCGACGCTGCCCATCGCAGAGCTTGCGCAGCGTGTGAACCTCTCGCAAACGCCGTGCTGGAAGCGGGTGCAGCGACTCAAGGACACGGGCGTCATCCGCGCCCAGGTGGCGCTGTGCGACGCACGCAAGCTGGGCGTCGGCACCACGGTATTCGTGGCCGTGCGCACCGATCAACACACCGAGAAATGGGCGCAGCGTTTCACGCAGGTGGTGCGCGATATGCCCGAGGTGGTAGAGGTCTACCGGATGAGCGGCGAGATGGACTATCTGCTGCGTGTGGCGGTGGCGGGCATTGAAGATTACGACCGCGTGTACAAGCACCTCATCAAGTCCGTTCCGCTGTCGGATGTGAGCTCATCGTTTTCGATGGAGCAGATCAAGTATTCGACTGCGCTGCCGGTGCGGGAGGGGGGGCAGGGGGATTGAGGGCTTGGGTGGCGCGCCAAACAGGTGGATGTATCGCGGCTGAACGTGGGGCTCTTCAGAGCTCCCCCGCCCAGCGTTCAACAAGCTCCGCCGGAATCGCCTGAAACACCTCATCAAAGCGCTTGCCGGTCAGTCGTTCGGCTTGCTTGAGCAGAAGCGCCACAGGGCTGCTCGGCTCGTGCGCCTCAAACCAAATCCGGGCGGTTCGAATGTAGGCAAGAGCGGTATTACGGTCCATGGCGGGCTCAGTTGAGGTGCTATCAAGCGGCGTCACTACCGGGCCCTCGATGGTGGTGCCCATCAAGCCTTGTGAGGCGGCCGGCGAGTGTTCCGAGACCGGAAGTGCAATCACAGCAGGTGCTGCCGGTGGTGACGCGTCAGTCACCGTATCCAGCAGGCGCAGCAAGGTTCCCAGGTCAGGGTGGTCGTCTGGAAGGTGATGTCGAGCCCAGGAGTCGACCGATGACGCAAAGGCTTGGGCCTCGTCCAGCGCGGACAGTACCGCGTCGGTTTGGTTGCGCAGTTCGCGGATCTGGCGCTGCACTGCCTCCGGCGCCAACGCATCTGCCGCGCGTGGAATGCTCAATGATCGCTCGACGTCGCGCACTCGCAGGCGCAGTGCGCCGTTGGTTGAGATCACTAGATCCCGCACGTCCTGCATCAGCCCTTGCGGGTCGGCCAAGGCGGCCAGCGCGTTAGCACGCACGGCCGGGTCCGGCTCACCGTCCACCACCACTTGCGGGTAGATGGTCTCCGGCCATGTCTCTAGCAATCGAGACAGAATGCACAGCCCGTCCCGCAACCCGAACGCCTCGTCCAACCGGACCCGGCAGCGCACCAGCGACACTAGGATACGAATATCCCGAGTGCGCTGCAGCAAGCGACGGCAGTCTCGCTCGACTTCCGTCCAGTTGATTGCCTCGGGAGGGCTGACAAAATCACCATACTGAGCATCTTGCTTAGGCGTGACCTTGCTTTGCAGAAGAACCAACTCGGGGTCGTACTCCAGATCGCTCCCGCACGGATGCGCTTCGGAGATGGGCTCCAACAGCTCGGGGAAGATCAGGGCAGGGGGCGCGGGCTGCGCACCTTTGGTTTTCTTGCTGAAGAACATGTGATGGGTAAGCGGCGGCTATTGCGCCGCCGCCATGTGGTCATTTTGATGGCGGAGGGTTGTTGATGGAGCGTCTCAGTGCTTCGCGTACTGCTCCGGCTCAAACACCATGCCCGTAATCGCGCGGCTGCGGTCAGGCTCGCCCAGCCAGGTCGACCAGCCCAGGCGTTCCGAGGAGCCAAGCACGGCTGGCGGAGCGGCGTCAGGAATCACCTGCAACTCAACCTCCCACACGAACTCATAGCCAACGAACGAGCGCACCCACTCGATCAGCACGGGCAAGTCCCGTCCATTGGGCGTGAAGTTCAGATACTGCTGCAGGCCCAATGGCCCAATGACGAGCCGAAACTTGTGCTGTCGATCTGGCACCATCTCGCCTAGCATGGCGCCTTGCCCCATCATGCTGGGCGGGCCCGGGTGCCCCAGCTGAGAAAGCTCATCCGGGTCAACCGCGATCCAGTGCAGCACAAATTCCTCAAGATCCACCGGCACGCCAAAGAAGTGTGCCAGTGTGGCGGCGATGCCGTCGGGGCTGCGCGATTCGCGCACATGGTGAGCGCTGGCGGCCAACCGTGCGTGCGGTGGCAGTGGGCCTCCTGCAATCTCGGCTGCATCGGACCCAGCCAGCCACCCGACATAGCGCGAGAACACCTCGGCATCCGGGCGATCCAGCCCCGCCGTTGACTGTGAATGCGCCCATGCCTGATAGAACTGCGACAGTGCCCGGTGGTGAAACAGGTCTAGGAAATCCGCCGTGGTGCTGTCGCGATGTGCCTCCGTGCGCTCCCGCACAATCTCCGTGAAGTGAAGCGGCAAGGCACCATTCGGCCCCAGCATGCCCAGCCCGAACAACTGGATCTTGAGCTTGCCCTGCACTTGCCGCAGCTGTGCGATCTCGCGCGGCGCAAATGTAAGAGACGCTAGTTGCCCAATCCGGAAATGTTCGTCCTGCGGTCGGCTTGCTTGCCCAATCGGCGGTAGATCCGGGCGATGCGCCGCGAGTTGACGTAGTACGCCCAAGAAACTCAGTCGCCACGGCGCGTGTTGCGCGTACGAGATTGCATCTGGCGGAGGCGCGCCACAGGACATCTCCGATGAACGTTGGATACCGGAGTGCCCGGGGCCCGTCAACAAACCTCCACCCGAAGTGCTACTCCTGCGAGAAGCGCCTCCGGAACGGTCTTGGCTGCCCATCGTTGTCGTTACCGGGCTCATCGTGATTGGGATCGTACTGGGCCTGACTTTCATGCTCCGCCGCCAGCACCAAGGCAATCAAGCGCTGGTTGCGAAGGTGGAGGCACTGTCCGCGCAATTAGCCAAGCAGCGTGAGTCGTTGTCGGAACGCATTGCGCGCGCGCTGGCTCCCGAAGCCGGGGCGGCCCCGGTCGGCATCAGCACAAAAGACGATCGAATCTATATCTCCTTCAATAGCGACGAAGGTTTCGCCTCCGGCCGAGCAGACCTTATGCTGATGCTCGCGCGCCAACTCGACCGGCTCGCCACCGTGCTTGCCGACACGCGTGGCAAGGTGACCGTCCTCGGGCACACCGATGATACCCCCGGACCGCGCGATCGCATGGAGTCGAACCTCGCGCTGTCGACCGCACGCGCCACGGCGGTCGCGCGACATCTTCAAGAGCGCGGGATCGCTTCGGATCGCTTGTCCATCATTGGTCGTGGCGTGAAAGATCCCGTTGGAGACAACCGCACCGCCGCGGGCAGGGCGTTGAACCGACGCGTGGAGATCATTCTTGAAAGCGTGCCAACTTCGCAGCCAACAAGCCCTCAGCAATAGGGGGGGCACGAGGCTAATCTGTGTGGCGAGTGGTGGGGGAAAAGTGGCGTTGAGGGTCAGTCGAGATTGTGGGATACGTGCCAAGGATAAGATCTGAGCAGACTTTCCCGTGCTCACTCGTTCAACCGTCGTGGTGACGCTCAACGTAAGTGCTTGATCCATAAGGATCTTTGGCCTGCCCAGAGGGATTCGAACCCCCGACCGTCGGCTTAGAAGGCCGATGCTCTATCCAACTGAGCTATGGGCAGATATGCAGATGTGCAGGCTGCCCAGGCATACCAAAAACGCGCGGCCTCCGGGTGCCTGGGAGGCCGCGATTCTAACAGATGGGATGTTGCGCAGCGCTAGTGCTGGGGCGGGATTTCCGGCGGTAGCTCGCCGGGTGGCAGTTCGATTGGGGGCATTTGGGGTTCGGGGTCATGCACTGGGTCATGCGCCGGTTCGTCGGGGGGCGGCATTTCCGGTGGCGGGTGCGGGGGCTGTTCGGGCGGTTGCGGCGGCGTGATGCGGGCGCGCTTGGTCAGATCGGGCGAAGCTGGCATGGGCTGCCTCCGTATGTGAGTCGAATTCCGGGTTTGCCCTGACCTGTCCCGCAAGCGTCGTTCCTGCGCATCATCCGAAAGGACACATACCCAAAATGCGTACCCCCCAATTGGGGGGATTTTTGATACATTTCGTGGCGTCGGGTAGTGCCACACAACAATAACGTCCCATTCGAAATTCCGCGCAATGACGCGGATCATCGTGCCTACGCACGCCAAACGGGCGTGACGAAGCCTTTTCGGTTCCGACCAGACGGGAAATCAGGGAGTCTTGTTTGGGCAGCCATGGAGCGATCCATGAGGCTGCTGTGTTTCGCCATGGCTGCAGGGGGCCGGGCGAGGCGCTAGCCATGGGGCAGGGAGGAAACAATGAGCACGCGTCATGCACGACGCCCGGCAGGGTCGTCACGCACCACTTACATCCGTAGCGCCCAGAGTGGGCGCATCGGCGATCGTTCCAGCCCGAGCGATCATCGTCTGCCGCCCAGCGGCGTACCGCGCATGCTGTTGTGGCTGCTGGCCGCGACAGTCCTCTTCGCGGTGGCGAACTACACGCTGAAGCTGTTCGGCTGAAGCAAGGCCGGATCGCCTTACAACACCTTCCCTGGATTCATCAGGCCGCGCGGGTCCAGCGCCTGCTTGATCGCGCGCATGGCGGCCAGTTCAACGGGGCTCTTGTAGCGCGCGTTGTCTTCGCGCTTGAGCTGGCCGATGCCGTGTTCGGCTGAGATGGAGCCGCCGTGCGCATGCACGCTGTCGTGCACGATGCGGTTGATGCCGTCCTGGTTGGCCAGGAAAGCATCGTGCGCATGGCCTTCCGGCGGCGACACGTTGTAGTGCAGATTGCCATCGCCAAGATGGCCGAACGTCACCATGCGGATGTTGGGGTAGGCCGCGGCCAGCGCGCGGTCGGTCACGTCAATGAAGTCGGCAATGCGCGAAATGGGCACGCCAATATCGTGCTTGATGTTCTTGCCTTCATCGGCCTGCGCCAGCGGAATGTGCTCGCGCAGGTTCCAGAAGTCGCGCGACTGGGCCACTGATTCCGCCACCGCCGCATTGTCGATCACGCCGCGAGCGAGCGCGTCTTCCATGAGCGATTCGAACAGCGCGCGCGCGTGGTCTTCGCTTTCCAGATCGGACAATTCCAGCAGCACGTATTGCGGATACGCCTGCGTGAACGGCACGCGCAACTGCGGGTAATGCTTGCGCACGAGGTCCAGGCAAAACGCCGACATCAGCTCGAAGCCCGTCAGCAGCGTTCCTGCATGGCCTTGCGCCAGCGATAGAAACGCCAGCGCCTGACGCGGCGATTGCAGGGCCGCCAGCGCAGTCACCTTGGCGCGCGGTTGCGGAAACAGCTTCAGCATCGCCCCAGTGATGATGCCGAGCGTGCCTTCCGCGCCGATCAGCAGGTCGCGCAGGTCGTAGCCCGTGTTGTCCTTGCGCAGCCCGCGCAGGCCATTCCACAGTGCGCCGTTAGGCAAGACTGCTTCGATGCCTAGACACAGCTCGCGCGCATTGCCGTAGCGCAGGACGGCGGTGCCGCCGGCGTTGGTTGCAAGGTTGCCGCCGATCGTGCAACTGCCTTCTGCAGCAAGGCTCAGCGGGAAGATGCGGTCCGCATCGGCGGCGGCCTGCTGCACGTTGGCCAGGATGCAGCCGGCATCCACGGTGATGGTGTTGTTGATCGGGTCGACGGCGCGCACGCGCTGCATGCGCTGCAACGAGATCACCACCGCGTTGCCTTCCATGTCGGGCGTGGCGCCGCCGCACAGGCCGGTGTTGCCGCCTTGTGGGACGACCGGCACGCCATGTTCGCCGCACAGACGCACGAGCGTAGCCACCTCTTCAGCGCTGGCGGGGCGCAATACTGCGCGTGCGCGGCCCGAGAAACGCTTGCGCCAATCGGTGAGGTAGGGCGCCTGGTCTTCCGGCGCGGTCAGGACGTGCGTTGCACCGATAGCTTCAACGCAGGCTTGAAGAAAGGCATTGTGAATCATGGCGGATCAGGATCTGTGGCCGGCGCGTGCTTTGGCCGCGCGCTTGAATGGTCGCAGGTAGAGGATGGTTGCGGTGAAGAACACCACGCTGAGCACCACCTCGCCCCATGCGAGCGAGCGCGAAAGCCCGACGTCCGATGTCGCCCGCACGATGCCTTCGGTAAAGAACAGCAGGATGAACATGGACGCCCATTGCATCGTGTAGCGGTTCTTGCGCAGCACGCCGGGCAGCGGCCATGCCAGCAGCAGCGCCTTGAGCGCGAGCCAGGAGCCGCCCGGGCGCACGGGGGCGAGCCACAACTCCCACGCCGCACACAGGAGGATCAACGCGATGAGGCTGGCTGCACTGAGCAGAGCCAGTGCCCGGGATTCGGTGACGACGTTGTTGGGGGAGGTCATGCGGCGAGCTTGAGAGCGGTCTGCGCCAGCCGCCGGCCCATGGCTGTGGCGAGCGTGCGTTCGTGGGCGGTCAGCGGTGCAGTATCGCCGCGATGTGCAACGTGAGACGGCCCGTATGGCGTGCCGCCGGCTTCAGTCGAAAGCAGTTCGCTGTACTGATACGGCAGGCCAAGGACGACCATACCGTGGTGCAGCAGCGGCAGCATCATCGAGAGCAGGGTGGTTTCCTGCCCGCCGTGCATGCTCCCCGTGGAGGTGAACACACATGCCGGCTTGCCGGCCAGTGCGCCCGCTAGCCATTGCGGCGTGGTGCCATCCAGGAAGTACTTGAGCGGCGCAGCCATGTTGCCAAAGCGTGTGGGCGAGCCCAGCGCCAGGCCCACGCATTCTTCAAGATCGCGTACTTCCACGTAGGGCGGGCCGCCGTCGGGCACGTCGGGCTGCGTGGCTTCGCAGACAGTGGAGACGGCCGGCACCGTGCGCACCCGCGCCAGGGCGCCGTCGACGCTTTCAATGCCTTGCGCAATGGCTTCGGCCAATGCGCGCGTGCTGCCGTGACGGCTGTAGTACAGGACCAGGATATCTTTCATAACAAAGCGTGGAGAGCGTCGCGGTATTATAGTTGCGCCCCCCAACCCCGCCTCCCGCCTCATTTTTCATGCTTTTTGACACCCGTGCGCTTCGCAAATGGAATGCCGCCAAGCTGCGTGCGCTGGCGCGTTACGCTTTGCGCCGCGCCGGTGAAGACCACCTGCCGCAAGTGGCTGGTAGCCTGACATTCACGACGGTGCTGTCGTTGGTTCCGATTTTGACGGTGGCGTTTGCGCTGTTCACGGCATTCCCGATGTTCAAGAGCTTCCGGGCGGACATCGAAGGCTACATGTTCAGCAACCTCGTGCCGGGCAGCATCAGTCGGCCGATCCTGACGTATCTGAATCAGTTTTCCACCAACGCCAAGGGGCTGACGGCAGCGGGCCTGATCGGCCTGGTCGTGACGTCGGTAATGACATTGCTCACCGTCGAGAACGCATTGAACGCCATCTGGCGCGTGCGTCATCGTCGGCCGCTGGCGCAGCGCGTCCTGGTGTTCTGGGCGCTGATGACATTTGCGCCGGTGCTGATTGGCGCGAGCCTGTCGGTCAGTTCGTATCTCGTGTCGATCTCGGCGGGCTATGTGCACAAGCTGCCGTTTGGTCTGGGCGTGATCGTCAGCCTAGTCCCGATCCTGCTGTCGGCGATTGCATTTGCGATGCTCTACGTATTCGTGCCGAATACCAACGTGGAACGGCGCGATGCGTTCATTGCCGGCCTGATTGCCGCCGGGGCATTTGAAATCGCCAAGCGCGTCTTTGGCGCTTACGTCGCGCATATCCCCACCTACACGGCCGTCTACGGCGCGTTTGCCACGCTGCCGATCTTCCTGACGTGGATCTATGTGAGCTGGCTGGTGACGCTGCTCGGTGCGACCATCGCCTCGACGCTGCCGATCATCCGGCAGGGCTACTGGCAGCGGCGCACATTTCCGGGCAGCGAGTTCTTTGACGCGCTGGGTGTTCTGTTGCTGCTGTATCGCGCGCGAGAACAGGCGCCGCGTACGGTTGCCGAGCGCGATATTGGCCGGCGCCTGCAGTTGGAAGCCGATTACCTGGTTGACCTGCTGATCAAGCTGAAGGCACTGCACCTGATCGGCAAGCTGCAGCAGGATCGCGGTGAGACCCACTGGGCGCTGCTGTGCGATGCGCACACGACCACGCTGCGGCCGCTCTATGAAAGGCTGGTGTTGAATCTGCCGCGCTTGCCGCGCACTGCCTTGGCGCGCCATCTGGGTGACACGCGCGCGCTGGTCAGCCAACTGCAGAATCCCGCGCTCGACGCCACGCTCGAGAGCATTTTCACGACTGGCGAACGCGGGGTGGCGGCGGCTGCGCAGGCTGCTATGGCACCGGCGCCGGCTTCAGCAGTGCCCGCCGCTGCCAACGCGAGCGCCTGACGTTTCAGAACGGGATCTTGCCCGTCCAGATGTCGCGATACATCACCCAGTCACCCAGCAAGCTGTAGAAGGGGTGGCGGAAGGTGGCGGGCCGGTTCTTCTCGAACCCGAAATGTCCGACCCACGCGAACGCGTAACCGCTCACGGCCGCCCCCAGCAACCACCACAGGTTGCCCGTGAACACCAGGAGGATCAAACACACCAGCGCCACCGTCGAGCCGGCAAAGTGCAGGCGCCGGCAGGTGCGATCCTGGTGCTCGCCCAGGTAGTACGGATAAAACTCGGCGAAGCTGCCGAAGCTGTGGGTGTCGGTGGTGCCCATGATGCGTCTCCAGGAGGCGACTTATGCGGCGACCGTGTCTCGTTCGCGTGCAAAGGCGATCAGCGCGTCGAGTGTGCCGTCGGGGCATTCTCCCATGATCGCGTGCCCGCCAGGCAGCCCCACAACGCGGCTGCCGGCCAGTCCTGCCGCAACCTGACGGCCGGCTTTTGCTGGCGTCATCTGATCTTTTTCTCCCACAATCACGAGTGACGGGCACTTCGCGGCGGCCATGGCTTCGGCGCCGCGCGCATAGGCATTGCAGGCAGCAAAATCTGTGTGGAAGACGGGCGCGTCCGTGCCGCGCGCTATCCGTTCCATCAGCCGCTGGCTGCCGCCATGCATCCAGAAGCCCGGCCCCGGCGCTGACGGCTTGTTCGCCAGGCTGGAATGCGACCAGGTATTCACCATATCGATGGCGGCCGGCGTGTTGTTGAGCGCGGCGTCAAGCAGCGCATCCGACACCTTCATCGGCCAGGCCGTCGCTACCAGCGCGATGCGGCGCACGCGACTGGCGTACCGTGACGCGCACTCCAGCGCAATCAGCGAGCCCATGCTGTGGCCGACCACAACCACTGGCTGGGTGACGCCGGCTGCGTGCACGAGCGCCATCACCCAGTCGGCCATGGCTTCCACGGTCTGCAGAGGGGCGCCGGCGCTGCGACCGTGGCCCGGCAGATCGACCGCCAGCACGCTGAAGCCGTGGTGCGCGAACCATCGCGTCTGCAGGCCCCAGACGGAATGATCGTTCTGCGCGCCATGCACAAATACGACGCACGGCAATTCGGCGTTGAACGGCTTGCCGCCGGTGTAGGCGTAGGCGCGCTCGCCCTGTACGGTCCATTCCATCAGCGGGCTCCCGTTGCGTTGGCGTCGGCTTTGCCGGGCGCGGCGGACATCGCGCGCTCGGCAGCTTTCAGGCCGCGCTTGAGATCGTCGATCAGGTCGTCGGCGTCTTCCAGGCCGATGGAGAGGCGGATCGTGCCTTCGCTGATGCCGGCTGCGGCCAGCGCGTCGGCGTCCATGCGGAAGTGCGTTGTCGACGCGGGGTGGATGACCAGCGAGCGCGCATCGCCCACGTTGGCAAGGTGCGAGAACAGTCCGAGCGATTCGATGAACTGCTGGCCTGCACGCCGGTCGCCGCGCAGATCGAAGCTGAACACCGCCCCGCAGCCCCGCGGCAGCAGGCGCTTGGCTAGCGCGTGATCGGGGTGCGATTCCAGCTCCGGGTAGGCGACCGACGCCACCATCGGGTGACTTGCCAGGAAGGCGACGATGCGGCGGGCGTTGTCCACATGTCGGGCCATGCGCAGCGGCAGTGTCTCGATGCCTTGCAGCAGTTGCCATGCGGCCATCGGGTTCATGCAGGCGCCGAAGTCGCGCAGGCCTTCGCGGCGCGCTCGCAGCAGGAAGGGCGCGACGGTGCTCTCCTCGGCAAACACCATGTCGTGGAAACCCGCGTACGGCTCGGTCAGCTCGGGGTGCTTGCCCGCGGCCACGTAGTCGAATGTGCCGCCGTCCACCAGCACGCCGCCGATGGTCGTGCCGTGCCCGCCCAGGAACTTGGTAGCCGAGTGGTAGACCAGATCTGCACCATGTGGGAACGGCTGCAGCAGCCAAGGCGTAGTGAAGGTCGAATCGACCAAGAGCGGCACGCCCGCATCGTGCGCAATCGACGCGATGGTCGGGATGTCCAGCACATCCAGCCCCGGGTTGCCGAGCGTCTCGCCAAACAGCAGCCGCGTGTTCGGGCGGATAGCAGCGCGCCAACCATCGATGTCGCCGGGTTTGACGAAGGTTGTCTCGATACCGAAGCGGCGCAGCGTGTAGTGCAGCAAGTTGTGCGAGCCGCCATACAGCGCCGAAGACGCGACGATATGCGAGCCGGCGCCCATCAGCGTGACGATGGCCAGATGCAGCGCCGCCTGGCCCGAAGCTGTGGCGATGGCGCCTACGCCGTTTTCCAGCGCGGCCATGCGCTCCTCGAATACGGCGACGGTCGGGTTGGAGATGCGCGAATACACGTGGCCCGCGCGTTCCATATTGAACAATGACGCCGCATGTTCGCTGTCGCGGAACACAAAGGACGTGCTCAGGTGAATAGGCGTGGCGCGTGCGCCGGTGGCCGGGTCTGGCGCGGCGCCGGCATGCAGGGCCAGCGTGTCGAAGCGGGCTTTGGACATGGATTCAGGCACCCGGAAAGGGCGCGGGAACAGGTTTGAACGCGGCATGCTAGCACTGCTCCCTGTTGCAGCGCATTCCGGGCAAACGCCGAGCGGGCGCGGTTTTTGACAGGTTTTTTCTGCGCTGCATGCTTGTCGAAGCGATCGGGTTTGGGCTAGCATCGAAACATAACCATAATCACAACCCGCGCGCGGTCGCTCCCCGGCAGACCGGCACCCCGAACTCTGGGAGACGCAATATGAAAGTCAGCGATATCCTCCACGTGAAGGGCAACACGCTCTACACCGTGGCACCTGAAACCAAGCTCCAGGTGGCCGTGCAGACGATGGCGGAGAAAGACATCGGCTCGCTCGTGGTCATGGAGTACGGCGAACTGGTCGGCATGCTGACCTTTCGAGAAATCATCAAGGTTGTTGCCAAGAATCACGGTTCCGTGGGCGAGGGCACGACCATCCGCAAGGTGATGGACGATCATCCCGTCACCTGCACCCCCGAAACCGAGGTCAACGAAGTACGCCGTATCATGCTGGAGCACCATGTGCGCTACCTGCCGGTGCTCGACAGCCGCACGTTGATGGGCGTGATTTCGTTCTACGACGTCGCCAAAGCCGTGCTCGAAGACCAGAGTTTTGAGAACAAGATGCTCAAGGCGTACATTCGCGACTGGCCCGAAGAAAAGGCCAACGAAGACTGACCTGCGCGATCTCCTCACCGCATCCCTGAAACCCGCCCGCCGTTGCGAGCGGGTTTTTTGTTGAACCCAGAACCGCCTGCCGATGAGCCAATCGAGCCAGTTTTCCCTGCTGAAGCAGCTTCGCTTTGCACCGTTCTTCTGGACCCAGTTCCTGGGCGCGATGAACGATAACGTTTTCAAGGTGGCGTTTTCCTCGTTGGTCACGTACCACGCTGCGCTGTTCGGCAATGCGGACCCGGCGTCCGCAGCGTTTCTGATTTCAGCGATCTTCATCGCGCCGTTTGTGCTGCTGTCTGCCACCAGCGGGCAGATTGCCGACCGCATGGACAAGGCGCGCCTGATCCGTCTGGTGAAGACATTGGAAATCGCCATCATGGCGATCGGCTGTACGGGTTTCGCGCTGCGCCACGTTGAACTGCTGTACCTCTGCACGTTCTTGATGGGCGTGCACTCGACGCTGTTTGGGCCCGTGAAGTACGCCTATCTGCCTCAGCACCTGCAATCGGCGGAACTCGTCGGCGGTAACGGGCTGGTGGAAATGGGCACCTTCGTCGCCATCCTGATCGGCACCATTGGCGGCGGCGAGCTGGCCAATTACACGCGCAACGGCGAGCTGGTCGGCCCGCTGTTTACCGGTATTGCGTGCATTGTCATTGCCGTGGCCGGGTGGCTGACGGCGCGCGGTGTGCCGGTGTCGCCGGCGTCGCAGCCGGACCTGCGCATCAATTGGAACCCGATCTCCGAGTCCTGGCGCAACCTGAAGCTGGCGAGCAACCAGCGCGCGGTGTTTCTCAGCCTGCTGGGCATCTCGTGGCTCTGGTTCGTGGGCGCGACGTTCCTGACGTCGTTCTTTGCCTACGCGCGCAATGTGCTCGGCGGCGACCAGAATGTCGTGACGCTACTGCTGGCCGTGTTTTCGGTGGGCATCGGCTTGGGCTCGGTGCTGTGCGAAAAGCTCTCGGGCCGCAGGGTGGAGATCGGCCTGGTGCCGTTTGGCTCGATCGGCATGACGGTGTTTGCGGTGGACCTGTACTTTGCTTCGCATGCCGAGGCATTGGTCGCGCACGACGTGCTGACGGGCATTTCCGGCTTCCTGCAGAACCATCGCCATTGGCGCGTGCTGGCCGATCTGTTCCTGCTGGCGATGTTCGGCGGCTTCTACAGCGTGCCCTTGTACGCGCTGATCCAGAGCCGCTGCGAACCGACGCATCGTGCGCGCATCATTGCCGCCAACAACATCCTCAACGCGCTGTTCATGATCGCTTCAGCGGTGCTGGCGATGGTGCTCACGCGTGCCGGCTTCACGATCCCGCAGTTGTTCCTGGTTACCGGCATCCTCAACGCCGTGGTGGCGATCTACATCTACACGCTGGTGCCGGAATTCCTGATCCGCTTCGTGATGTGGCTGCTGATCCATACCGTCTACCGCGTGAAGGTGGAGGGCTCGGAGCAGATTCCCGATGAAGGCCCCTGCCTGCTGGTCTGCAACCACGTGAGCTTCGTCGATGCCGTGGTGGTGGGCGCGTTCGTGCGCCGCCCCGTGCGTTTTGTGATGGATCACCGCATCTTCAAGGTGCCGGTGCTGTCGTGGTTCTTCCGCACGGTCAAGGCGATTCCGATTGCGCCGATGCACGAAGACCCGGAGATGCTCAGCCGCGCCTACGACACCATTGCCGCCGCGCTGGCGGAGGGCGAGGTCGTCTGCATCTTCCCCGAAGGCAAGATCACCGGCACGGGCGAGATGAACCCGTTCAAGGAAGGCATGCGCCGCATCATCGAACGCACACCCGTGCCGGTGGTACCGATGGCGCTGCGCGGCCTCTGGGGCAGCTTTTTCTCGCGCAAGGGCGGGGCGGCGATGTCGCGCCCGTTCCGTCGCGGCTTCCTCAACAAGCTGGAACTGTGCATCGGCACGCCGGTGCCGGCGCAGGCCGTGTCGCCGGAAGCGATGCAGGCCGCCGTGCTGGCGTTGCGCGGCGAGCGGCTCTAGTGCGTGGCGGGCCTCCGGACTTCGATACACTGCCGGTCGGCCTGCAATCGGCCTTCATGCGTTTTTTCTGACCTCCAACTTTCCCGTTACCTGCCATGAAACACGTTTCCCCGCTGCTGTGTGCTTCGTTGCTTGCCCTGGCTGCCGTTAGCGCGCAAGCCGCATCGCCCGCATCCGAGACGCTGCCTTCCGGTGTGATCGTCCAGACGCTGACCAAAGGCACCGGCCCGTCGCCCAAGGCCAGCGACACGGTCAAGGTGCACTACCGCGGCACGCTCACCAACGGTACCGAGTTCGACAGCTCCTACAAGCGCGGCCAGCCGATCTCCTTCCCGCTGAATCGCGTGATTCCGTGCTGGACCGAAGGCGTGCAGAAGATCCAGGTGGGCGGCAAAGCCAAGCTGACGTGCCCTGCAGCCACCGCTTACGGCGAGCGCGGCGTGCCGGGCACGATTCCGCCCAACTCCACGCTGAACTTTGACGTCGAGCTGCTGGGTATCGGTGGCTGATCTGGAGGCCGGTGGATCGGCCTTACAATAGCGTTTTCCTGATGTTTCGCGCCGCGGCCGTCGCGGCGCCTTCCTGAGCACGATCATGTCTGGCAATACCTTGGGCCTGCTGTTTTCCGTCACCACTTTCGGCGAGTCGCATGGCCCGGCCATCGGCGCTGTCATCGACGGCTGCCCACCCGGCATGACGCTATCGGCAGAAGACATCCAGCCCGATCTGGATCGCCGCAAGCCCGGCACCTCGCGGCACGTGACGCAGCGCAAGGAGGAAGACCTTGTTGAGATCCTCTCCGGCGTGTACGAAGGCAAGACCACGGGCACCCCGATTTGTCTGCTGATCCGCAACACAGATCAGCGCAGCAAGGACTACAGCAACATCGCCGAGACATTCCGTCCCGGCCATGCCGATTACACGTACTGGCACAAATACGGCATCCGTGACCCGCGTGGTGGTGGCCGTTCTTCCGCACGATTGACGGCGCCGACGGTGGCCGCAGGTGCTGTCGCCAAGAAGTGGCTGCGTGAGAAGTTCGGCATCGAAATCCACGGCTTCATGTCGCAACTGGGCGATATCCACATTCCGTTCATGGACTGGAACGAGGTGCCGAACAACCCGTTCTTCGCGCCCAATGCCGAGATCGTTCCCGAGCTGGAAACCTACATGGATGCACTGCGCAAGGATGGCGATTCCGTCGGCGCACGCATTGAAGTGGTGGCCACCGGCGTACCGGTCGGCTGGGGCGAGCCGTTGTTCGACCGTCTGGACGCCGACATTGCTCACGCCATGATGGGCCTGAACGCGGTGAAAGGTGTTGAGATCGGCGCCGGTTTCCACGCGGTCAGCCAGCGCGGTTCCGAGCATGGTGATGAGCTGACGCCGGAGGGCTTCGTCGGCAACAACGCCGGCGGTATCCTGGGTGGGATTTCGACGGGGCAGGATATCTCTGTGTCGCTGGCGATCAAGCCGACGTCGAGCATCCGCACGCCGCGCCGTTCGATCGACAAGGCGGGTGACCCGGCGGTGGTGGAAACGTTCGGCCGCCATGATCCATGCGTGGGCATTCGTGCCACGCCGATCGCCGAGGCGCTGCTGGCGCTGGTGCTGATCGACCACGCGCTGCGTCATCGTGCGCAATGTGGCGATGTGTCCGTGGAGACGCCAGCCATTCCGGCAAAAGCTTCCTGAATCGATTTGCGCAGTGTCAAGTCCTGCCATAGGTTGACACTGTGCTCAGTCTCCGAGCGCCCGATGCACCGCATCGGGCGTTTTGTATTTCAAGGCCAGATGAGGCCGTTCGTGGTTGTAGATATGCACGGCCTGCGCCAC